>JABLTL010125604.1_pt1 | contig 15277 bp, 11 predicted proteins | sample 7160151 | NCBI WGS metagenome assembly JABLTL01 (sample SAMN14651223, study PRJNA627086) | human gut metagenome | isolation source: feces | host: Homo sapiens
CGGTACATGTGCAAAGCATCAGAGAGCTTTGACTGTAGCAATCAAACGTGCCCGTCACGTATCCTTGATGCCATATACATTGGACTAATTGCATAGAATCCAAAATAAAAAAGAAGTGTTTGCCGATTTTCCGGCAAACACTTCTTTTTTCTAAAATGTATACAATTTTTCAATCCCTATACAATTAACATCCTTTTCGTCAAAACGGAAATGATCTTCCGCCCATTTCTCATAAGTATCTTTTGAACCTTGTGGCACATATACAGGATTAAAACATGGTATCGCTGCATATTGCCATCCGGGAACAATAGCATTAATCTGAGGCGGTGTCTTTGAATGAAAATACACTTTTGTACTTAGATTATGAAAGAAAATCCAATACGTTTCCAATGTTTTTACAGATTCCGGAATATCGACCCGCTCAAGTTCTGCACAGTTATCAGCCCCCGTCATTGTTGCATTCTCATTGAGTATTGTTACTTTCGACGAAATAGCAATTTTATTATTCTTAACCATCGCCGTAATCAACTCTCCGGTTGCTTTCTTATATATGCACTGTCCATCTTTTGCATATACCGGATTAGTAGTATCTACCGTAATCTTCTTAATATTTTTACTATACAGCGCATATCTTTTCAAATCAATCACATGAGCTGGCAACACAAGTTTTTTCATTTTGCAGTCCCGCAATGCGTTAGTGTCAATCGAGCTTGTTTTGGAAGAAATCGTATATTTCTTCTTAGCCGGCAACACCCAATACAGCTGCTTTCCATCTTTTGATAACACCGCACCTTTTTCAACTTTATAAGTCTTATTGGATTTTGATAACTTCATTTCAGAAATTGCCGGACAGTCTGCAAACACCTCACGATCAAATTCCTGTAACTTTTTCGGAAGCGTCACCGATTTTAATTTTCTACATCCATAAAATGCAGAGCGCGGAATCTTCTTGACTCCGGAAGGAATTGTTACCTGCTTTAATGCACGCAGACCACTAAAACAGCAATTTGTAAGTTCTTTAACTGTTTTTGGAATAATAAGTTTTTGAGTTTTTCTCAAGCTATACATGTAACCATCACAATCATGTGCTTCTTCTACCCATATTCCAAAAATGGTTCTGTAAAATTCATTATCCTCACCCATATCTTCCGTCCAGCCAAGTTTCGTCACTTTTCGTCCTTTGATTTTGGAAGGAAATTTTAACGTCTTTGTACTTCCCTTTTTCGAATTGACTTTCACCTGATAAATCCAAGCTTCCTTTTTCTGGCTCGATGGATGTGCCTTAAATGTAAAGGCACCTTTTTTACAGTAAGCGTCTTATACTCTTTCCAATTCGTAGCAGCCCTTGCCTTAGTTAAAGAGGTCTGAACACCAAGTACAAGGCAGCAAATAAATGCAAACCCCATAACCATCTTTTTCATTTTTACCACTCCTTTTTCTTATATTTATTAGAGACTTGTTTCATCTCATTTATATAACGATTATAGGTGGTAAAATGTTGCAGTTTATACCTATTTCTTTAATTTAATTTTTTCCACAATATATCCATACTCACTCTGCTCATCCTTTGCAGCAAGAACTGTATATTTCTGAATTTCCCCTTTGGTATTGCTTGCCACATTCGTCAGATATGCTTCCACCGTAAGACGATATTTCCCCTCTTCATACTCCGTAATCTTTTTCACTTTCATCTGATAATCTTTTCCCGGAATCCGCATGGAATTAAACACAATTGTATTTCCGGTCGGACGGTACACATAGCCCGGATAAGTTCCCGTATACGCAAATTTGTATTTGTAATTGCTGCCAAAAATCTTTTTAATTTCTCTCTTAGCTTCCTTCTTCACTTTAGACATTGAATCACCATACCGCAGTGTCTTATCCGAATGTTCCAAATTAAAAATTGCCATCGTCGTCACAAAGGTCGTGTCAAATTTAAATCTATGGGAACCATTTGCATAAAACGATGCGCTGTATGCCAAAAATGGTTTCAGCCGTTCTGTCAAAGGTTTCATCTCTTTCTTCATCGTCTTCGTTACATCCGATGGAGTAAACGCGTACGGTGTAGCAGTCGGTGCCGGCGTAGCTGTTGCCTTTGCTGCCGGATTATCTGAATCCTTTCCGGATTTTCCTGAATCCACAATCTTATTCTGCTCTGTCGTCTGACCCTTATTAAACGACGGCATCGTAATTTTCCCTGTCCATATAAAATAGGTAAGTACTGCTGCAATGATAACAACAAAAACCGCAATCATACTTCCTATAAATGCCTTACTAGACAACATCCGCTGCATCCATCCGATTCGATTTCCGCAATAATAGCAGAATGTATCATTTTCCCTTAATTCTGTTCCGCACTTTTTACAGTACATGGTATCCTCCTTTACTCATTCTTTTGTTCTCTATTTTACCCTCATAATACATCTATCAAATAGGGTTTGTCAACATTTACAATCCGTGATATAATAATATTCTTGATATGATGAAATTTGGGAACATTTCCTGGGAGGAGGTAAATAGTTGAGTCAGAATCGAATTAAAGGGACTTTGAAATCTTATTTGCGATGGCCGCTCTTATTAGGGCTTTTATTAATCGCAATGAATGTTCATATTTATGTAATCAACCTGCGTGCCGGCATTATTATGAGTATTTACGTTTTATTTTACTTAATCATTGCCAGTGTCTTATACTTTTTCAAACGAGGTGCTGTACTGCGCAACTTAGTCGATTACTCGATGCGATTTCACGTCACGGTTAATAAACTTGCCACGGAATTAGACATTCCGATTTGTATTTTGGACACAAATGGAGTCTGTGTGTGGGATAACAAGAATTTCCGCAAACAGTTCTCCGACAAATTATCAAAAAACTACCATATAAACGATGCCATTCCGGCTCTCACCAAAGAATATCTTCCGGAGGAAAATTATGAGACAACAGAACTTCATTTTCATGTGGAAGAAACTTACTTTAAGGCAATTACGCAATTGGTTTCTCTAGAAAAGGCACCGGATGCCCTCCATAAAAACGCCGGACAGGTGGGAATCGGTGACGCTTTGTATGTCATTTACATTTATGATGAAACCGAAATTGTGCACTATATCCGTGAAAACTACGACCAGCGTGTCAATGTCGGCTTGCTCTACATCGATAATTACGATGAATCCCTTGCAAATGTTGACGATGTACGCCGCTCCTTATTGGCTGCGATGGTTGATCGAAAAATCAATAAATACATGTTAAGCATTGATGCGATTACGCGTAAAATTGAAAAGGATAAATACATTTTCCTCTTCCAGCATAAATATCTGTCAAAATTGCAGGCAGACAAATTCTCGCTGCTTGATGATATCCGCTCGATTAATGTGGGAAATGATACTTCCATTACCATTAGTATGGGAATCGGAATTCAAGCAAACACCTACCGCAAACGTCAGGAATACGCCCGCAGTGCTATTGATTTGGCACTTGCCCGCGGTGGTGATCAGGTTGTCATTAAGACAAAAGACAATTTACTTTATTATGGTGGAAAAAGTATTCAGCAGGAAAAAAATACACGCGTTAAAGCCCGCGTAAAGGCACAGGCACTGCGTGATTCCATTATTAATGCTGACAAAGTAGTCATTATGGGACACCGTCTGCCGGATGTCGATGCAATTGGCAGTGCTATTGGTATTTACCGAATTGCACAGTCTCTGGAAAAACCAGCGAAAATCATTGTAAATCAGGTAACTTCTTCACTGGCACCGCTTTTGAAATTATTTGAGAACAACAAAGATTATCCGGATGGCACTTTTGTTACAAGTGAGAATGCGAAGGAATTTATCGGAAATGGAAACGGAGTTTTACTTGTGGTCGTTGATGTTAACCGTCCATCCTACACCGATGCACCGGATTTGATTCCGATAGTTTCCTCTCTAGTGGTTATCGACCATCACAGACAGACCGGTGAATCCTTTGAAAACCCTACTCTCTCCTATGTTGAGCCGTTTGCTTCCTCAGCCAGTGAGATGGTAGCAGAAATTTTACAGTATGCCGGTGAGGAAATCCGTGTAAAAGCCGTAGAAGCCGATGCCCTTTATTCCGGTATTATGGTTGACACGAATAACTTTATGAATAAACCGGGTGTCCGCACCTTTGAAGCGGTTGCATTCCTGCGTCGTTCCGGAGCAGATATTATTCGCATTCGCAAAATGTTCCGTTCCGACATTGAAGAATACAAAATTCGAGCTGAAGCAATACAAAATACAGAAATTTTTATGGATTGTTTTGCTATTTCTCCTTGTAATGCGGATAACTGTGAATCGCCAACCATTGTTGGTGCAAAAATTGCCGATGATCTTCTTGATATCAAAGGCATCCGCGCTACTTTTGTATTAACTGCCTATGAAGGTAAAGTTTATATCAGTGCTCGCTCCATTGATGAATTAAATGTTCAGGTTGTCATGGAAAAAATGGGTGGGGGCGGCCACATTACCAGTGCTGGTGCCCAGCTTGAGAACTGTACACTGGAAGAAGGCGCTGAACAAATCAAACAAATTTTAACTAAAATGAAAGAAGAAGGTGACATATAATGAAAGTAATTTTACTCGAGGATGTGAAATCCGTTGGAAAAAAGGGTGAAGTTGTAACCGTAAAAGACGGCTATGCCAAAAATTTTATTTTGAAAAAAAATCTTGGCGTAGAAGCAACCTCAAAAAATTTAAATGATTTAAAACTTCAGAAACAAAATGACGAAAAGGTTGCAGCAGAAAACTTGGAGAAAGCGCAGGAATTCGCCAAAGAGCTGGAGACAAAATCCGTTGAAGTTGCCATTAAAGCAGGTCAGGACGGACGCGTTTTTGGTTCGGTGTCCACCAAAGAAATTGCTACCGCTGCCAAAGAACAGCTTTCCTATGATTTGGACAAGAAAAAAATGCAGTTAAAGGAGCCAATCAAAAACATTGGAACTTACCATGTGCCAATCCGTCTGCACCCAAAAGTAACAGCCGAACTTAAAGTAATTGTTAAAGGAAAATAATCATGGATGAAACCGTAATCAAACGAGTTATGCCGCATAATGGAGAGGCAGAAGAAGCAGTTATCGGTTCAATGCTTCTTGACCAGGATGCGGTAGTTCTCGCTTCTGAAAAACTAAATGAAGATGATTTTTACAATGCCAGGTACCGCATTTTGTTTTCCGCTATAGTGGAATTGTTTCATGAAGGACGTCCGGCAGACTTAGTTACTCTTGTGGATAAACTTCATGAGAAAAACGCTTCCGATGACATTTGCAGTGTTGAGTTTCTCAGTAATATCATTTCCGCCGTTCCTACATCAGCCAATGTCCGCTACTATGCGGATATTGTTGAACAGAAATCACAACTGCGCTCGCTGATTCGAACAACGGAGGACATTGCCAACCGATGCTATCAGGATTCCGCTAATGTTGCTGAGCTGATGGATGATACGGAACGCAAAGTTTTTGAACTCGTGCAGGGACGCGCCTCCTCTGAAAATTTTACACCAATTAAAGAGGTTGCCCTGGAAACACTTGAGAGTATTCAAAAAGCTGCTCAGAACAACAGTGATGTAACCGGAATTTCGACCGGCTTTATTGATTTGGATTATCGAACAGCCGGCTTACAGCCATCCGATTTAATTTTGATTGCTGCCCGCCCATCCATGGGAAAAACTGCTTTTGCTCTGAATATTGCCGAAAATGTTGCTATGATTAATCATATTCCAACTGCTATTTTCAGTCTGGAAATGAGCAAAGTGCAGCTTGCCAAGCGTTTGGTTGCCATGAACTCAAAAGTAGATTCCCAAAGAATCCGAATCGGTGAACTGGAAGATGATGAATGGGCAAAGATTACCGAGAGTTCTATTATCCTCGGTGAATCAACGCTTTATATCGATGATACCGGCAGCATTTCCATCAATGATTTACGAAGTAAATGCCGTAAACTAAAAATGGAAAAAGGCCTCGGTTTAATCATTATCGATTACCTTCAGCTCATGTCCGGTAACAGCGGTTCAAAAAACATTTCCCGCCAGCAGGAAATTTCGGATATTTCACGTTCCTTAAAATCTCTGGCACGTGAACTGGACTGCCCGGTAATTGCGCTTTCCCAGCTCAGCCGTAAAGTAGAAGAACGTGAAGACAAACGACCAATTCTTTCTGATTTGCGTGAATCGGGAGCGATTGAGCAGGATGCCGACGTTGTTATGTTTTTGTACCGCGATGAATATTACACAAAAGACGCTTCTACCAAAAAGGGAATCACCGAGATTATTATTGGTAAGCAGCGTAATGGTCCAACCTGTACCGTCGAACTTAAGTGGTTGAACCAGTACACAAAATTTGCAAATCTGGAATATCACGACGAATAAATTCCATTTTCTCTGTCGAATCGGGGCTTTGGCTCCGATTCTTCTTGTTTTTTGTCGTCCTGTGTCACACTGTTTTTTTACATTTAATGCATGTCCAATCAATCGACATTTTTCCCATGCTATAATAAAAAAAAATAAAACAGGAGGTTATCTACATGGAAGCAAAACAATATACCATTTCGGAAGCGGCAAAAAAACTTCACGTAGGCTCTCACGTTCTGCGCTTTTGGGAAGAGGAACTTCACTTGAATATCCCGCGAAACGAAATGGGGCACCGCGTTTATTCGGAAAAAGAAATGAAACAATTAGAGCAGATTATTAATATGAAGAAAGACGGTTTTTCCTTAAAAGACATTGAACACAAACTCTCACCAAAATCATCCGGTCAGGTAATTCCCTACCCGGTTTCCGAGTCGGAAATTTCCCCAAATGACAAAATGATACAGTTTAAAACCATTCTTTCCCGTATTGTCTCCGATGCTATAAGGGAAAATTCTGACAGTCTTACATCGGATATTGCGGATACTGTATCGGTGCAGGTCAACAAAGAATTGGATTATCTGTTTCGCGAAAAAGAAGAGTCAGATGAAAAACGTTTTCGTGAACTGGATGAAACCATTCGTAGTTACCAGAAAGCAAGGCAGGAAATTGCAGCCACGCAAATAACTGCAAATAAGGCAAAAAAACGTCATGTTTTTGGCAAAAAATAGTACTGTAATTATTTTCATTTCCTCTTGATTTTAAACTATTAAAATGATATAATATATCCACGCAAAGCGATTGATTTTTGTCTATTTAGCACAAAAATCAAAAAACATTTTAATATTAAAAAAGGAGGAATTTGAAATGTTCGCTAAAATTTCAAAAAAGGTTGTAGCTGTAGCTTTAGTTGCAACTATGGCTGTTACCACCGCTGCAGTAGCAAGTGATGATACAGCTAGCGCAGCAATGAAGAAAAAGGCTTCTGTTATGCAGGGTAAGGAAGTAAAATTGACTGCAAGTGGAAGTGCAACATGGTCATCCAGCAATGATAACATTGCTCACTGCCAGAAAACAAAAGGCAAGTCCATCAAAGTTCTTGGTATCAAAAAAGGTACCGCAACAATCACTGCAACTGTAGGCGGAAAGAAACAGACATGTAAAGTATCTGTTAAAAACGCAAAGAAGGGTACAGTAATTTACAACTTCGCTAAATCTACTAACCCGGATAACCATCCACCATACAAAGCTGATTACTCTGAGTTCAAATATAACTCATTCCGTATCTGGCTTTGTGACGCAACATTCTGGGGCGAGAAAACTTACATCTCTCCTGACTACCGTGGACGCAAACTGAAAATTTCTTTGAAAGTAAAGAACTCCGGTAAACGTACACTTCCTGAGATGGGTGTTTGCTTCAACTATACTAAGGGTGGAGACACAGGTGCTTACCCATGGGCTCTTCATGTTTCTGCTAAGAAACTGAGCGCTAAAGTTAAGAAAGACAAAACACATAAGCACTGCAAGATTGTCACAAAAACTATGAAGAAAGGTAAATCTTACACCTTTAACTTCACATTTACAATTCCTAAGAATGCTGTAAATGGTGACACAGACAAAGATACAGGTGCTAACTACCCAATCATGATGTACATCCCGAACATGAAAGATACTTCTCCATACAAAGAAGGAGATTCTATCACAGTTCAGAAATGTGTAATCAAAGTTGCTTAATTGTAAGTAATGAGAACGCTAAAAAGGCTGTTGCTTCGGCAACAGTCTTTTTTTACCCATTGTAATAGGGTAGAAGGTAATATTAAAGGGGTTCACGGACACGCTTGGTCTTGGGCTATATCCTTCCACTACTAGGGCGGATTATGGCTTTTCACCCATTAGTGACGTGCGCCGCCAGGCGCACTAAAAAGGATCTTGCCCCTTCCTCCTGCGAGGAAAGAGACAAGATCCTTGATAATCCTGCTGCGATATCACTCGATGCCATCCCAAGCCCATTCACTGTCCATTCGTCGTTGTCTCACACCATCCAGCAACTCTCTACAGACTTCCTGAACACTTACTACTGATTTTTCTATCCATCTCCAATTTACTCATTTTTTTCATGTCAACATTGTTTTACGATATTTACTGGGAGACATACCATACAGACGGGCAAATACTTTCGAAAAATACAACTCATCTTTATAGCCAACCAAAAAAGCAATCTCTTTAATCTTTTTCTGAGTATGAATCAGAAGTTCCTGCGCCTTTTCCATTCGATAAGAAGTAATATAATCTTGTATTGACTTCTGATATATTAATTTAAAGCAATGGGACAAGTGCGTACGCGATACACCAATTCGTTTTGCCATGCATGTAACAGAAATTTCTTTTTGATAATTCTGTCTGATTTCGTTCATTACCTCAAAAGCATATTTTGCAGCACTCGTCTGCATTTGTGCACCAACTTTCATTTTCATTTTCGCACTGCGAATGCACTCGTCTGTACTAGAAATAGTTCCCACTTCCTTAACAAACCATCCATAGCGTACTTCTATGAAAAATTCTTTATTCCATGAAATATTCACTTCATTTACTTCATTAACAAAATTTTGTGCAAGAACTTCTATTTCTTCCTGCATTTTATCCTCTAGTAATAGGCAAAAATCACTTCCTCCTAATCGTCCTAACACATGTTTTTCCTGCTCAAAATTTTTAAAAACAGACTTCATACACAGAAGGATTTCATTTGATTCTTTTTTTCCATATATTTCTGTTATTTCCTGTAAATTGTCTAATCTTACATAGAAAAAGACACAATTAACTCCTGCTACTGTCGCATCATGTAGCATTTGTGTAGCCATTTCATGAAACCCATACGGATTATACATATGTGTAACCGAATCTCGTCGAATAAGACGTATTTTATCGTTGCTTAACTGTTCAATTTGATTTTGTATATAAATATTTTCTAACACGGTGCAAATGTTTATCACAAAAGATTGATAAAAATCTTCTGCCGCATAAAATCGATTATTAAAAAACGAAATGATTGCATAACCAAAACAATGCTTTCGATAATGAAGCGGGTTGATATAAAAAACACAAGGCCTGTCCGTCACTTCGTCGGCAGGCAAAAGATTTTTTCTTTTAAAAAGTCTTTGTGGCATCGGCACTTCAATTGACTTTTTCTTTCCATAATAGGCATGTAATAACATTTCCATTTCATCCTCATATGGACTTTTTCTAGAATCATCCAATTCATATTTCTCATCCGGATTTAGGCATATATAAAAGTCTGAAACACCCGTGTTTCCTTCTACAAACTTTCCAACTAAATCCGGAAGGCCCTGATAATCTCGTATTCCTTCCATCCGAAAAACCATAAACATATTCTGCTTATACAAGTGAACCAAACGCTGATTTTTTTTAAATTGTTTACGAAAAATTTGTTTCGCTTCTTCCGCTTCTTTACATCCACAGGAATTTCGATACTGATTTTGCGTTGAAATATAATATTGCTTTTCTAGTTTTTCACCTCGTTCCGCCTTTTTAATAATTTCCATAGCACATCTCGCAAAATTTTCTGGGCAAGCTTCAACTGTTGTCAACATTGGATATATATCTCTAGCCTCCTCAACATCATCAAATCCCGTCACAATAATATCCTCTGGTACACGGAATCCTCGAGCGCACAGTTCTTCACATACAGAAATTGCCATATAATCATTGGCACATAGAATTGCATCAGGTCTTTCATCATCCAGTGAAAAAAAATAATCAACTGCTTCTTTACCAATGTTATACCACAAATTTCCCCTAAAGATGTATTCCTCACGAAAGGCAACACCTCTGCTTTTCATTCTTTCGCGAAATCCGTCCTCCCTCATACGGATATCATGCATGTAAGAGGGACCAGACAAGTAATAAATCCGCTTTGCGTTATGTTCATCTACCAAATGATCAACCATAGCCATAATAGCCTTTTTATCATCGCTGAGCACGCTAATAAACTCATCTCTTTTTTGTCGAATGCTAATCACAGGGCATTGCGCCTTTTCCTTTACCTGCTCAATTAATTTTCCTACCATGCTAGGAATATCAAACACATCAAGGCATAAAATAATCCCATCCAATTCGTCATAATTTGGAATATAAAGACAATTGCTTTCTCCTTCCACATAATCATGATTGTTATCGTATTCACCAAAAGTCGAAAAAACAACCAAATTGTATCCATTTGCCACCGCTTCATCAGCCAGCGCACCACACAGGGTGCGCTGGAAATATTCTGGAAGCTTGCAAACAAATACACCTATCGTTTTTTTTCGGTTGTTAAGCATGTATGATATCCTTTCGCAATTTTTTACTTATTTTCCGAATTGTATCCAATCAATCTGAACTCCCGGTTTATTTGTCTGTATATAAATTTTTGTACTTCCTGTAACCGTAGGATTCAAACCACTATTAGCCTCTTTCCAGGAACCATTACCTAGATTCCACACCGTTGCCGGATTAGAACTTAAACTTCCACTTCGTACAAACAACTGTCCACTATTATTTGGTTCTTTCACATAGGCAGTTATACTCTTTGCGGTTTCACTTCCAAAATCAAGAGTAAACGCTATATATGAACTCGTACTGTTTAAGGTGACTTTTCCATCTTCAATCGTTACATCTTTGGAATCTACATAGTCTGTAGCCTTTATTTTTTCAAATGGCCCGGACACTACCGGTACATCAGGTAACTTACTATCCTTTATCGTAATCGACATAACAGCATTTTTCCCCGCATCGAAGACAAATGTCAATTTCGTTACTCCTACTGCCTGTTTGGAAAGATACTCTTTGCAAATAGACACTATATCACCACTAATGGTATAGTCCTTTCCTTTTTCTAACACTGTATTCCCGTTTCGAATTTCTGATAACGTTCTAACACCATTTAAAATAATTTTTGTTGTCACATCTTCTTGCTTATCTGCACTCAAATCAAATTCGGCACTTGTTGTTGATATTTTGCCATTCACGACTACTACCGGCGTATCACCTGACAAATATGCCTTGAATTTACCACTGCAATGTAACAATCCCATCATATAAAGACATCCATCATAGTATCGATATTTCCCTGTTGTTGGAGAAATGTTCCACAAATCCTCAAGGAATGACCATGATTTTTTGTCACTAGATGCCAGACTCGCTGTTGCATTCATAGCAACCAATCCCGGAGAATGATCAGGACTATTAAGATTCTTTCCATCTAATGACCACTGATTTCCATAACTATCAACACCCTGGTCGTAGAAGAACGACTGGATTCTATTCGCGTGCGTGGTTGCCCAGCTATCCTGCGCCCACCATGCATAGTCGCAGGCAATATTAGCTGCAATTCGCCATGCATCAAATCGGAAATCAGCATGATTTCCCTCGTGCTTAGCAGTCCCTGAATATTCGGAATAATCCGGACCTAATCCCGTTTTTTCATTTGTTGCATCTTTAAAATGCTGTCGACTAGCTTCAGCTGCCTCTCTCCAAAAATCATTGTCCTGCTCTGCCTTTATCGCCCAAACTTCATAAAATGCCGGCAAATGATACGATGGATCACTAAATGTTGCAGCGTTTCCAATTGGGCAGAATACAGGCATTTTATGTGTTCTGTCAAACATATTCACACCTACACCATCATCTGCCTGATGAAGCATCGTTTTCAGGATTTCCTGCGCTTCTTTGTTATAGTTATAAATTCCTTTACCATTTCCCCAGCGCGCTGATGCAAACAATAACGATGTTGCAAAATATTCCTCGCCGTCTGCTGCCGGCGTATCGTCCTTTATTTTTCCATCCTTATTCATCTGCCAGGCAAAATATCCTTCATACTGTCCACTTTTATGCTGCATATAAGTTTTTGCCCATTTCCACAGACGATTAAACTCTTCCTGCTTGTCCATTTGAACGCAAATCATCATACCATAAGACATTCCCTCAGAACGTACATCATCGGTATCTGCTGTATAAATATAAGCCATATCTTCGCCTACCGGATAATAGATTCGTTCTTCGTCAGTACCATAAAAGAATTTTTGCCAGGCCGATTCGACCTTCTTATCTATCTCTGCATCTGAATATCCTAATTCCTTAAACAAATTTCTGTACTTTCCTGTAGACACAGCTCCAACTGATGCTGGTGTTGGAGCATCCGGCAATGGTTTCACATCACCAATGTAATAAAGTTCATAACTATTTACATAGGTATCATTCGATCCATTATCTGTTTCAAGTAAAAATTTTATTTCCTGTTTTCCTGTTACATCTGTCATTTTAAATTCAAAAGACTGCTCCGACAACGTAGTTCCAGTAAAACTAACTTTTCCAACTTTCTTTCCGCCAATATATACAGAAACACTCGCCGTTGACGAATTACTAGATGCTCCTTTAACCACCATACGGTATTTTTTATTTGTCCCTTTAAATTCGTAAGATGTGGTACAATAGTCACCATTACCCCACAATGTTACATAATCCTTACCAGCCTCAGGTTTAGTATATGGTCCTCCGCATTTCATTTTACTGCATTCTCCGCTACTTACCAATTGCGGTTCCTGACTTGCGGACGGTGTTGGCGTTGGCTCTGCCGTTGGCTGTTTCGACGGCTCTGCCGTTGGCTGCTTCGACGGCTCTGCCGTTGGCTGTTTCGACGGCTCTGCCGTTGGCTGTTTCGTTGGTTCTGCCGTTGGCTGTTTCGTTGGCTCTGCCGTTGGTTGCTTTGTTTGGTCTACCGTTGGCTGTTTCGTTGACTCCGTCGTCACAGTTACCACGGGCTTATTCTTTTTTGCCACAACCTTCACTTTTAATTTACACTTTTTCTTCTTGCCTTTTGCCTTTTGTGTTATATACACTTTAGCATTTCCAGCTTTCTTAGCATAAATTTTTCCTTTTTTATTCACTGTCACAATCTTTTTGTTCGAAGACCTGAATTTGAATATCTTCTTTATCTTCTTGGATGAAACTTTTTTTCCGCGCAACTTTAGCTTTAACTGTAATTTCTTTTTTTCTCGAATCACCAAAACACCTTTGGTCATCTTATTTGTTACAGTAATTCCCTGCTTTTTCTTTTTTGCCTGCGAGAGATTTGGAGCTGCGCCCAAAGTGGTCGTAAGCACAAGGGAAGCAACAAGAAAAAAAACAAAAAGGGTTTTTCTACGTTTTGCATAACACATGATCATCATCCTCCTCTATTGAATATTTTTTATATTATACTACAACTAACAGCCTAATTCGATGGAAAAATGTATTTTAAATATATGGATAATTGTCATCATTCCATGAGTTATTACATTCTTTTTCTCCATGTTTTTTCATAAAATATACAAACCATTATTCTTACAATTCTTTGGGAATTAAAAGAATATTGATACAGTGGATATAAGGATAGTAATTCAATTCTTGTCCCCATGTATGTAAAACCTGGATAATGCCAAGTGTTGCCCCGAGATACATTTTGTTTTCCAATAATTCCAAAAGTGTCTCAGCGGAGCATTTATGAAACAAGGAACACAAAAGTTTCTGATTAGAACAGACCAAAGAATTTAGTTCGGCAAGTATGGTGACACCAGGAGGAGAAAAGGATAAAAATACATCGAAAATTCCCCGGAAGGAATGACATCCAAGGACATTCGCCGTATGAGCGAAGAGGAACTTCCAGACATTGACTATTTTCTAAATAAGTTGACCTTAATGACGATTTTAGAGAAGAATTTTTTTACATCTTTTAAATCCCAAACCATCCATTTGTCATGTCCACATATCTGCGGGCTCTTTTCCATTTAGCAAAGCGCCGCATATGGTCTTTTCTATAAAGTAAAGTTACAAAAGACTCCGATTAATAATCAGAGTCTTAGAAAAAAAAGAGGCGACTAACGGATTTGAACCGATGATCAGGGAGTTGCAGTCCCATGCCTTACCACTTGGCTAAGTCGCCATATTCTATACATATGTGAGCAATCCACTTCCTATGAATATAATATCACAGGATAAATCCTATTGCAATATGAAGAAATGACCCCTACGGGAATCGAACCCGTGTTACCGCCGTGAAAGGGCGATGTCTTAACCGCTTGACCAAGGGGCCGTATATATTAGATGTCAAACACGACTTAACGCGTCAACATCTAATATAATAGCACAATGGTATTCAGATTGCAAGCGTTTTCGTTATTTCAAATAATTTTTTTTATAAAGTAATTAAAGTTGCCGATGCATAGTATGCCATCCGACGAATCGGATAACTGCTTGGTCCTACAATCACTGCTAATTTCGGGCAGTCACCAACGGCATATTCCCCATTTTTCAATTTGGTTCCGCTCGCAAATACAATCGATTTTAAGTTCTTTACCTTGTATATGCAATTGTAAGGAAGCGATTTAATTCCTTTTTCAAAATACAGTTTTGTCAAATGACTTACACGGTCAAAGGCTTCCGAAGAAACATATTTTACACTGCGAGGCACCGTAAATGATTTTGTATTCTTCTTCGGTGGATACTTCATTAATCTCGTCATCGGACCATTATAAAGCACACCATCTTTTATCGTAAATCTACCTCCGCCTCCGGTAAACGCTGATAGTTTATCGCATCGGCTAAATGCATTTGCGTTCATTTTTACCAGTCCGGAAGGAATGTGTGCCACCCTGATATTTGTCTCAGAAAATGCATGGTCACCAATTGTTTTCACGGAATCCGCAATATCAATCCGGGACAATCTCCTACATCCCAAAAAAGCCTCTTTTCCAATTTTTTTGGTTCCCTGCGTAATCCGCACTGTACGTAGTTTTGTCATTCCCTGAAATGCATAATTTGTTCCATCATAAGAAACAATCAATCGTATTCTCCGCATTTTCTCCTCCTACCATGGAATAAAATGAGTAATGC
>JABLTL010157208.1_pt1 | contig 15260 bp, 10 predicted proteins | sample 7160151 | NCBI WGS metagenome assembly JABLTL01 (sample SAMN14651223, study PRJNA627086) | human gut metagenome | isolation source: feces | host: Homo sapiens
CAAGGATGCTTTGGTTGCTTGCCAAAAGTTTTGCACGATGCAAAACCAACAGAGCAAGCAATACTCGACATCCCATTTTTGATAACGATGGAGGTTTTTCGACAGCCTGATGCAAGATTACATCTTGCTTAACCATCTTCCCTTGTTACCTTATCAAGTGCGATAGAAGTAATAGTCTTCTTATCTCCGCTCTTTGTGATAACATATGTCATAGACTTACTGGAAACGTGCTCTGTCACAAGCCCGGGGATAGAAACCGTAGGCGGATAATAGTCAACCGTCAGCGTGTATGTTTCACCGACATTTTCTATCTTTGAAACCTGCGGATAGTAGTTCGGCACACGGTTTGTATCGGCTACGATATAAACCTTCTTCTCGGAATTATACGTTGCCAGATCCTGAACGTGACCTACCGTCTGATGTGTAACCTCTATACTGTTGCCGAAGATATTTTTTGCCGCTGTTTCAACGTCAAATTCGGGGATATACATTACACCCGTGTCAGTCTCATAGTTTGAAGTATCGCCGGTGAGCAGTATTCTCGATACAGCCGCCTTGATTATGGTAGACTGTGTAAGCGTTGACGCGTCCTCAAAGCTGGGTGGGTCGGTCGCTACTATAGGATAGAGATAGAGCGCAAACTCTTCCTTGAGGTCGGTCTGATTTGCTATTCGGTTTATCGCACCGCTTGCCGCTATCACGGTGTTGACAACACCAACGACCGAAAACGCTATTATCAGCAGTCCTACAACAAAGAAAGCCGCTTTCTTTGCAACTCCCTTATGCTTACGCTCCGGCACATCTACAACGATAACCTCGTCCTGTGCAATTTCGCTTACATCCTCGGAAAGCGCTTCTTCTATAGAACCTGCCAGTCCGTGCAGAACCTTGCTCTCGCTTTTTGCCTCTATACGGTTTTTATTCTTATTCCTCTTTTTTGCCATTTATAAGCGTTCCTCCTAGCCTCTTATCTGACCATTGCCGTTGACAAGATATTTGAACGTTGTGAGTGCCTCAAGCCCCATAGGACCTCTTACATGGAGCTTCTGTGTGGAGATGCCGATCTCCGCACCGAGTCCGAACTCAAATCCGTCCGTAAAGCGTGTGCTTGCATTTACATATACAGCCGCCGCATCAATTTCACGCTGGAACTTTTCGGCATTTCTCAGATATTCGGTCACTATGCACTCGCTGTGACCTGTGCCAAAGCGGTTGATATGTGCTATAGCCTCGTCTATATCATCAACGATCTTTACCGCGATCTTAAGATCAAGGAACTCTCTGCGGTAATCTTCATCATCGGCTATCTTTTCAAGCGTGATATACGCACTGCTTGCTTCATCGCCGACAAACGCGACCTTGCCATTCCACTTTTCCGCAAGCTTCTTTAAAAAGCCCTCCGCTATATTCTTATGCACAAGAACATTCTCAATAGCGTTGCATACCGACGGGCGCTGTGTTTTAGCGTTGTCAACGATATCCACTGCCATATCGATATCGGCAAAGCGGTCAACATAAACGTGGCAGTTACCCTCTCCGGTCTGTATTACAGGCACGGTAGCGTTCTTTATTACGGCGTTTATAAGTCCTCCGCCGCCTCTTGGGATAAGCACGTCAACATATTCGTTTGCTTTCATAAGCTCTGTCGCGGTATCTCTTGAGGTATCCTCTACAAGCTGTACGATATCAGGATTGACACCGTGTTTTTCAGCCGCCGCTCTCATAATGCCAACAAGGCACTTGTTTGAATTTATCGCGTCGCTTCCTCCGCGCAATATTACCGTATTGCCCGCCTTAAGACACAGACAGCCCGCATCGACCGTGACATTGGGGCGTGACTCGAATATTATTCCGATAACGCCGAGCGGTACGGATTTCTTTATTACGGTAAGACCGTTAGGCAAGGTGTTGCCGCCGAGAATTTTTCCGACTGGATCAGGCAGTGCCGCCACCTGTCTTACGCCCTGAGCCATACCGTCAATTCTTGCATCGGTAAGAGTAAGACGATCTACCATAGCCGCCGCCATATTATTTTCATGCGCCGCAGTTATATCAAGCTCGTTTGCCTTTTTGATCTCTTCTCTGCCGTTTTCAAGCATTGCGGCGATCGTGCCGAGTATATCGTTTTTAAGCGACTGCGACAGCATAGCAGACTGCTTAGCCGCCGATCTTGCTTTCATTCCGAGTTCGTCTATGTAGCTCATATTTTTCCTTTCAGTCCTCGTCTGCGGTGAATACAGTGCAGACAGCCTTATTCTCAAACAGATCGTAAAGTATTTCGGGACGCTGACCGTTTATTATTACAGTGGGTATGCCGTGTTCCTTTGCAATAGTAGCCGCTTCAAGCTTTGTTACCATACCGCCGCTTGCGAACTCACTGCCCTTATCCTTTGCCGAGCTTATCATCTCGCTTGTTATCTGTCTGACCTCGGGGATAAGCTTTGCGCCGGGGAGCTTGGGATTTTTATCGTACAGCCCGTCAACATCTGTGAGTATTATCAGCAGATCCGCATCACACAACGCCGCAACTATCGCCGACAATGTATCGTTCTCATCAAAGTCAAGCTCCTGTATCGATACCGTATCGTTTGCGTTGATTATCGGGACTATTCCCATATCAAGAAGTGTGCTGAACGTATTTATAACGTTCTCTTTTCTTGTCTTGTTGCTGATAACATCACGCGTAAGGAGCACCTGTGCCACCGTGTGGTTGTAATTTGCAAATTCACGGTCGTATATGTGCATAAGCTCGCACTGACCTATAGCGGCGCAAGCCTGCTTTTTAGGCATTTCCTTAGGCTTCGAATGAAGTCCTGCCTTCGCCGCACCTACGCCCTGTGCGCCCGATGTAACAAATATCACGTCCTTGCCGGAATTTTTCAGATCCGACATTACTTCAATAAGCTTTGACACACGTCTTATATTCAGATTGCCTGTGTTATGAGCAAGCGTGCTTGTGCCTACCTTTATAACTATTCTCTTTTTGGTTGAAAAATCCATCATATATTTCCTCTTGCTTAGTCGAGCAGAATACGCTCGTCACAATATTCACATTCGCATATATCGCCCTGTACCTTGAAGCTGTGGGGGAGATAATGCTCGGTCTTTGTGATGCACTTGGGGTTTGTGCATTCAACATCATTCTTTACCGTGCCGGTGAGCAGTTTAGGAGCGCCCAGTCTGCCCTCAAGCACCGATATTATAAGCGCCATACGCACGAACATTCCGTTCTTTGCCTGTGTGAAGTACTTAGCCCGCGGATCATCATCAACGTCCATTGCTATCTCGTCCACTCTGGGAAGCGGGTGCAGCACTATCATATCCTTCGGTGCTTTCTTCATCTTTTCGGTATCAAGGCGAAATACGTCCTTCTGCTTATTGTATTCTTCCTCGCTTGCAAAGCGCTCCTTCTGTATTCTCGTCATATACAGCATATCGAGCGATTCTTCGGCTATAGCTTCATCAAGCGAGTAGATCTCCTTATATGTACAGCCTCTTGCATTAAGCACGTCCTTTATATATGACGGCAGTGCAAGCTCCGGGGTCGATATCAGGATAAACTCGTTACCCTCATAGCGTGACAGTGCTTTAAGCTGTGAATGAACCGTTCTTCCATAACGCAGATCACCGCAAAGACCTATCTTCAGGTGATCCAGTCTGCCCTTTTCGTTTTTGAGTGTCAGCATATCCGTAAGCGTCTGCGTCGGGTGCAGATGTCCGCCGTCACCGGCATTTATGACCGGACAATCGGCAGTTAAAGCCGCCGCCTTTGCACTGCCCTCATACGGATTTCTTATTACGAGTATATCCGCATAGCTGCTTACTATTTTTGTCGTATCCTTGATATTCTCACCTTTAGAAACAGAAGATGTTGACGGGTTGTCAAATCCTATTATCGTACCGCCGAGCCTCAGCATCGCAGTCTGAAAGCTCATCTGCGTTCTTGTAGACGGCTCATAAAACAGAGTTCCCATTATCCTTCCGCTGCATCTTGAACGGTAAAGTGCCGGATTCTTCTGAATTTGCCGGGCAAGCTCAACTATCATATTCCACTCATCGGGTGAATATGCGTCAAGATCAATAAGATTACTGAATGTTTCCATTGTTGTTACCTTCCTTGTTCTGCACGTCCTCTCCTTTTTGCAGGGGAGTTATATATCCTTCCTTTATACCCTCTGTACTTTCTTCGGGCATAAAGATAATCTTGACTGTTTTAAGGATAAGCAGGATATCCTTGGCAAGTGTATACTTTTCGATATACATAAGATCAAGCTTCAGCTTATCATAAGGGGTAGTATTGTACTTTCCGACTACCTGTGCATTACCTGTCAGCCCCGCCTTTACCTTAAGGCGGAATGCAAACTCGGGCATCTCCTTTTCATACTCGCGGCTTATCTCAGGTCGCTCGGGACGCGGACCTACTACCGACATATCGCCCTTGAAGATATTGAACAGCTGCGGAAGCTCATCAAGTCTTACTTTTCTTATGAACTTACCTACCGGAGTCACTCGCTTGTCACCGTCACTTGCAAGTCTTGCAACGCCGTCACTTTCGGCATTTACGACCATACTTCTGAATTTAAGGAGCTTGAACTCCCTGCCGTCCTTTGTAAGTCTTACCTGCTTATACAGCACAGGTCCGCGGTCGCATAGCTTTATCGCTATTGCCGTTGCCAGCATAAACGGAGAGGCTATTATAATACCTATCGATGACAGAAGGATATCAAAGCAGCGCTTGAAGAACCTCTGTTCTATACCCAGTCCGTAATTTTTTGAGATAATAAGCGGTGTATCGAACAATTCCATATTATCGCCGCCTCTTACGATAATATCGCTTATCTTAGGTACAAGGTAAGTCCTTATCGATGTCTTGAAGCAGTATTTGAGTATGTCGTTCCTGATCTCGTTCGGAGTATCGCATATCACCACGCCGTCATAATTCGGTATCTCCGCAGTAATAGCCTCCAGCCCCTCGGAAACATTCATCATACGAGTGATATTGTACTTATCGCGACGACTGCTCATTTTTTCCACCAGCATTCTGGCAGGCTGTTCAAGTCCGTATATCATTATCACGTTCTTTGCGGGATACAACGCACGGAATATTTTTCCGCTGATAAACGCCCACAGAGCTATCACCACCGCCTGATACAGCGTACCGACAATAAGCGGGCACGGATCGAGCATAGAGCGCGATATAAGGCATATCTGGATATACGTTATAAAGTTTGTACAGAGCGTTGCGAGGATCTGCGACACTATGATATCGGTTGTCTTATGAGAGCCGATTTTAAGTCCCTTATATATTCTTGAAAATACATAAAGAATAGCAAAGTACAGTCCGAATAACAGCCAGTTTCCTTTTCTGAAGAAGCTGAAAGCCATCTCGCTGTTATAGTAATTCAGCCATATAATGCCGAACGTAGAGGTTTCCCAGGTAAGTAGCACGAGCGCGTCCACTATCAGCGCGGTGCGTTTGTATTTTTCTTTATCCTTGTTCAATACGACACATCCTTAATTACTGCACACCTGTCAGTAGTTTATAATCGAATTTAGTATAGCACAATTTGTCGCAATAATCAAGACTTTAGCTGTGATATCACAAAATCCTCACCTTATACTATCGAAAAGCAATGCCGACCCGCTGTTGGGTTATTACAGCACGATATGTCCCATAAGCTGTACGCCCCGTATTGCCGGACGGCAACACGGGGCGTACTTTGTATTGATATAATTTTAAACCTTTTCGCTTCTGAATCTTCCCACGACCTTAGCGTTCTTATCGATATTGACTTCAAAACGCAGAGTGCAGGGAGAGTAATGGGGATTTTCTCCTTCGCCTATAACCTCATAGAAGAACGCAAGCGCACCTCCGTCCTCCATACGTCTTACCGCACACTTGCAAAATCCCTCCGATATAGCCTGCTTTACATAAGGTATGTCGCGGTCATATGTGCAGAAATTATCCTCGGTAACAGGGATATTCACATCACCGTCCGAACAGCTGTTTTCCCTGAGCATTGTTTCAAGCGGAGATGCCTTTTTGCGGCTGAACTCTGCAAACGGAGCTTTCTTGGCTATTTCGCCCTTGCGCGCGGGTTTTCCGTTTATCCTCCAGCACGGACGCGTAACAACGACCGTTTCACCGATATGGAAGTCATTGTTCAGGTGCTCGCTCTGCGCCGAATAGAAATCCAGTGTATCCTTATCGATAACAACTTCCTTCGCCTTGTCACGGACTATCCCGACAAGCTCAAGCATAGAGAGCAGTTCTCCCGCCTTTTCCATGCACTTTTCGTCCGTCCATATCTCGTAGTTGCGGAAATTATTTCTCCAGTATGTCTTTATCGGCAGATCACCGATCAGTGACTGTATTCTCATTTCCCAGTCAAACAGTATACCGCTCTTACTGCGTATCTTGTTTTCCTTTATGGCATTGAGCGGCTCAAGCAACTGTGCAAATGATGCTATATTATCAGCAATATCCTGAGCTATGTATTTCTTCGTATCGGTTGTTTTTTTCTTCTCGTTCTCCTCTTCTATCTTCTCATCATTGTATTTATCGAAATCATCCTGACTTGCATCTGTATCAAACATTGAGAATACTTCGGCAGGATCAGAGAGCGTTTTTTTCTCATCGGGCTCATCGTCGATAAGCAAATCTCCGAACAGATCCTCAACGTCAGCGACATTTCCGCCGCTCTCTTCTTCTGTGGGCTCGACCGTCTTATACGCTTCATCGGGAAGATCAAAGAAATCCAGCGTTCTGGGCTTTTCCTCCGTGTTCTTATCCAACCCGATACCGGGAGCTTCCTCAAGCAGATCATCCGCCTCACCGTCAGACTCCTCGGTGCTGTTTTCAAAAACCGCCGTATTCACAACAGGCTCAGACACACTTACAGTTTTTTCGGGTACCAGATCGGCGAACAGATCAAGAGCTTTGGCGCTTACTTCTTCGGATATGTCTTCGGAAGGCTGTCCGATAATCCCGCTGAGCTCCTTTAACGCATCTTCAACAGACTCACCTGTGCGTATCGCCGCAGTTTCATCTGTATCTTCTGTCTGCTCCTCTATCTTCTCAAACGCCTTTACCTCCTCTTCGACAGGCTCGCTTGCAGGAACGCTCTCAGCCATTGCCTGCGCGAACTCTTCTTCAAGCGTTTCCGCCGCTTCTGCCTTTTCTTCTGCATTTTCCGGCTGTTCTTCGCTTGATTTTTCCTGCTCCTCTATTTCCTCAAATGCCTTTACTGCCTCTTCGACAGGCTCACTTGCAGAAACGCTCTCAGCCATTGACTGCGCGAACTCTTCTTCAAGCGTTCCCGCCGCTTCCTCATTTTCTTCTGCATTTTCCGGCTGTTCTTCGCTTGTTTTTTCCTGCTCCTCTATCTCCTCAAACGCCTTTACCGCCTCTTCGACAGGCTCGCTTGCAGAAACGCTCTCAGCCATCGCCTGTGCAAACTCTTCTTCAAGCGTTCCCGCCGCTTCTGCCTTTTCTTCTGCATTTTCCGGCTGTTCTTCGCTTGATTTTTCCTGTTCCTCTATTTCCTCAAACGCCTTTACCGCCTCTTCGACAGGCTCGCTTTCAGAAACACTCTCAGCCATCGCCTGTGCGAACTCTTCTTCAAGCGTTTCCGCCGCTTCTGCCTTTTCCGGCTGTTTTTCGCTTGATTTTTCCTGCTCCTCTATCTCCTCAAACGCCTTTACTGCCTCTTCGACAGGCTCCGATGTAAAAGCCTCTGTAGCAAGTATCTCCTGAAACGGCTCACTGTTTTCTTCCCGCATAGTCATAACAGCCGCGATAGCGGCAGCCTGCAGCACATCTTCGTCCGCCTTCAAGCCCGTACTGTCTGCGACCACTTCATCAGTGGCGGAAACGCCGTCATCTTCCGTTCTTTCGGTCACGGTGCATTCTGCCTTGTTTCCCGGTTCTTCAAGCTTGTTAAAATGATCAAATACACGTTCAAAGCTTACGCCTGTATTTTCACTTTCCTCCGCCTCGGTGAATATAAAATCGACAGGCGTTATCTCCTGCTCTTCGCCGTTATCACACCGTGACAATTCTTTGCACTCGCAAGAAGCGGTATTTATCCTGCTTTTGAGTATATCTGTCTGTTGCTCTTCGCTCACAGGCTCTCGTATTATTTCTTTGTGTGTTACATTTCCGTTACTTTTCCATATTGTAACACTTTTATGTTTTTTAAGCGATGTCTGCGTTTCGTCCAATCGTCTTTTTGCGTATACCGCCGCACCGACCGCCGCAGCCGCACCGACCGCCGCAACTATTGCTTTTCCCAGTTTCATATACCATCAACCTCCGGGCTTAAGCCCCAATATCATTCAACACTTTTCAGTGCCTCTACCATATCAACCTTCATCAGCCGCCTATGCATAAACAGCATTACCGTTAAAGCAAATATAATTGTAATGACAGCTGAAAGTGCAAAGCTCATAGGATGCACTTCCCTACCGAACATTACCATATCTATCTCAGCGGTTTTTACAACAAAGTCGACCAGAAATCTGCCGAGCACCATACCTGCAAGCGTACCTATCAGCGTAAGTATCACTGTTTCCCTGAACACATACATCGAAACTTCCTTATCATAGAAGCCCAGCACCTTGAGCGATGCTATTTCGCGGATACGCTCGTTTATATTTATATTGGTAAGGTTATACAGTACTATAAACGCCAATGCACCCGCGCTTACTATGAGTACCACTATTACAAAAAGCAACGATTTCAACATTGTTGCAAATGTCGCTTTAACTCCGGTCTTGAAGCTGACTCCCATAACGCCGTCAGTCTTCATCAGATCCGCCGCCAGCTTATCCCTGTCGTTTTCCGGCATATCATCGCCCTGCTCCGAGTTGAAGAAATAGCAATTATAAGGAAGGTTCTCTACACCGCTGAGCTTCTTATAAAGATTTTCCGTTATATAAACATAATGATGCGCATAGTTTTCACATATCTCCGTTACCTTTGCGTTTACACGCTTGGTCTCCGACAGTGACAATGTGATCTCGTCACCTTTTTTTATTCCGCCGAGCAGTGTAGCAAGCTTTTCATTGATTATAACGCCGTCATCGGTCACCGTGTAGTGCTCTCCTGTACGTCTGTCCTTGACAGTTACAAACTGCGTGATCGTATCATTATCCTTTGCACCGAATATATAAGCATCTGTGCTGTTTTTGCCGCTTGCTACGGTTATCTGCTTTTGATAGATCTTATCGCCCTTACAGCTGTATCCGGCAAGCTTATCGGCTATTTCTGCGATCTGTTCATCTGTCTGCTTATCGCCGTAAGCGACTATACCGGTATAGTTGCTTATCTCGCCGAATTGCTTTTCCACAATATCGTTCACGCTGTCATAAATTCCAAATCCCGTAAGCACGAGCGCTGTACAGCCCGCTATGCCGACTATCGTCATAAGCATTCTTCTCTTGTAACGGAAGATATTTCTCAAAGTGACCTTGTGGCTGAACGAAAGCCTGTTCCATACAAACCCCATGCGTTCAAGCAGTATCTTTTTTCCGCTTTTCGGAGCTTTCGGTCGCATAAGTGCCGCCGGGCAGTCGTGGAGTATACTGCTGCACGAAAAATATACAGTTACAGCCGTAAGAAGTACCGCCGCCGCTGTCGTGCCTGCAATAAGGACAAAATCATACGGCAGAAGAATGTCCGGTATAGCATACATCATTCCGTAAGCAGTGATGATGATAGCGGGAAAGATCTTCATACCAACAAGCATACCTATCACCGCACCGGCAATGGCGGCAGTCAGCGCATAGAACATATACTTGAATATTATAGCACCGTTTTTATAGCCCAGCGCCTTGAGCGTTCCGATCTGCGTGCGCTGTTCTTCGACCATTCTTGTCATAGTGGTAAGGCATACGAGCGCCGCTACCATAACAAAGAACAGCGGGAATACCATTGCGATATTACTTATTCTGTCTGCGTTCTGCCCGTATTCGCTGTATCCGGGGTCGTCCTCACGGGTAAAAAGATACCATTCCGGCTTTTCGATATCATCAAGCTTCTTTTTGTTATCATCTATCTCTTTCTGCGCATCCGCAAATTTTTTATCAGCCTCCGACTTTGCGTCACTGAGCTTTTTTACACCGTCGTTATATTCCTTAAGACCGTCTTCATATGAGGCATAATTCCTTTCGTACTCCGCTGCGCCGTCATTGTATTTTGCAAGCCCATCCTCATACTGCTTCCTGCCGTTGTCGTATTCGGCTTTTCCCTTTTCGTATTTCGCAAGCCCGTCCTCGTATTGCTTTTTGCCCTCGTTATACTGCACAAGACCCTCTTCGTACTGCTTTTTACCGTCATTGTACCGGGCAAGTCCGCTCTCATACTGCGCCTTACCGTCATTATACCGTGCAAGTCCGCTTTCGTACTGAGCCTTTGCCGTGCTGTACTGCGTATAACCCGCGTCATACTCTGCCTTTGACTTTTCATATGCACTAAGTCCCGCATTATACTGAGCAAGTCCGCTTTCATACTGTGCTCTGCCCGCGTTTACCTGTTCCTGTGCGGCATCAAGCTGCGCAAGCTTTACAGCGGCTTCATCACTTGTCATCATACCGGCCGCGACCGCAGTGTTTATCTGCGCTCTTGAATTATCAATGTCCTTCTGACTGTCGTTGAGCTGTTTGTCTGTAGCGTCAAGCGTTGCCTTGCTCTCATCGAGCTGAGCCTTGGCGCTGTCAAGCTGTGATTTAGCACTGTCGAGCTGTGACGAAGTACTGTCAAGCTGATTTTTTGCGCTGTCAAGCTGTGTTTTTGTATCGTCAAGCTGTTGTGCCGAGCTGTCGAGCTGAGATTTTGAGCTGTCTAACTGTGCTTTAGTGTCATCAAGAAGCTTCTTGCTGTCGTCAAGCTGTTTTTTGCTGTCGTCGAGCTGTTTTTTACTGTCCGCAAGTACAGGCTCATTTTCATCGAGTTGCTTTTTGGCGTCATCAAGCTGCTTTTTACTGTCTGCAAGCTGTGCTTTGCCGTCAGCAAGCTGAACTTTCGCATCGTCAAGCTCCTTTTTGGCATCGCTGAGCTTCTTCTCGTTATCGTCTATTTCCTTGTACGCATCGGCTTTCTTTTCATCAAGCTCTTTCTGACCGTCATTGATCTTGCTCTGTGCCTCTTCGGTTATCTCGTCATATCTGCCCTGTTCCCGGCTGTCCGCTATCTGCTGAATGCGCTCGCCGAGCTCATCGCGCGCATTTTCATATTCATCGCTGTAGCAGTTGTACTCCTTAAGCTTGTCGGAGGTTATCACAACCTGAGTGTAGACCTCGGTCTTGAAGCAGCTCTGCGGCACATAGCAAACCATAAAGACCGAACCGTTTCCAATGGTCGTGTTGCCGCGCTCGGCATCCGATATATACATAGGCGACTCAAACCTGCCGACTATCGTAAACTCCTTGACCGAAAGCGTTTCGTCTATATCGGTATTTTCATCTCCGCCGAGCGTCAGCTTATCACCGACCTTATAATTCTTTATCAGCTTGCCGTTGTCGATAAGGCATTCATTCTCAGCCTGCGGCAATCTGCCCTCGGTTATATTCAACGAACTGTATGGATTATTTTCCCCTATCGTGTCAACAGAATATACCCTTGCCACCTTTTTCTCACCCGAGTCGGTATTGACATAAGCGTCCGTGTAATATCCGGGATAAATATTCACATCGGGAAGCCCGTCCTCAAGCGCCTTTATATCGTTTTCATCAAAGCCGTATGTCGAAACCAGTCTGTAGTCAAGCAGTGACGTGCGGTCATAGTAATGATCGGAGGATATCTTCATGGCAGGCGCGCTGGCAAGCAGTCCCGCAAAAAAGCCCGTTCCTATCGCTATTATGCCGAATATGGAAAAAAATCTGCTTTTCGTCTTTCTCATCTCGACAAATGCATTTTTCAGCATTGCATTTTTCATATCCGTTCCCTTTCCCCGCTTACCACTCTATTTCTTCAACGGGTGTCGGATGCTCGTTTACGACTATCTCGCTGACCTTACTGCTCTTCATGTGTATAACTCTGTCAGCCATGGGGCATATCGCCGTATTATGTGTCACAAGTATTACAGTCATTTTGTCGCTGCGGCAGGTATCCTGCAAAAGCTTCAGTATCATCTTACCGGTATTGTAGTCAAGCGCACCTGTCGGCTCATCACAAAGAAGCAGCTTCGGCTTTTTTGCCAGTGCCCTCGCAATTGCCACTCTTTGCTGTTCGCCGCCCGAAAGCTGTGCGGGAAAGTTATTTATCCTGTCGGTAAGTCCGACCTTTTCAAGTATCTCTACAGCAGGAATATAGTCCTGTACCGTCTGCGTTGACAGCTCTATATTCTCTTTTGCCGTCAGGTTCGGGATGAGGTTGTAGAACTGAAATATAAATCCTATATCGTATCTTCTGTAGTCGATAAGCTGTTTTCTGTTGTACGCACTGATTTTGCTGCCGTCAACGTAAAAATCTCCCGATGTCGGGGTATCCATACCTCCCATTATATTAAGTACCGTGGTTTTTCCCGAACCGCTCGGTCCTACGATTATTGCAAATTCGCCCTTTTCAATGTCAAAGCTGACCTTATCGTTTGCGTTTATCGTTATATCTCCCATATGGTACTGCTTTGTAATGTCATTCAGCGTAACAAAACTCATTGTAGTTCCTTTCTGTCCATACAGCCTTTTCTTCTGTTCCGAAAATTTTTTAATCATTTCTATTATAGCATTTATTATAGTGTAATTCAACATTTTTAACAGGATTTTAATTTTTCCGCCTGCCGCGCGAACAAAGAAAAATATTGAAATGTAAAAATAATTATCAATTTACTTGACAAACGTCTTAACGTGTGCTACAATATCAATCGGAAAAATCCCTTATCAAGAGCGGTTTACATTTTCCGCATATTTATGCGGATCAGGAGTCAGGCTCCGTAAACCCAGCAACCGTTTCGTAAGCTTTGGCTTTACGAAAAATGGTGCTAATTCCTACGGCACGGCAAGGGCAGTGACCGAAAGATGAGGAGCAGGCAGTCAGCAAGCTCCGCAAGGGGCTTTTTTTAATGCAGTTTTACGCAGATATGTGCGTATGGGATACGGTTTAAAACCGCTATATGAAAGGAAAAATCAATGGCAAAATACTTATTCACTTCCGAAAGCGTCACAGAAGGTCACCCCGACAAGATCTGCGACAGGATTTCCGATGGTGTGCTTGACGCAATATTAGCACAGGACAAAAACGCTCGTGTAGCCTGCGAAACCTGCGCTACAACAGGTATGGTTCTAATAATGGGCGAGATAACGACAACAGCAAACGTTGACATTCCCGCCATAGCAAGAGATGTTATAAAGGAAACAGGCTATGATAACAGCGACTACGGCTTTGACTACAAGACCTGTGCTATCCTCACGACCCTCGACAAGCAGAGCCCCGATATAGCTATGGGCGTTGACAATGCTCTTGAGGGCAGAGATAAGAACGAGTTTGACACAGGTGCGGGCGATCAGGGTATGATGTTCGGCTATGCGTGCGATGAAACAGAAGAGCTTATGCCTCTGACAATCTCGCTTGCCCACGCACTTTCAAAGAAGCTCACTGCGGTAAGAAAGTCAGGCGAGATACCCTATCTTCTCCCCGACGGAAAGACGCAGGTAACGGTCGAATATAATGAGGACGGCACCCCCTCAAGAATAGATACGGTTGTAGTATCATCACAGCATAAGGCAGAGGCTACCCAGGCACAGCTCAGAGCCGATATTATCGAAAAGGTCATAAAGACTACCGTTCCCGCTTCTCTGCTTGACGAAAACACAAAGATGCTGATAAATCCCACAGGACGCTTTGTAGTAGGCGGTCCTCAGGGCGACAGCGGTCTTACCGGCAGAAAGATAATAGTAGATACCTACGGCGGTGTCGGCAGACACGGCGGCGGCGCATTCTCGGGAAAAGATCCCACAAAGGTCGACCGTTCAGCCGCTTATGCTGCAAGACACGTTGCAAAGAACATTGTAGCCGCAGGTATAGCAAAGCGTTGCGAGGTCGAGCTTGCATACGCTATCGGCGTTGCACAGCCCGTATCGATATTTGTTGATACATTCGGCACAGGCATAAAGCCCGATACTGAGATCTCAGCCGCAGTAAGCAAGGTGTTCGACCTTCGCCCCAGCGCAATAATCAGCTCCCTGAACTTAAGAAACACCAAGTACAGACCCCTTGCCGCTTACGGTCATATGGGACGTACAGACCTTGATGTTGCATGGGAAAAGACAGACAAAGTCGCCGAGCTTAAATCAGCACTTGATATAAAGTAATCAGCATATAGCACTAAAGCCGTTACAGAACACCGCAACGGCTTTAATCGTAACCAAACGGAGAACAGAAATGACCCATATCCGCCACGCGACCGAGTCTGATGCTTCCCGCATCGCAGAAATTATCGTCACAAATTACCGAGTAAATTTCTATCCGTTTTTCAAAAACGATGCCTTTTACTTCGGTGAGCTGAATGTCCTTGACACTGCCAAGGAGTACTCAGCGGGCTCAACCGCACTCAAAAATACATTTGTCTATGATGACGGTATAATAAAAGGCATTATCCGCATTTCGGGCAATGAGGTCGAAAAGCTGTATGTAGAGCCGCTTTTTCAAAACCAAGGCATAGGCGCAAAGCTTCTCAGATACGCTGTCAACAACTTCGCGGTCAATGAGCTGTGGGTGCTCGAATATAACAAGCAGGGAATAGATTTTTATCACCGCAACGGATTTAGCCTTACAGGCGAAAAAATCATAGAAGACGAATTTGTACCGCTTTTAAAGATGAAAAGAGAATAAGCCGAAAGAAGCTGTGACGAAATGCCAAAATTTCATCACAGCTTCTCGGCTTATAAAAACCTCATTAAAATTACAATGCAGTATATTGTAAAAACGCTAAAACAATAAAAATACAGCCAACAACGCTGAAAACAATACTATATTGACATGGTGTTAATAATTTCGTGAGTATATCGGTGCAACTGCACTGTCACCGAAACCTCCAAAAACGCACTATCCTGAGATATCCGTACAGTCCCCCGGGTCGAACAGAGCGGAGCGTCCCGCTTACGGCGGCTTTTCAAACGCAATCGTTTGTGTGTCTTATCGCCAACACCCCATTATGGCAGAAGAGATGAGGAGTCAGGAAAGAGGGAGCCACGAGGGAGAAAACCTAAGGGGAGAGGGGAAAGCGCCTTTGGAGCGCCTTCCTCTCTCCCCTTGGGTTGTC
>JABLTL010008354.1_pt1 | contig 15235 bp, 16 predicted proteins | sample 7160151 | NCBI WGS metagenome assembly JABLTL01 (sample SAMN14651223, study PRJNA627086) | human gut metagenome | isolation source: feces | host: Homo sapiens
AATTTTCTTTGTCCACCGTCTTCATGGTTCAATTCCAAAACTGCTTGTGCTGTTGTCCCAGATCCTGCAAAAAAATCGAGAACCAATGCCTCTTTGTTGGGAAGCATTGCCAGAACATCTTTTATCAATTGCACAGGTTTTGGAAAATCAAACAAATTGTTACCGACTGTGGTGATGTAGTCACTTGTTCCCATTGAGTATTCTGGTTTATATAGCAAACTCTTTGGCGTTCCTGAAGCATATACTTGTAATAACTCAGTGGCTTCAGGACGTGATTTCTGTTTTACACCATTGTGGTAATAAATGTCTTGATTGATTTTTTTGCAAAATGTTGGATAACCGCTTGTCCATCTCAAATATTCACCATTTGAATCAGTTGGCAAAATGAAATTGTAACCCTTATATTTTTCCTTCAGTTCAAACAAATACTTATCATCAAATGTGTTTGTTGCAGCATCAAAAATACGTTCAAACTCTTCTTTTGTAACAGGATACAAAATTCCATTTTTTTCAAGTATTGGGTAAAACATATATGGTCGATCAGTCCTGTATTTCGATTGTCCTGTTTTTTTGAATGTTACATCTGCATACTTTCCAAATTCATCTTCCAAACGGTATTTGTTTTCTACTTTTTCTGAAAAGACATTTTCAATTGCATTGAATCCGTTGTTTCCCCAAGCTTCACGATTTTTGACATATACAAGTAATTTTGATCCAACAGATGTAATAAAATTTGTATTTGCTTTTCCTTTCAGATTATCAAGAACAAATGCGTTTGCCACAAAATTTTCTTCAGAAAAAATTTCATCACATAAAAGTTTCAATGCTGCATTTTCATGATCATCAATGCTCATAAAGATTACTCCTGTATCAGACAACAGTTTTTTTGCAATTTCCAATCTCTCTTCCATGAATGATAACCATTTCGAATGCTTGAACCCATCATCTTCAGAGATCATTTTGTCTCCGTATGAAAAATCTTCGTGAAGCGTATTATATGGTGGATCAATGTAAATCACATCTACTGCACCCGTGTGTGTCTTTTCGAGCAGCTTCAGACTGTGAAGGTTGTCTCCCTCAAGAAGGAAGTTGTAGCCGTCTTCTGGGCTGCCATTGTCAATCTGCTTGAAAGGCTTGAAGACTGGAAGATGATTCTGAAGGTCAATGTCTACCTGCTCAATATGCTTCTCGAAGTTGAGACCATATTTCTGACTCTTCACAAATGTGAGAATCTGATTTAGGGCTTCTGTCTGCTCTGGATGCAGTGCCTTCATGTCTGTCAAGGTTGCAACCATCTGTTCTCTTGAAACCTTTGAGAGATTTGTGGATGTATCAAGCATGAACAACCACCTGCTTTCTCATGAAGATTTCAATGATCTGTTTGCTGACATGAAGCAATCTGGAGTGTGTAATTTTCAACCATGTCTTGAACACTCCGTTTCTACACACAGGACAACTTAGTGATATGAGTGAGTTTATGAAAAAGTTAGATGAGAAAAGCAGATCGATTATATTTATTCTTACTTTAGTTTTAGGAAATGATTATATATTCTTCTTGAGCGTAAAAATGTCTCAGGCAAATGGTATTCTATATCCATTAGAGCCGCTGGATTTACTGATCAGTTATATCATAATCATAATAACAGCGGTTGCATCTTTAGTAATGATATACAAAATATTAAAAGAATGACTTTATAAAAATGAAATGGAAACAAAGGAAATTCGTATGAACAAAGAAATTAAGATTACTGAAATGATTTGTTTTAAAATTTTATTAGTTTTCATCATGTCAATTTCATGTATTGGCTGCACATCAAATATAACATCTAGTAATGAAACTGTAGAGAGTAGTATCAACACAAAAGATACTTCTATAACAGTTGAATATAATAATATTTTTAGTTGGAATATTTCTGGAAATGGTAGTTTTGAATTACTGATATTGAACTGCAATGATTCGCAATTGGATGAACGGTTGGCAAAAAAATACGATTTATCAGATAACAAAGTAGTTACATTATCATTTTCTATTGATGAAAACTTGAATCTATCATATTCAGATAATGTATCAAAAATAACTGATGTTATTCAATCAGAAAATGATCTGAAAAAAGAAGATATGGATACTTCCTACACACAAACAGAAAAGCAAAAGCTATTCGATGAGGAATCAGTTCCATTATTGTTATTCTGTAAAAATATGACATCGATACAATCAGAATTTTTAAAAGACTACAAGAGTCTTGTGGCAGATTATGCTGTTGTTGTAGCTGTCAAAAAAGTTGCTTAATCAGTTTTGGGATGATTAGATTGTTTACTAGAATTATAGTTAGTAAAAAACAGATGTAACTCTATTGGTAGAAATGCATCTGTTTTTAGATTTAAGATATTTTCATTTAACAAACGAGCAATGACCACTCTCTATATTGCATACATAGAAATGATCAGTTTTTCCAATCGTTGTACTAGCGACAATGTATTTATCCACGATTCGAATGATTTGTGATCCATTTGTCTTCCAGAACATATTGTTTGTATTATATTCATTTCCAAGAAGTTCTTCTGATGGAGAAATTTCTTTCACTAGATTTCCACTCCAATCATAGATAGAATATTTCATATTTTTTTCATTGGTAGAGGAAGTATAAATATAGTTATCATCAAAATAGTTAACTACAGCATTATCAATATTGAATAATGACTTGTGTGTATCCATATCAATAATTGATGCATGGATGATTGTATCTTCTAGAGAGTCTTTCCTTTCGCATGTGTATACTGAAATTTTGTTCAGATTTTCAAATAAAAATACTTGAAAATCAATATCAACGATATGATTTGTTAAATCTTTGCAGTCAATAAATTTCAGAACAGGGGAATTGTTAGACTCTGTTGTGTAAAAAATCTTGTCACCATCTGCCAGAAAATGACCTACATAGTCTTCTTCTTCCAAAGTGCATTTTTCTTTTCCAGACAAGTCGTGAATATGAATTATATAATTATCATCTTCTTTTTTTTCTGTACATAGAATGTATCCATTATGGATCAGAAACTGATTTGCATCATAATCCAAATCAAATATACTTTCAATTTCTTTCCCATCCAGAGTTTGTCTTGTAACAGAAGAATATGAGACACCTTCAGCATTTGTATAATTCGTCAAATAATAAAGATATTTATCATATTGATAGATCGTGGAACTCATATAAGCATATGTATATGTACTTGTCTTTTCATTAAGCAAACCTAATGAAAGATTTTTGGAATTTGTGAAATCATAATAATTTAGAGTTAATTGATCGTCTACATAGTAAAAACCATTCTCATTCGGAACAACTTCAAAATAATTGATTAAGGATTTTTGTTCCATTGGTGTAATCTGGTCGATTGCCATTTCATTGGATTTGCAGGCAGTGAGTAACATGCTGCAAATCATTACTTTTATTGTATTTTTTAAAGTCATAGTAAGAGGTTCTCCATCTTTATTGTAAACGCTTTCTTTTTTTTATCTAGTAGATAAATTCGTTTTCCTTTATTGAAATGTTGAATTTATCCAAAAAATTAATACAAACGAGGAAAAATGACAATTGTATGAACAATTTGGAAATATGAAAACTATATTTTGAGATTATAATGTAAGTATCAAATAAACATGCATGGTTCTTTGATAGGAATTATTTTCTCATCAACATAATTGAAAATAATAGTAAACAAAGGAAGGTAAAAGGTATGAACAAAATTGTTGCAGCTGTTGCAATCGATGGGAATTTTATCGAAAAGAGTGATTATTTCAATGATTATCCATTTCCAAGATTGCTGGATTTCAAAGAAAATGAACTTGTTATCAGTAATTATTTCAAAATGAAAACAAATGACTATCGAGATCATTTAATTACAATTCCGTATGATGATATTCAGGATATTTCATTGCGTATTGTCAAACGTGTTAAAGGACAACGCATTTCTCTTTTGAATGCATATTACAATTTTGATTTCCATATTTCTACAAATGAAAATGGTGAATGGGATATAGAAACAGAAGCAATTTATCAAATCATTGTTGGATTAAAACGAATTGGAGAGTTAAATGATATTGTTGGTGTTTTTGATCATTTTAAATCTAGTGAAGAATTTTATGATCTGAGTGAAAAAGAAATCAAAGAAAATATGGAAACAAATATTCATAGAGATCATTCTAAAAATGATTTCCAGAAATATTGTGATACACATTATGATTCATGGATTCAGAAATTTGGATTTGAAACTGGTCGGTTAACATATCCTGATAGAAAGATTTAAAATACAGAAAACGTGTCAATGAAGTAACATTTTAATGATCTTACTTTTTTGGAATCTAAAGAAAAAATATCTGTTTATAGTAAAGAATATCGTTTATATTATAAGTAAAGAAAATCATTATGAAGTAGATTCTGCTCAAGTATTGATTTTATTAGTAAATGATCATTTGTATATTTTTTAAAGGAGGACGCGAATATGAAAAAGGTATTAACAGTATTAATGTTAGTTCCTTTGCTGATTGGATGTTCAAAAGAATTGGAAATACATGATTCTATCAGTGAAGAAGATCAAGCTGTATATCATCAACTTCCGATCGCAAAATATAAAGATGGATATTATATTCAAGACTTGAATAATAATGCACTTTATTACATTGAAGAAAACAAGAATACACTGATTAACTATTGTTATTTCCATGATGATCAGTTTTGGGAAGGAAATCAGAGAGCATATAAACGATATGCGAGTTCTATAGTAGCTGCAATGGGATTTTATGTTTTAGATGATGCCATTTATACATTGGCAACTTATATGAATGTAGAAGGAGAAACCTGGCATTCATTTGTTCAGATGTCATTGGATGGAAAAGAATTAAAAGAACTGTTTAAACTGGATTTTCAGCCATATTGCAATTTCACAATTCATAACAATAAAGTATATATGATTGAAAACACGTCGCATATGACAATTCATATATTTTCTTTATCTGGAAAGGAATTAAAGACAATCAAAGATACATATGCAGATAGCTTCTTTATTTCAGATAATAAGATTTATTTGAGAAATGCAGAATTTGGACATTTTTCTTACCTTGATGAAAATGACGAAATTATAAATTTACCTGTGAAAGATAATGAATATATCGAAATGATAAATAATGATCATGTTTCTTCGATTTCTTATGAAGATAATACTTTTAATACTTTATTTTCTCATTATCGTAGTTTAACAGATACACAAGACATTCATATATTTACTAATGAACTAGTTACGTATTTTGATGATCAGTATATTTATACATCACAGCTTTCAGGAATGCAGAAATATCGGATATATGATTTAGATGCAAATCTAGTAAAAGAAATTATTCCATCTCAAAGTATTCAAATTGAAGAAAACAATGTACGATCTATAAATGGAGAAACTGATTTTTCTGTTATTTGTCGCGTCATAGACAATAAAATCATTGCGTATAATTTTACGGGACCTATTGAGTGTAATACTGATACAGGACAATGCAAATATACTGTTCAATGAATAAAGCTCTGCAAGTTTAAGCAGAGCTTTATTTTACAAGTTGATGAATCGCTAGTGCGGCTGTAACTGTTACCAGGAATGCTAATACAAATATGTATTTTAAAAGGTGATCTAGAAAATCATATCGAAGCAAAAGAAACAGACCATTTGGCATGATACAAAGTAAAATAATGATACCTGTCAGTGTAATTGTTCCGGCAATTGTTCCAAGTTTTCTCGAAAGTGCCATTGCAGATGTAATCGTAAAAGCAAAGACACTGAAAAAATTCAGAATATATAACAACAGCCATGTTGACATATGAAGCTTTGAATGAATTCCAAGAGACTGATTGACTGTCTGATTCATGAAGTGATATGCATAGTATCTCGTAATCTTCAGATAGAAAAGTCCAAATACGATTCCAGTCAGTATCAGTGCAATCACAAAATAATGTATCCATTGTCTGATCAAGTATTTTGTTTCACCAGTCTTTGTACAGAATACATATCTGTATGTATTTTCCTGATAGAAAGCTGACATTGTTGAAAAGATAATACATATCAAAGGAATCAGTATAAATAGAACATGGATCATTGTTCCTGTCGGATTCTTTTTTTCTACCAGCAGTAACAGTGACTTATTGTCGGCATAGTATTTGACATTCATTTCCTTTAAGGACTGCACTTCCATGAATATCTCGTCGATATCATCTTTATGTGTTCTCAATGGTTCCAGCTCATACAGTTCCAAACTTTCTTCTTCTGTAATGTTTCCATCATTTTCTATCATCTTGCTGAAAATCTGATCAGAGCGTTCACTTGCGTGATGAATTTCTCGTCTGTCCGTTTTGATGCGCTCAATTAATTCATCATTGACTGGGCCGTAGTACTGCTGTACAAATGACTCAAAGCTTGCTTCTCGATTGTTTTTAACAACTTTGTAGTGATTCATGTCATAGAAGCAGTAAGCAAATACGACTAGAAGAATCAGCAATGCCTTTCTTTGAATCAAGATTTCTTTCAGCTGATACAGTGTGAAATGTCTGCTATGAAGGAAGATGTGTTTATCCTTCGATGATTTTCTGTAGACTGCCTGATGAAAGAAGAATGTGCTGAGGATTGTAAATACAGGAAGCAGTAATAGACAAAGAATAGGAATCAGATAGTTTAATGGAATGATTCTATTAAAGACATAGATAATCTGATCAGAAAGCTGATCCATTGTTAGAAGAGTATAGATATTGCACTGTTTCAGTATGGCAAAGGAAGACGCAATGGAAAGAAAACGATTCAGAAGCATCTCAATGATGATTAGTGCAATCGAAACAAAGAATGAAAGAGTGCTGCTTTTTGTAAGAGAATAAAGAAATATAAAGAACAGTAAAAGAAGAAGCACACTGATGAATGAAGAAGCAGTAAGCAGTGTATAGTATGTTCCTAAAGGGAGTGTATAGGAAATAATGTCAATGGAGTTCAGCATCTGAAATGGTGCGCTTAGAGAAAGACCATTGATCTGGAAATAGAGAAGATCTATGCCTGTCTTGATGAGATAAAGCATCGTGACAGTGGAAAGAATCGAAATGATCTTTGAAAGCAGCAGTGATCTGGATGAAGTTGAACAGCTGTTGAACAGTGGAAATAGAGCACTGTCAGTATCCTGCTGAATTAGCAGATACGTGCAGTACAGTCCAATAAACAGATAGATAAAGCTCCAGTACATATTGAAGGATGTATACTGTGTAAAGAGAATATCATTCATGAAGATGAATGGTTCAGAAAGAAGATCTTCCAGAATGTCTTTCTGTTTTTTCAGCTCCATTTGATTTCTTTCTGAAGAGAACAGTACGGAATCAAGCTTGTCATTTGTGTTTTGAAGAAGCTCTGTATATTCTGTTGTATATTTTTCTTTTGTGCCGCCACGGAAAGCAGCTGGTTCAGAAAGACCAAGTGCCTTTGCATATGAATATATATCGTCAGACTGTGAAAAGTCTGTTGTTTCAAGAACAGGAATATCATTGGATAGTGAACGTACATCTTCCTCTGAAGATACATAGATACACTGAAAAATAGAAAGGCAGAAGAATGTAATGATCAGAAGAATCAGGCTTCTGTTTTTAAATAATCGAGTCAGTTCTGCACGTACCATAAGCATTACCCCAGCCAGTCCAGATAGACGTCATCAAGTGTTGTACTTACACAGTTTCCAATTGGAATGTCTGAAATGAATCTTGTATGCATCTCGTGATCGACGTATGTCTGATTTACAATTTTAATAGAAGGATTCATGGAAAGAAGCGTATTGATATCTAAAGAGGATTCATATACATCTGTATGTTCCATCAAAGACTGTTGAGATGCACATGCAAGAATTTTGCCCTGCTTCATGAGAATAATCTGTGAAGCAATGAATTCAACATCGGAGATTACATGTGTTGCCAGAAGAATGATTCTTTCACTGGAAATAGAAGCAATCAGGTTGCGTAGATTTCTTCTTTCAATTGGATCAAGACCAGCAGTAGGTTCATCCAATAGAAGAATCTTTGGATCATTCAGAAGAGCCTGTGCAATCATGACTCTCTGCTTCATGCCGCCAGACAATCCCTTGAGTGATCTTTTTCGATAGTCATACATGTTTACTTTATGAAGTAGTTCAGAAATAACAGGTTTTGGCTTTGCAATTTTTTTTAAAGAGGCAATATAGTACAGAAAATCCTCTACTGATAGATCAAGTGATAATTGTTGTGTCTGCGGCATATAGCCAAGAATATCTCTATAGGAAGAACCAAGCTGTCTGATATCCGTTCCATTGTAAAAGATTCTTCCTTCATCTGACTGCAGAGAACATGTCAGAATATTCAGAAGTGTAGATTTTCCGGCACCGTTCTGCCCTAAAAGGCCATAAATGCCATTGGACAATAAAAGATCTACATGATCGAGTGCCTGCACTTTTCCATATTTTTTGCATAGTGCAGAAATTTTTAATTGATTGGTTGTCATAGTCGTTTCCTTAACTTTAATGTAAGAGCTATCAAATGAGAAAACAAGTGAAAGATTTGACTTTTATAGCGTGAAGCAAAAGTCACCAATGAGGTGGCTTTAGTTGTGTTAAACTATTTTTCTTTCTTTGATTATTTTTTCATGCTTTCATCAATCAATTTGAGAATTACATAGATGAGTGTGGCATATCCTAGAAATGTAACGAATATCATTCCATTAGAACTGATCGTAGTCAAGAAAGAACCCGCACCAGGATATATAGATGCAAATCCATGTATCAAAGTAATATTGATTAACAAAAGAGATAATATAATCCAATATGCAAATGTATTCTTGTTCATAATATACTCTCTTCTTTTTGTGTTTTTTATTGGTCAATGTACAGGTGTATTCTATGTCAAAATAGTAAAAGATAACGATTCATTTAATAAATACCGTTTCTGTACCGTGAGGGATTATAAGCTAACATAGTGTGTCTTCCTTACTTATATTATATTCATGTGGGAGAAATAAACAATCTCAATGTTTCTTTAAAAATAGCATTCCATAAGGAATTGTGAAACTTTCTTTGAGTGGAATCGTTTTTAAGTTTGGATGACCATCTGAAAACTCATCTGCGGTGATGAGTAGGTAGTTGTTTTTTACGCAGGAATTAAAAATATCAATTGTATATGGATTATCATATTGAATTAGCGATGCATTTTCACAGGAGTTTTGGATTTGATGAATGATCTTATCATAAACAGGGTGAATACCATGTTTGACAGTTACAATAGTCTGGCTGGAAAGATCAGATAAACTAATCGATTTTTTAAAAGAAAGGGGATCAGAAAAAGGAATTCCAAGACTGATATGACAATCATCAATAAAGAAAAAATCAAATAGATTTTCATCCAACGGAAAATAATGATACATGCATAGACAATTGATTGTTTCTGTTTTGAAAAGATTGGTAATTGTTTTTATATCTGTAAAAGAAGGTGAAATAGGAACGAGTTCCATATTGCATTGAATATTCTGCTTATGAAGTGAATCGAGCCAATGCATCATATGTGAAGCAGGAATGATAGAAGAAGTTCCAACTTTTAATGATTTGAGCTGCTCGGAATAGTTTTGTATTAGAGTTGCATCAGATAATGTTTTTTGAACACTTTTTTTGAGCTCTAGTGCTCTATGATAAAAAAGATTTCCAGCAGAAGTTAAAACAACACCATTTTTATGACGCGTAAACAGAGTTAATCCAGTTCTTTTTTCTAGTTGATTGATTTGTTTTTGAATTGCAGCAGTTGAAAGATACAGTTGTCTGGCAGCTTTTGAGAAGCTTCCGGTCACGCAAACAATGATAAATGTCTCTATTAACTGATCGTACATAGTTGCCCCCCGTTTTTGTTGGAAAACGGATTTTGTATTAATAAAAAGTTAACACAAACGTGGAAAAATAAAAAGCATATTTACAAATTGGAAATATAAAATGTGTATTACATGATTTATAATATAAGTAACAAATAAGCATGCAGTATTCTTTGTGGAAAGAAGGAAAAGAAAATGAAAAAGATGATTCAGGTACTTCTGTTTTCTGTAGTCATGTTTTCTCCATCATTTTTGAATCATGCTGCTGTAAATGCAGAAGAAAGACATTCTGTTCCAGAAAATTCTTCCATGGTTTCCTATGGGAAGTTATGTAACTGTGGTGGAGTTAACTATCTTCTATCTACCAGTTATGGTGAATGGGTCAATGCATCTGAAGAGAAGTGCACCAGTCATACATATGGTACAGATATTATTCAAACACGTTCTGCTGTAAAAACATATCGCTGCAGTTCCTGTTCGAAAGGATATGTGGAACATTTGATGGAAACAAAAAGAGTTTGTCACGGATACGATTATTAAAGAAAGGAGTGAATTCACTGTATGAAAATAGTTCAGAAACTATTTATCTTTGTATCTGTTATTGTACTTTGTGCAGGCTGCACACCAAAACAAACAGAAGAAACAAATCAAAACACAACACAAACTACACAAAATACAACTTCTGGGCATCATCATCCAGAAACACATCATAATGATCATCATTGATGAAGACTCGAATCATCGAGTCTTTTTTTGGAATTTTCTCTGCATTCAAAGTATAATGACTCTATTATGAAAAAGACATTAATGATTGGTCCTTCTTATGTGGACATAAATGCAAAGGTAAGAGAGTTACCTAAAGGAAATGAAGATATGGACATTCTATCTACTTCCCAGAAGATTTCAGGAAGTGGATATGTGTGTGCAAATGTATTTGAAAAGCTTGGTATGGATTATGAATTGATTTCTCCAGTTGGGGAAGGTGTATATGGAGATGCAGTAAAAAAACAGGCTTTAGAAGATCATATTGCATTACAGTATGTGGATGAAATGATGAATGGATGTACATATACACTGCATGATCTGCATGATGAAACAAGCCGTTTCATTATGCCGGGTGCAGAATATTATTATTCACGTTATTTTGTAGATGATTATTCTGCGGATGAAATTCGTTCTGTTTGTGTATTTGGTGATATGTTAACACTAGATACACAATGTACTTCTGAATTTGTTGAAACTTTAGAAGATTTAAAGAAAACAATCTATTTTGTTCCAAACGGATGCAGTCAGAATATTGAACAGGAAGTATTAGATGCAATCTATTCTTTTCAGCCTGTGCTGTATTTGATGGATACAGAAGCGTATTATCTTGCCAATGAATATAGTGGTGAATTACGTGATACTGCACGTCATTTATATGAAAAGACGAATGCAATGGTTATGATTGTAAAACAAGGAGAGGGTGTGTTTGTTTATGATGGTGAAGAAAGTTATCTTGCACCTTGTAAAGAAAAAATAGAATATGACACGCATCTTGCATTATTCTTGGTCGCAAAACAATGTGGAATTGATACAAAGAATGCATTAATGTTTGCCTGTGCATATCCAAATGATACTTCCTTTGATCAAGATATGATTGAAGAGCGTTTAAAAGAATTAGTTATGGTAAAGTGAAACTATGTATGAAGGATTATCATCAAAACAGGTTCAAGAACGATTTGAAAAGCATCTCAATAATGAAAAAGTAAAGAAACTGACAAAATCAAATGAACAGATCATTCGTCAGAATGTATTTACATATTTCAATTTTATCAATCTCATTTTGTTTATTCTTGTTATACTGACAGGAAAGATCAAGAATGGATTATTTCTTGGAACGGTAATCTTTAATGCATGTATTGGCATTTATCAGCAATTGAAATCCAAGAAACTGCTAGATCGTCTCTCTTTTCTTGTGGAAGATACAATCAAAGTGAAAAGAGATGGAAAATGGATTTCTATTAGTTTGGAAGAAATTGTTGTTGATGATTTGATTGAAATCGTAAGTGGAATGCAGTTTCCGGTGGATGGTATTGTCCTTGACGGCAGTGGTGAAGTGGATGAAAGTTCAATCAGTGGGGAATCACAGCTTGTTGAAAAACAAGTGAATGATTTTGTTTATGCGGGAACAAACTTAACATCTGGTAAAGTGTGTGTGAAGGTTGAACATGTTTCTAAACAATGTATGATTTATCGCATCATTGAAGATGCTTCAAAAGAATCCCCAGCAAGTTCTTACCTGCATCAAGATCTTGAAAAGATGATCAAGATCATATCTATCTGTATTATTCCTGCAGGCGTATTGTTATTTTTAACACAGTTTATGTTGATGCATTTAACAATACAGAATGCATTGTTGAAAACAATTGCGGCACTGGTAGGAATGATTCCAGAAGGACTTGTTGTATTAACGACAATTGCTTTAGCTGTATCAACCATTAGAGCATCTAAAAATCATGTATTGGTCCAGGATCTTTTTTCCATTGAAGCACTCGCAAGAGTCAATACCGTATGTTTTGATAAAACAGGTACATTAACAACAGGAAAGATGAATGTTGTTAATGTTGAATATCTAGGAAATGATAAGAATGAAGTCAATACATTGCTTAGTTCTTATTTACAGAATGAAGAAACATCTAATCAGACAAGTCAGGCATTGCTTAAATACTTTGATGTGAATCATGCATATGCATTAGGGGAAACTCTTCCATTTTCTTCCAGAAGAAAATATGCTGCAAAAGTTTTAAGAGGAAAAGGTACACTTTATGTTGGTGCATATTCATATCTATGTAAAGAAGTAAATGCATCTTTGCAGGCAAAGATAGATTTCTATACACAACAAGGCAAAAGAGTACTTGCGGTTGGATTTAGTCAAAAAGAAATGATTGATTCCATGAATGCTATATCTATTATTGCTTTGATTGTGATCCAGGATGAAATGCGTCAAAATGCAAAAAAAATTATTGCGTACTTCAAAAAGCAAAACATTCAAGTATGTATGATTTCTGGAGATGATCCAAAAACAGTCGCTTCTTTAGCAAAGCTTGCTGGAATAGAAGGCAGTGAACAATATGCTGATGTTTCACGATGTGATGAAAGTATGGATGTACTGGCGTCAAACTATACAATTTTTGGAAGAGTCAGACCAGAAGAAAAGAAACAGCTTGTATGCGCAATGCAGAAGCGGGGAAAGATTGTTTTAATGAGTGGAGATGGTGTAAATGATGTACCTGCACTTAAAGTGGCAGATGTTTCAATTTCCATTAAAGACGCTTCAAGTGCTGCGAAAAATACAGCGAATATCATTCTTATGGACAATGATTTTTCTAAGATTCCTTCGATTGTCAATGAAGGCAGAAGAGTGATTAACAATATTTCGAGAGCTTCTTCAATGTATTTGGTGAAAACTGTTTTTTCATTTCTTTTAACGTTATATGTTATCTGTACAAGAAATGCATACCCGTTTCTTCCAATTCATTTAACATTGATCAGTGCGATTGGTGTAGGAATACCAACATTTATTTTACAGATGGAACCTAGTTTTGAAAGAATTCAGGGAAAGTTTTTAAGGAATGCATTTCTAAGAGCACTGCCTAGCAGTTTGACAGTGTTTCTTGCGGCATTTCTTTGTATGCATTTCAAACGAGTGTATTCCATCAGTGAACTAAGATTTTATGGAATCTTTGTATTCTTGAGTGGATATGTTTATCTTTGGACATTATTAAAAGTATATCAGCCATTTACAAAAAGAAGACTGCTTGTGATTGGATGTATGAGTATATTGCTTGGTATATCTTTGGTGTGCTTTGCATCTGTTATCAATGTATCGATACAATGGAAAGATGCATGGCTGTTTTTTACGGGTATCATTGTAGAACCAGTTGTAATTTATGTTTTGACGAAAGGTGTGAATCTATATGATCAGAAAACTGCTGAATAAGAATCATATTTGTATGTTTCTAGATTTTGATGGTGTGATCAATACGTTTTTGAAAGAGGGCACAGAAAGAGAAAAAAATGCATATAAAGATCCTGATTCTTTTGATTTCTGTGATGCGAATTGTATTGATATGTTAAATCAGTTCTGTGAAGGAAAACATATGGATATTGTAATATCATCAACATGGAGATTTTCAGGATTATCTTTCTGTAGAAAATATCTGAGACAACATGGATTTCATTATTTTCATATGGTAAAAGATACAACAGAGATCAACTGGAGTCATACACGGGAAGAAGAAATTCAAAGATATCTGAAACTGCATCCACAATATACAAAATGGATCATTCTAGATGATATTCCAATTTCCTGCTACGAAAACTATCAGGTACAGACAGATCCTTTTATTGGATTTGATGAAACAGGTAAAGAAAAAGCAGAACAGATTCTGCTTAATCAATCACAGGTTCAATATTAATATTATGATTAATAAAATCTTGTAATTCTTGAAGGAAAATATCAACAACTTCAGATTGATATTTTCTTTCTTTTTTTGCGAGATAATAGTGAATTTTTGGCGGTTCTTCTTTCAAAGAGTAGATAGAAAGCGGATGGGTTTCCATCAATTGCAAGGCAACGGAAAGCGTAACAATTGCCCACATGCCTTCTTCATCCATATAGTTTGCTAGATCAGTTCCATTCGATACACGTGCATAGTAATTATTCTTTCCCCAGATTTCATCATGCCATGCATTGAAGTATTCATTCCATCGGATGCAGACTTCTTTTTCTGCAGGCAGATCTTTCGCATCAATGCCATTGTAGTATTTAGAAGATCTTGGTGTAATGAGAAATGTTGGCTCTTTATAGATGAGTTTTGTCTGCACATCATATTGTTTTTTCTGGAAAGTTACAATACCAATATCAAACTGGTTCTGTGCAAGCTTATTATAGATTTCAGTAGTGTGATATGTATGAATTGCCAATGCAATATCTGGATGTCTTTTCATGAATTGCTTATAGAATGGAACCAATGTAAAAAGATTTGTTGAATCATTAGAAGCAACGGAAAGAAATTGTTTCTTTCCTTCATACTTTAACTGATTGACTTGTCCAATAGAGTTTTCAATCTGCTGGGCAATCAATAAAAACTTTTCCCCTTGGTTTGTTAATTCAATGGAATGTCTGCCTCTACCTCTAACAAATAAATCTGCACCAATTTCTTTCTCTAGTTTTTGTATTTTACTGGAAAGATTGCTTTGGTTCATATATAAAGAAGCTGCTGCTTTAGAGATACTGCCATGTTTATAAATAGCTAAAAAAGCTCTGAAATCATCTAAATCCATATTATTTCCTCTAAAAATATATAAA
>JABLTL010087590.1_pt1 | contig 15222 bp, 12 predicted proteins | sample 7160151 | NCBI WGS metagenome assembly JABLTL01 (sample SAMN14651223, study PRJNA627086) | human gut metagenome | isolation source: feces | host: Homo sapiens
CATCGGGGCATCTGCTCCGAAAGCGAATGGGGGCAAATTGCCCGGGACTTGCAGCTGGTAAAAGAAACCGGCTGCGCCTACCACGTTTGTCACGTCTCCGCCAAGGAAAGCGTGGCGCTCATCCGCAAGGCCAAGGCCGAAGGGCTGGATGTGACCTGCGAGACCGGCCCCCACTATCTGGTGATGGACGACAGCGACTTGCAGGAGGACGGCCGTTTCAAAATGAACCCGCCCCTGCGAGGCAAGGAAGACCGGGAGGCCCTGATTCATGGAATTCTGGACGGCACCATCGACATGATCGCCACCGACCACGCCCCCCACTCCGCCGAGGAAAAATCCCGAGGGCTGGAAAAAAGCGCCTTCGGCATTGTGGGCATTGAGACCGCTTTCCCGATTTTGTATACCTGTCTGGTAAAACCGGGCATTCTAAGCCTGAACAAGCTATTGGAGCTTTTGTGCGTCAATCCCCGCAGACGCTTCGGTCTTCCTCTGGGGACAGACTACAGCATCTGGGACTTGAACGCCGCATACCCCATCGACCCGAAGGACTTTCTTTCCAAGGGCAGAGCCACGCCCTTCGCGGGCTGGCAGGTCAGCGGAAAGTGCATCGCCACCATCTGTGACGGAAAGCTGGTATACGCCGCTCGGGAAACCCATACCGCCAAATAACGAGAGGAGAAACACTATGGCAAAAAGAACCGACATCAAGAAAATTCTCATCATTGGCTCCGGCCCCATCGTCATCGGTCAGGCTGCTGAGTTTGACTACGCCGGGACGCAGGCCTGTCTCGCCCTGAAAGAAGAGGGCTACGAGGTGGTGCTGTGCAACTCCAACCCCGCCACCATCATGACCGACACCATCATCGCCGACAAGGTCTACATGGAGCCGCTGACGCTGGAATATATCGCCAAGATCATCCGCTACGAGCGTCCCGACGCCATCATCCCCGGCATCGGCGGTCAGACAGGTCTGAATCTGGCCATGCAGCTGGAAAAGAAGGGCATTTTGCGGGAATGCCGGGTCAGGCTGCTGGGCACCTCCAGCGAGTCCATCGAGCGTGCCGAGGATCGGGAGCTTTTCAAGGAGCTGTGCCAGTCCATCGGCGAGCCGGTCATCCCCTCCGAAATTTCCTACTCCCTGGAGGAGGCCAAGGAGGCCGCCAAGCGCATCGGCTATCCTGTGGTGCTTCGTCCCGCCTTTACTCTCGGCGGCACCGGCGGCGGCTTTGCTTACAATGAAGACGAGCTGGTGGAGATTGGTCTCAACGCCTTCGCCCTCTCCCCTGTCCATCAGGTTCTGGTGGAAAAGTCCGTCAAGGGCTACAAGGAGATCGAATTCGAGGTCATGCGGGATTCGGGTGACCACGCCATCACCATCTGCGGCATGGAGAACATCGACCCCGTGGGCGTCCACACCGGCGACAGCATGGTGGTCGCCCCCATCATGACCCTCAGCGACCACGACATGAAGATGCTCAACGACTCCGCCATCAAGATCATCCGGGCGCTGAAGGTGGAGGGCGGCTGCAACGTCCAGTTTGCTCTCGACCCCAATTCCTCCAAATACTATCTCATTGAGGTCAACCCCCGTGTCTCCCGTTCCTCCGCGCTGGCCTCCAAGGCCTCCGGCTACCCCATTGCCCGGGTCACCGCGAAAATCGCCGTGGGCATGGCGCTGGAGGACATCAAAATCGCCAACACCAACGCCGCCTTTGAGCCGAAGCTGGACTACGTCATCACCAAGCTGCCCCGGTTTCCCTTCGACAAGTTCACCTCCGCCATCAACAATCTGGGCACCCAGATGATGGCCACCGGCGAGGTCATGGGCATCGGCTCCAATCTGGAGGAATCCCTGCTCAAGGGCATCCGCTCTCTGGAGGTAGGCGCGAACCACATCTACCATCACAAATTCGACGACATGACCACGGAGGAGCTGCTGGACTATATCAGCGTGTTCCGCTCCGACAACATTTTCGCCATCGCGGAAATCATCTACCGGGGTGTCACCGTGGAGCAGATTCATGAAATTACAGCCATCGACGTGTATTTCCTGAACGCCATCAAGCGCATTGTGGATATGGAGGAATACCTGAAACTCCACGTCAAAGAGGCGGAAGCCCTTCTGGACGCGAAGAAGATGGGCTTCAGCGATAAATATGTGAGCAGGCTGTGGAAATGCTCCGAGACGGACGTGTCCGATTTCCGCAAGGCGCACAACATGTTCCCGGCCTTCCGTATGGTGGACACCTGCCACACCGGCGCGTATATCCCCTACTTCTACTCCTCCTACACCGGCGGAAACGTCTCCCGGCTGACGAACAAAAAGAAGATCGTGGTACTGGGCGCAGGCCCCATCCGCATCGGTCAAGGCGTGGAATTCGACTACTCCACCGTCCACGCCGTCATGACCATCAAAAAGGCGGGCTACGAGGCCATCATCATCAACAATAACCCTGAGACCGTCTCCACCGACTACACCACCGCCGACAAGCTGTATTTTGAGCCTTTGACTCCCGAGGATGTCATGAACATCATCGATTTTGAAAAGCCCGACGGCGTGATCGCGTCTCTGGGCGGCCAGACCGCCATCAATCTGGCCCAGCCCCTCCATGACCGGGGCGTGAAGATCATCGGCACCGGCTGCGAAGCCATCGACAGAGCCGAAAACCGGGACGCCTTTGAAAAGCTCCTGAAAGAGCTGGACATCCCCCAGCCCAAGGGAAAGGCCGTCACCAAAATCGAGGACGGTCTCGCGGCGGCGAATGAGATCGGCTACCCCGTGCTGGTACGTCCCAGCTTCGTGCTGGGCGGCCGCGCCATGCAGATCGTGGCAAACGAGACCCAGCTGCGCCATTACCTGAAAAGCGCCGTGGAGATCGACGAGGACAAGCCCGTTCTGGTAGACAAATACATTCAGGGCCGTGAAGTGGAGATCGACGCCATCTGCGACGGCCGGGACGTGTTCGTCCCCGGCATCATGGAACTGGTGGAGCGCACCGGCGTCCACTCCGGCGACTCCATCTCCGTCTACCCCTCCTTCTCCATCTCCGACAAGGTCAAGGGCATCATTCTGCAATACGCCAAAAAGCTGGGTCTGGGCATCGGCATTGTCGGCCTGTTCAATGTGCAGTTCATTGTGGATCCGGAGGACAACGTGTCCGTCATCGAGGTCAACCCCCGTTCCTCCCGCACCGTTCCCTTCCTGAGCAAGGCCACGGGCTACAGCCTTGCGGACATCGCCACCGACGTGATTCTGGGTCTGAGCCTGAAGGAGCAGGGCTTCTTCGACATCTACCCCGCCGAAAAGGAGCGCTGGTACGTCAAAGCGCCAGTGTTCTCCTTCAATAAAATTCGCGGTCTGGACGCCTATCTGACGCCCGAAATGAAGTCCACTGGCGAGGCCATCGGCTATGACCGCACCATGACCCGCGCCCTGTACAAGGCGCTGCAGGCCTCCGGCATGAAGTTGCAGAACTACGGCACCGTCCTTGCCACCATCGCCGACCGGGACAAGGAGGAAGCGCTGCCCCTGATCCGCCGGTTCTACCGTCTGGGCTTCAACATCGAGGCCACCGCCGGAACTGCCACATTCCTGAAGGAAAACGGCATCCGCACCCACGTTCTGGGCAAGATCAGCGACGGCAGCGACGAAATTCCCAACGCCCTGCGTCAGGGACACATTGCCTACGTCATCAACACCCGCGACCCCGGCTCCAGCGGCCGGGACGGCACGAAGATCCGCCGGATCGCCACGGAGCATAACGTGACGCTGTTTACCGCATTGGACACCATCCGGGTTCTGCTGGATGTGCTGGAAGAAACCACGCTGACGATTTCTACGATTGACGCCTGAGCAGGCAACGCCAAAAATTCCCGGAAGGAGCGACCATGAAACAGAGCATTTTCACGATTCTTTCCAATACCCCCCTGACGGATTGCGTCTACAAAATAGTGCTTTCCGGCGACACCTCCGCCATTACCGCCCCGGGGCAGTTTGTCAACATTCAAATCACAGGGAAGTTCCTCCGCCGTCCCATTTCCGTGTGCGACTGTGACGGCAGCACCCTCACCATCGTCTACAAGGTGGTGGGCAAGGGTACGGAAATTCTCTCCCGGATGGTTCCCGGAGAGAAGCTGGACATCCTGACCGGCCTTGGCAACGGCTACGACCTCACCCCCGCCGGGAACAGCCCCGTCTTACTGGGCGGCGGCGTGGGTGTCCCGCCGCTGTACCACCTTGCCAAACGGCTGCTTGCCATGGGCAAGCAGGTAACGGTGATTCTGGGCTTCAACACCCAATCGGAAGTATTCTATGAAGCCGAATTCCGGGCGCTGGGCTGCCGGGTGATCGTCACCACCGCCGACGGAAGCTATGGCGTCAAGGGCTTCGCCACCACGCCCCTGAACGATCTTAATTATTCCTATTTCTACACCTGCGGCCCGGAGCCGATGCTCAAGGCCGTGTATAAAGCCACCCGCACCTCCGGCCAAATGAGCTTTGAGGAACGGATGGGCTGCGGCTTCGGCGCCTGCATGGGCTGCTCCTGCAAGACCCTCACGGGATACAAACGCATCTGCAAGGACGGCCCCGTCATGCGGAAGGAGGAAATTCTATGGGAAGCCTGAGCGTGAACCTCTGCGGCATCGAGCTGGACAACCCGGTCATCCCCGCCTCCGGCACCTTTGGCTACGGCTATGAGTTTGCCGAACTGTACGACATCAACTGTCTCGGCACCTTCTCCTTCAAGGGGACCACGAAAGAACCCCGTTTTGGAAATCCCACGCCCCGCATTGCCGAGTGTACCGGCGGCATGATCAACGCCGTGGGGCTGCAAAATCCCGGCGTGGAGAAGGTCATTGCCGAAGAACTTCCGAAGCTGAAAGCCTGCTTCCGCAAGCCCGTCATGGCCAACGTCTCCGGCTTTTCCGTGGCGGATTACGCCTACACCTGCGAAAGGCTGGACAAGGAGGAACAGGTGGGCTGGCTGGAGGTCAACGTCAGCTGCCCCAACGTTCACGGCGGCGGCATGAGCTTCGGCACCTGCCCAGAAGCCGCCGCAGAGGTGACGGCAGCGGTGAAAAAGGTCACGAAAAAGCCCGTCATCGTCAAGCTTTCCCCAAACGTCACCGACATTGTGTCCATTGCCAAAGCCTGTGAGGATGCCGGTGCGGACGGCATCAGCCTGATTAACACTCTGCTTGGTATGCGCATCGACCTGCGTACCCGCAAGCCCATCATCGCCAACAAAATGGGGGGCTTTTCCGGCCCCGCCATCTTCCCGGTGGCGCTTCGCATGGTCTATCAGGTCGCGGGCGCGGTGAAAATTCCCGTGGTGGGCATGGGCGGCGTCAGCAGCGCCGAGGATGTGGTGGAAATGATGCTGGCAGGCGCTTCCGCCGTAGAGGTGGGCGCGGCCAATCTCGTAAACCCCTACGCCTGCCGGGACATCATCCGGGAGCTTCCCGCCGTCATGGAAAAATACAAAGTTGAGAATCTGAAAGACATTATAGGAGGCGCGAAATAATGGGTAAGGACGTCATTGTAGCCTGCGATTTTTCATCCGCCGAGGCGACCTTCGCTTTTCTTGACAAATTCACCGGCCGCAAGCCCTTCGTGAAGATCGGCATGGAGCTGTACTACGCGGAAGGCCCCGCCATCGTCCGGGAGATCAAAGCCCGGGGGCACAAGATTTTTCTGGACTTAAAGCTCCACGACATTCCCAACACCGTAAAAAAGGCCATGTCCGTCCTGCGGAATCTGGACGTGGACATCACCAACCTCCACGCCGCCGGCACCACCGCCATGATGAAGGCCGCGCTGGAGGGTCTGACCCGGGAGGACGGCACCCGTCCCCTGCTGATCGCCGTGACCCAGCTGACCTCCACCGATCAGGCGGCCATGGAGTCCGACCTGCTCATTCATGAATCCATTGACGAAGTGGTCATGCACTACGCCGAGACCGCGAAAAACGCCGGTCTGGACGGCGTGGTCTGCTCTCCTCTGGAAGCGGGGAAGGTGCATGAGCGCTGCGGTCAGCGCTTTCTCACCGTGACCCCCGGCGTCCGCTTCGCCGACGGAGACGTGGGCGACCAGAAGCGGGTGATGACCCCAGCCGCCGCCAAGGCCATCGGTTCGGACTACATCGTGGTCGGCCGTCCCATCACGGCCGCCGCCGACCCCGTGGCCGCTTATGAACGCTGCGTGGCGGAATTCTGCGACTGAAATAAGGAGGAAGCATTTTGGAAAGCTACAAAAGAGAATTCATTCAGTTTCTGGAGAAGGCCGGTGTGCTGAAATTCGGCGATTTCACCGCCAAATCCGGCCGGAAAATCCCCTATTTCATCAACGCCGGGGAGATCAAAACCGGTAAGGAAATTGCGACTCTGGGCGAATTCTACGCCCGCGCCTACCGGGAAAAGCTGGGGCAGCGGAAGGCCGTCCTCTATGGCCCCGCCTACAAGGGCATTTCCATCGCCGTGTCCGCCGCCGTTGCCCTGAGCCGGGACGGGCTGGACGTTCCCTTCTTCTTCAACCGCAAGGAAGCTAAGGATCACGGCGAGGGCGGCGTGTTCGTGGGCTACGTCCCCAAGGCCGGTGAGGACGTGGTCATCGTAGAGGACGTCATCACCGCCGGAACTGCCATCCGGGAAAGCATGGCTATCTTAAGCCGTCTGGAGGGCGTCAAGGTCGCCGCCACATTTATTATGGTTGACCGCAAGGAGCGGGGCAAGGGCGAAAAGCTGGCCATGGAGGAAGTGGAAGAGGAATTTGGCTTCCCCGTCTACTCCGTGGTGGATGTGTATGACATCATCGCCTATCTGGAAGAAAATCCCGCCAACGCCGAAAATGTGGCGCGGATCAGAAATTATCTTGCCGTGAATGGAGCGAACGCATGAGAAGTCTGAACAGCATTCTGGATTTAGGCGTAGACGAGTTGGATGGGCTGATCGCCACCGCCAAGGACATCATTGCCCACCCGGAAAACTACTGGGACAGATGCGCCCACAAGAAGCTGGCGACGCTGTTCTTCGAGCCCTCCACCCGCACCCGCCTGAGCTTTGAGGCCGCGATGCTGGAGCTGGGCGGCAGCGTCATCGGCTTCAGCGAGGCCAGCTCTTCCTCCGCCTCCAAGGGTGAAAGCGTGGCGGACACCGCCAAAATTGTCAGCTGCTACGCAGACATCATCGCCATGCGCCACCCCAAAGAGGGCGCACCCTATGTGGCAAGTCAGGCGGCCTCTATCCCCGTCATCAACGCCGGAGACGGCGGCCACAATCACCCCACCCAGACCCTTGCCGACCTGCTGACCATTTCCCGGGAAATGGGGCGGCTGGATAACCTCACCATCGGTCTGTGCGGCGACCTGAAATACGGCCGGACGGTTCACTCCCTGATCGAAGCCATGAGCCGCTACAAAGGCATTCAATTTGTTCTGATTTCCCCGGAGGAATTGAAAATCCCCGGTTTTATTCGGTATAATGTTTTTGAAAATCAGGGAATCCCCTACACGGAAGTGTCCTCTCTGGAGGAAGCCATGCCCAAGCTTGACGTGCTGTACATGACCCGCATCCAGCGGGAGCGCTTCGACGACCCATGGGAATACGAGCGGCTCAAGGACAGCTACGTCCTCGATACCGAGAAAATGAAACTTGCGAAAGGAAAAATGTGCGTCCTGCACCCCCTGCCCCGTGTCAATGAGATCAGCGTCAAGGTGGACGACGACCCGAGAGCCGCCTATTTCCGTCAGGCGCTGAACGGCAAGTACATGCGCATGGCGCTGATCCTGAAGCTTCTGGACGAAGCCGCCCGGAATCCCGCAAAAGAAGCCATCGACACGACCGGTCTGGAATACGACCGTGTCTGCCGCAATCCCAAGTGCATCACCCAGACCGAGCAGGAGCTGCCCCAGCTGTTCCGCTGCACCGACAAGGCCGCGGACATCCACAGGTGCATCTACTGCGAGCAGAGAGCCTAATCTTTATCCCACAAAAAATGCAGAATGCCGTTGTTTCGGCATTCTGCATTTTTATTTATCCCTTATATCTCGGCTCGCAGGTCAGGTTGACGCCCAGACGCTTGAAGGTCTTTTCGTCCACCGGGGACAAGATCACCGAGGAATGTACCTCGCAGCCCCGCAGCTTGTCCAGCTGCTCCATGGCCAGTTCCGCCATGGGGTTGGTGGCGGCGCAGATGGACAGGGCGATCAGCGTCTCGTCGGTGTGGAGGCGGGGATTGCGGTTGCCTAAGTGGTCAACCTTCAGGTGCTGGATGGGGTCAAGCACCACCGGGGAAATCAGGTGCAGGCTGTCCCGCATACCCGCCAGCTTTTTCAGCGCGTTCAGCAGCAGCGCCGAGGACGCACCCAGAAGGTCGGAGGTCTTGCCGGTGACGATGGTACCGTCGGGCAGTTCCATGGCGGCGGCAGGCGCGCCGGTCTGCTCCGCCCGCTGCAGGGCGGGGGCGACCACCTTCCGCTCCGCCGGGGTCACACCGGCCTTTTTCATCAGCAGCTCCAACTTGCGCACCGTTTCGTCGCTGCCTTTGCCCTGCTTCTGCTCGCACATGGCCACGTAGTATCTGCGGATGATCTCCTGTCGGGAGGCGAACCGGACGGCTTCGTCATCCACGATGCAGTTGCCCACCATATTCACGCCCATATCCGTGGGGGATTTGTAGGGGCAATGCCCCAGAATCTTCTCAAAAATCGCCACCAGCACAGGGAACGCTTCCACGTCCCGGTTGTAGTTGACGGTGGTGACCCCGTAGGCTTCCAGATGGAAGGGGTCGATCATGTTCACGTCGTTCAAGTCCGCCGTGGCGGCCTCGTAGGCAAGGTTCACCGGGTGGTTCAGCGGCACGTTCCAGATGGGGAAAGTCTCGAATTTGGCGTAGCCCGCCGTGTTGCCCCGGATATGCTCGTGATACAGCTGGCTCAGGCAGGTCGCCAGCTTTCCGCTGCCGGGGCCGGGAGCCGTGACCACCACCAGCGACCGGGTCGTCTCAATGTAGTCATTTTTCCCGAAGCCGTCGGGGCTGACGATGTAGCCGGTGTCGGAGGGGTAGCCCGGAATCTCAAAATGGTGATAGACCCGGATGCCCAGCCCTTCCAAGCGGGACTGGAACGCCTTCGCCAGCGCCTGTTCATGGAAGCGGGTCAGCACCACGCTGGAAACGTACAGGCCGAAGCCCCGGAAAATGTCGATCAGGCGAATGACGTCCCGGTCATAGGTGATGCCAAGATCGCCCCGAACCTTATTCTTTTCGATATCGTCGGCGTTGATGGCAATGACCATCTCCACCTGCTCCTTCAGCTGCAGCAGCATCCGCAGCTTGCTGTCCGGCTGGAAGCCCGGCAGGACGCGGGAAGCATGGTTGTCGTCATAGAGTTTGCCGCCGAATTCCAGATACAGCTTGCCGCCGAACTGGGCAATGCGCTCCCGGATGTGGGCGGACTGCATTTGCAGGTATTTATCGTTATCAAACGCCGCTTTTGTCATTTCCGTTGCCTCTTTCCCAAAAACTTTCCACCATTTTACCCTATCCGACGGGAAATAGCAAGGCCATTTCGCGGGAAAATCTTCTCTTTCGCGGGATTGCTTCTTGTTTCGGGAACGGCGCCGTGCTATAATGAACGCATCTATTTTTTCGGAGGTGTTTCCATGGAATTCAGCGTCAACCATCCGGTGCTTTACCTGCTTGCCGGAATTCTGATTGCCGTGGTTCTGGCTCAGTCGGTTTTCTTCCTTATTAAGGCTCTGCGCCGCAGTAAGGAAATCGGCATGGATCAGGCCAAAATCAAAAAAACCATCAAAACCGCCGCGCTGTTCACCATCGCCCCGGCCGTGTCCATCGTCATCAGCGTCATCACCCTAAGCAAAAGTCTGGGTATTCCCCTGCCCTGGCTGCGGCTTAGCGTAGTCGGCTCATTGAGCTATGAGGCCATCGCGGCATCCAACGCCGTCAGCGCCATGGGCTTAGAGCTTGGCAAAATCAGCTCCCTGACCGCCCAGCAATACGTCAACATCGCGCTGGTGATGACCCTGTCCATCATGGTGGGCATCTGGCTGGTGCCTGTCATCGGCAAGAAGCTGCTGCGGGGCATGACCGTTCTGGAAAACCGGGACGCCAAATGGGCGGATATTTTCCAGAATGCCATGTTTATCGGCATGATCTCCGCGTTTCTGGGCTATGTGTTCTCCGATTTTTCCCGTCTGTGGACGCCGGGGGATTACGCCGCCACCTCCGGGCTTGTACCGGTATGCGTCATGGCGGTATCCGCCGCGATCATGGTGGTCTGCGGGCTGCTCATGAAGAAATTCAAGTGGAGCTGGGTCAACGATTACGCGCTGCCCATTTCTCTGGTGCTGGGCATGGCTTCCGCCATTCCCCTCACCGCGTGGCTGGGTTAAGGAGGTGCCGATATGAAAAAGCAGCTTAGCTACATCGACTCCGTTCACCGCAGCGGTACCATCTGGAACATTTCCGTGATGATTTTGCTGCTGGCCTTCCCCCTGACGGTGGCCGCCCTGTTTGGCGCCGCCCCGGACTGGGGCGCGCTGGTGGTGGGTCTGATCGCCACCGCGCCCATGTATTGGGCGGTGGGCGTCATTGAGACAATTACCTTCGTTCCCATGCTGGGCGCGGGCGGCTCCTACCTCAGCTTTGTCACCGGCAACATCTCCAACCTGAAGCTTCCCTGCGCCATCAACGCTCTGGAGCAGAACAACGTCAGCGCCAACTCCGAGGAGGGCGAGGTCATCTCCACCATCGCCATCGCCACCTCCTCCATCGTCACCACCGTCATTATCATCATCGGCGTCATTCTGATTGTCCCCCTGACCCCCGTTCTGGAAGCACCGGTGCTGGAGCCGGCCTTTGCCCAGATGCTGCCCGCCCTGTTCGGCGGACTGGGCGTAGCCTTCGTCAGCCGGAACTGGAAGATCGCCGTCGCGCCGGTGGTGCTGATGCTGGTTCTGTTCATTTTCGTCCCCGCCCTGAACGCCGGTACCGTGGGCATTATGGTGCCTGTGAGCGTGCTGTTCACCATTGCCGTTTCCCGGCTGCTTTATAAGAGAGGAGTTCTGTAAACATGATCGGATATTGGATTCTCGCCGTTCTGGTTGCATTCATCGCCGTGGTCGCCATCCGCACCATCCGCTTCCGTCCCAAGCCCCAGCCCGAAGTCACCAAGGAAGAAATCGCCTTTGACCGGAACGCCGCCGTGGATTCCCTCGCCCAGCTGGTTCGCTGCAAGACCGTGTCCTACAACGACCATTCTCTGGAGGACGAGGGGGAGTTCCAGAAGCTGATCTCTCTGCTGCCGACACTTTACCCCAACGTGTTCGGCACCTGCACCTTCCAGCAGCTTCCCGACCGGGCGCTGCTGCTGCGGTGGCCGGGCAAGCAGGAAGGCGACCCTGCCGTTATGATGGCGCACTATGACGTGGTGCCTGTCAACGAGGAAAAGTGGGACAAGCCCCCCTTCGCCGGAATCATTGAGGACGGCATCCTCTGGGGCCGCGGCACGCTGGACACCAAGGTCACCTTCAACGGCGTTCTTTCCGCCGCCAATTACCTCATCGGTCAGGGCTTCCAGCCGGAAAAGGACATTTACTTTGCCTTCTCCGGCGGTGAGGAGATCAACGGTCAGGGCGCAGTCAACATCGTGGCGTATTTCACCGAGCACGGCATCCACCCCGCCATTGTGGTGGACGAGGGCGGCGCCGTGGTGGAGAATGTGTTCCCCGGCGTGAAGCAGCCCTGCGGTCTCATCGGCATTGCGGAAAAAGGTATGCTGAACGCCCAGTACCGCACCGTCTCCGCCGGCGGCCACGCTTCCGCACCCAAGCCCCATACCCCGGTGGGCGTTCTGGCGGCGGCCTGCAAGCGGGTGGAGGATCACCCCTTCAAGGCCCACATTGACGGCCCCGCTGCCCAAATGTTCGACACGCTGGGACGGTATTCAACGCCATTGTACCGGGTGATTTTCGCCAACATGTGGTGCTTCGGTTGGATCATTGACACTCTCGGCAAAAAGAGCGGCGGCGAAATGAACGCGCTGGTGCGCACCACCGTGGCCTTTACCCAGATGGAGGGCAGCTCCGCCCGGAACGTGATCCCTCCCGAAGCGAAAATGGTATCCAACATCCGCCTGAATCCCGCCGACAGCGTTGCTTCCGCGCTGGCGTATCTGGAAAAGACCGTCAACGACCCCGCCGTGGAGATCACGTCTCTGGAATCCTTCGAGCCAAGTCCCGTCTCCGAAACCGGCTGCGACGCATGGGAGAAGGTCGCCTCTGCCGTGGCCAACACATGGCCGGGCTGCATCGTCTCCCCGTATCTGATGGTGCAATGCTCCGACTCCCGGCATTACCGCGACCTGAGCAATCACGTCTACCGCTTCTCCGCCATGGACCTGACCGCCGAAGAACGTTCCACCATCCACGGCAACAACGAGCGCATCCGTCTGGAAACCGTCGCCAAGGCCGTAGAATTCTACATCCGCCTGATGCGTCAGTGCTGAAACAAAAAAGATGTCCCCCAACCCGGGAAAATCCGGGTTGGGGGATTGTCTTAGCTCAGCAGATACGCCAGGGAAGCGCCGTACATGGCATACACCAGAATTGCAATAACCACACCGATCAGCGTCAGGATAAACTGGGCGATCGCCCAATTTTTCCGGGAACGCTTCTCCGGAGAGCTGCTCACCGCCCAAACGATCAGGCAGATGAAGCCGACAATGGGAATTGCCGAGAGGATCAGGGTGCCGATCCAGGAGCCGACGGACATGTCCGTGTCCTGCCGTGCGTAGGTATTGCCGTTGTAGTTGTCCATGTTATATTCCTCCTGCTTTCCAAATTTAGGGGATATAATGATTATAACACATATCTGTGAAAATGGGAATACTTTTTCGGCAAAATCTTTTCTGCAAATCGCCCCGCACACCGCAAAAAATCCCGACAGCCGAAGCTGTCGGGATTTTTTAGCTTAGCGTATTCTCGATTACCGGGCGCTGCGCTTCTTGTTGTAGAAGTACACACCGGCAATGGCGGCGCCGGAGACGACCATGAAGATCACGGGAATGAAGATCATATCACCGGTCTTGGGGTTGGTCTTATCGGCCTTCTCGTTGGTGGTGCTCTTGGCGTTGGCGTTGGTGATCATCACGTTGATGTGGACTTCGCTCTCCTTGCGGAGCTCGTTGGTGTCGGAGATGGTGTCATACTTCTGGGTGTCGTTGACAAAGTTTCCGACCCAGTTGCCCTTGGCCATGTACATGCCGTCATACTTGATGCCGTCGCTGGTCTTGGCGGTGTAGTAGTTCTTCACAACGGTCTTGACCTCATCCAGCGTGACCTTGCCGTCCAGAGCAATGCCCTCGGTAATGTTGATGGTCTTGGCGGGATCGTCGACCTTGTTGTCCTTGAAGATGTGCAGGTAAACCTTGTAGGGGAACTTGTTGTTGGTAGTGGTGGTGTCCTTCTCGAGGTAAGCGTAGAATTCTACGTTGCCCTTGATGACGAGCTTGGCAACCTGAGCGCTGGTGTAGAGGTCACCCTTGTTGTCAATCTTCCAGCCCTTGAAGGTGTAGCCGGTCTTGTTATCGGCCTTGCTCTGAGCGTCGGAAACCTTCTTGCTGTCAATGCTGCTGCCGCTGGTCACGTTGTAGGTGGAAACGGCCTTGCCGTCGGTGCCGTAGAAGGTCACTCTGACAGTGTCGCCCTCGGGAGTGCTGCCGCTCTTGGCCTTCAGGGTGACGGTCAGGGAGTCGCCGGCATTGATTGTGGTGGACAGGGACAGGTTGTTGCCCTTTTCATTGCTCTTGGCGGTGACGAACTCATAGGAATCCTTCCAGTTGCCCATCCAGCGGTAGCTCAGGATGTCGTCGATAACGGAGGACTTACCGTTCACAGGCTCGACCTGGAACTCTCTGGCAATCGCGTTGCCCTTGTCGTCAATAATCTTAAGAGTGATATACTTGGCGGGCTCTTCCGCCTTCTTGGTGTTGACAAACAGCTTCAGGAAGTAGCCGTCGGTGATCTTGTCATACTTGACGGTGACATCGGTGGCCTCCTTGTCGGAAGCGCCGGTCCACTTGACGAACTCCTTGTCGGAGTTGACCAGGCTCAGACCCAGCTCCTTGGTCAGCTTCACGCTGCCGTCAACAGGAACGGTGATCTCGCCCTTTCTTGCATAAGAACCGTCAACATAAATCTCAACAGGAACCTTCGCGTCAACGCGGGTATCCTCGACCTTCTTGTTGAGGTACAGGTTTACGTAGTAGCCATTCGCATTTGCCTTCTTCAGGTTGTCATAGCTGATGGGGCCGGTGGTCTCTTCGTCCTTCATGTTCGTCCACTTGACGAATTCCTTGTCGCCGTAAATCAGAGTCTCGGCCAGTTCCTTCGTCAGTTCCAGTTTCTGACCGGGCTTCACGGTAACATACTTGTCAGTGACATACTTTCCGTCAACGTAGGTCTTGACGGTCAGGGTTTCATCAGCTTCCGTAGCAGCGGCCTGGAAAGGAACCGCGCAGACCAGCAGCATAGCCACCAATACGAGGCTAAGCAGCTTCTTCATTGTGTTTTTCATAGTTTCTAACCTCCTAGAAAATTGGTTGTTTTAGAAATGCTGCCGGCTCTGGAACCTTTGGTGTCGCCAATCGGGGAGGCTTTCCGCCGCTTCCGCACCCGGCATCTCTTTCATGTCTGCATGATATCACATCCGTTCCCGGATGTCAATAGGAAAATTACAAAATGTAACAGAATTCTTTACACTTTATAACATTCTTAAACATTTGCCCTTATCTTAAGAAATTTCCTCCAAATTTTACCATAAAATTCGTTTTTTACCAGCTACGAAAAATGACAATCTCTGATTTCGATATCTTTTTTCTTTCAAAGGTTACAATTTTGTTGCAGCCGCCTGTGGCCTCCCGAAGCGGCCTCCGCCGCCCAGGGGGGTGGAAAACCCCGGTGCCAGCATGGCACCGGGGTTTCCGCGAAAGGGTTTGGAAAGAAGAGAGGTAGAAAAGAGGATCTACGGAGTTGAAAGGGAGCGGCTCACGGCTTCCGCAACCTTTCTGGTATTACCATACCTTTGGGTTTTGAACAGGCAATAACGGAAATGAAAATAAAAAGCGACGAAATTGTGAACAGTTTTTCTTCATGCCGGAATATCTCCCTGTTTTTTGCGCCTATTCCTTCGGTAAAAGGGGCGGG
>JABLTL010108300.1_pt1 | contig 15221 bp, 9 predicted proteins | sample 7160151 | NCBI WGS metagenome assembly JABLTL01 (sample SAMN14651223, study PRJNA627086) | human gut metagenome | isolation source: feces | host: Homo sapiens
CCGATCATATGTATTTACCCGTTTTTACAGAAATACTTTGTTACAGGACTTACACTTGGTGGAGTTAAAGAATAAATATTTTTTTACAGAATGCCCGGCAGGATAACTGCCGGGTGTTTTGGTGTAAATGTTTATTTGATTTGAAAGGAGAATTTTCTTCAAACCAGGAGCAAAATGAGAAAAAATAAGCTTAAGGCAGATTGGCCCGCGTGCCGTATATCGTATTGCTGATGACAGGATGTATGAAAACAAGCGCAAATCAAAGATCGGAAGACAATAATCACCAATTTTTATGATAAAAATATTTACATTATCGTAATATATGATAAAATATTTCTAATACGAAACACAATGGCTACATAAACAATAGGATATATGGAGGAAGTTATGGACGATAACAATTATATGAACAATGACAACCAGTCGTCAGGCACACCGGACAATACAGATGTCTTCGGTCAGTCTTCAGGAACAGCAAATGGCTCAGACACATACAGCCAGCCGCAGGACACATACAGTCAGCCGACAGACACATATAATCAGTCTGCATCCCAGCAGGAAAGTGGGAATGCATATGCATATGGACAGTCATCAGAACAGACAGGCAGCACAGACGGATATGTCAATAATCCGGGCAGTGCATATGGTTATGCAAATCAGGGTACATACAATCAGAATCCAAATGCCCAGGGTACATACAACCAGAACACATATGCTCAGGGCTCATTTAATCAGTCAGCTTACGGACAGACGCAGTATGGCCAGCAGCCAAACGGACAGGGTGGCTACAATCAGACCGCGTACGGACAGACAGCCTACAATCAGTCGCCGTATGGAGCTAATCCATACAATCAGCCGCCAAAGAACAGCAATGGCTTTGGTATAGCTTCTCTGGTACTTGGAATCGCATCTATTGTACTGTTTTGTACATGCATCAATTATGTGACAGCGCTTCTTGCTATCATTTTTGGTATTATACATATCATAAAGGGCAACAACAAGGTGTTTGGTATAGTTGGTATAGCAACAGCAGTTATCTCAGTTATAGTCAGCATCATATTCTGGGTTGTGGCAGGCGCAAATGTAAGCACAGATTTAGAAAAGGAGTTCATGAAGGGCTTTGACAATGGTTATGAGTATTATAATGATGATGATTCCTATGAGGATTACGATTATGATTATGATTCTTATGATTATGATGATTTTGATTATCAGAATTTTGATTATGATGGCATTTATTAGAGTTAATTATTATCAAATTATTACAGAATCAATTACATCTTGACAACAGTGGCTTTTCAGTTATATACTTAAACACAGTTAGTAAAAGGCAGTGACGAAGACAGTAGAGATGGCAGGAAAGTCAAAGAGAGCCGGGGCAGGTGAGAGCCGGTATGAGTAGAGCCGTTTTGAAAATCACTTCTGAGCCGCAGGCTAAAATCGCCATACAGCGTTGCGAGAGTAGGTTCTGACGTATTCCCTACGTTACAGGGGCGGGTATGCAAGGGTATTTCCCTTAAGTACATTGTAATAGGTGGTATAGACGTATCAGGCACGCGTTCCTAATTACAGGAATGTGTGCCTTTTTTTGTGAATATTCCATAAACCGAAAATTCTAGTGGAGTAAGCCACAAGGAAGCCTCGTAAGAGTCAAATTTGAGGTGCATGTTGGGATGTTCACGAACAATATAGAATAAGGAGAGATAGTCATGTACAACAAAGTTGACACCAATATGAACTTCGTTGAACGCGAGAAGAAGACAGAGCAGTTCTGGAGAGAGAACAATATCTTCAGAAAATCTATGGAAAACAGAAAAGAAGGAGAGACATACACATTCTATGATGGACCTCCTACAGCAAACGGAAAGCCTCACATCGGACATGTTGAGACACGTACCATAAAGGATATGATTCCAAGATTCCAGACCATGAAGGGCAAATATGTGCCACGTAAAGCAGGCTGGGATACACACGGACTTCCTGTTGAGATTGAGGTGGAGAAGCTTCTCGGCCTTGACGGCAAGGATCAGATTGAGAACTACGGACTTGAGCCATTCATCAAGAAGTGTAAAGAGTCTGTATGGAAATACAAGGGTATGTGGGAGGATTTCTCCAACACTGTAGGCTTCTGGGCTGATATGGACAATCCATATGTCACATATGACGACAATTTCATTGAGTCAGAGTGGTGGGCTCTCAAGGAAATCTGGAATAAGGGACTTCTTTACAAGGGCTTCAAGATTGTTCCTTACTGTCCTCGTTGTGGAACACCGCTTTCTGCACAGGAGGTGGCACAGGGCTACAAGACAGTTAAAGAAAAATCAGCAGTAGTACGTTTTAAGGTAGTAGGAGAGGATGCATATTTCCTCGCATGGACCACAACTCCATGGACACTTCCAAGCAACGTGGCACTCTGTGTGAACCCTAATGACACATATGTAAAGGTAAAGGCTGTTGATGGCTACACATATTATATGGCAGAGGCACTTGCAGACAAGGTGCTCTCACAGCTTCTTTCAAAAGAGGACGCAGAAGCAGGCAAGAAGGCATATGAGGTGCTTGAGACATACAAAGGAAAGGATCTTGAGTACAAGGAGTATGAGCCGCTTTATGACTGTGCTAAGCAGGTTGCCGATAAGCAGGGCAAGAAGGGCTTTTTCGTGACATGTGACACATATGTTACTATGTCAGACGGTACAGGAATCGTTCATATCGCTCCTGCATTTGGTGAGGATGATGCCAATGTCGGAAGAAATTATGACCTTCCATTTGTACAGTTTGTAAACGACAAGGGAGAGCTTACAGCAGAGACTCCGTTTGCCGGTATGTGGGTAAAGGATGCAGATCCTGAGGTATTAAAGGACTTAAGCGGCAGAAAGCAGCTTTTCGATGCTCCGAAATTTGAGCATGAGTATCCACACTGCTGGAGATGTGACAAGCCTCTTATCTACTATGCAAGAGAGTCATGGTACATCAAGGAGACAGCAGTAAAGGATGATCTTATCAGAAACAACAATACAGTAAACTGGATTCCTGAGTCTATCGGTTCAGGACGTTTCGGAAACTGGCTTGAGAATATACAGGATTGGGCTATCTCACGTAACCGTTACTGGGGCACACCACTCAATATCTGGGAGTGTGAATGCGGACACAGAGAGTGTATCGGAAGCCGTGCAGAGCTCGCCGAAAAAGCAGGAGATCCAAAGGCAGCAGAGGTAGAGCTTCACAGACCATACATCGACGCTGTGACAATCAAGTGTCCTGAGTGTGGCAAGGATATGCACCGTGTACCAGAGGTACTTGACTGCTGGTTTGATTCAGGAGCCATGCCATTTGCACAGCACCACTATCCATTCGAGAACAAGGAAGTATTTGAGAAGCAGTTCCCGGCCAAGTTTATCTCAGAGGCAGTTGACCAGACACGTGGATGGTTCCATTCACTCATGGCTGAGTCTACACTCCTTTTCAACAAGGCTCCTTATGAGAATGTCATCGTGCTTGGACACGTACAGGATGAGAACGGACAGAAGATGTCCAAGTCAAAGGGCAACGCGGTAGATCCGTTTGATGCACTTGAGACATACGGTGCGGATGCCATCAGATGGTATTTCTACACAGCATCAGCTCCATGGATTCCAAAGAAGTTTTCAGGAAAGCTCGTGCTTGAGGGACAGCGTAAGTTTATGGGAACACTCTGGAACACATACGCATTCTTCGTTCTTTATGCAAATATCGACAATTTTGATGCTACAAAATACAGCCTTGAGTATGATAAGCTTGCAGTAATGGACAAGTGGATTCTTTCAAAGCTCAACTCAGCAGTGGCAGGCGTGGATGAGTGCCTGTCAAACTACAAGATTCCGGAGGCGGCAAAGTACCTTCAGGAGTTCGTAGACGACTTGAGTAACTGGTATGTACGCCGCAGCCGTGAGCGTTTCTGGGCAAAGGGCATGGAGCAGGACAAGATAAACGCATACATGACACTTTATACAGCACTTGTCACCATATCAAAGGCGGCAGCACCTATGATTCCTTTCATGACAGAGGATATCTACAGAAATCTTGTCTGCTCTATCGACAAGAGCGCACCGGAGTCAATTCATCTGTGCGACTATCCTGTAGTTGATGAGAAGCTGATTGACAAAAAGCTCGAAGCTGATATGGATGAGGTACTAAAGGTTGTAGTACTCGGACGTGCATGTCGTAACGAGGCAAATATCAAAAACCGTCAGCCAATCGGAAAAATGTTTGTAAAGGCTCCGGAAAAACTGGATGAATTTTATGTGGATATCATCGCAGACGAGCTCAACGTAAAAGAGGTTGAGTTCACTGATGATGTATCACACTACACCACATACAAATTCAAGCCACAGCTTAGAACAGTGGGTCCTAAGTATGGTAAATTCCTTGGCCAGATTAAGGCAGTTTTAGCTGAGCTTGATGGTCATAAGGCCATGGAGGAGCTTAACAGCACCGGCTCTCTCAAGCTTGACAGCATTAGCGATGAAGTTGTATTATCTAAAGAGGATTTACTTATCGAGATGACTCAGATGGAGGGCTATGTGACACAGTCTGACAACAATATAACCGTTGTTCTTGACACCAACCTCACTCCTGAGCTTATCGAGGAAGGTTTCGTAAGAGAAATCATCAGTAAGATCCAGACAATGCGTAAGGACGCAGGCTTTGAGGTTATGGACCACATCGCTGTGACATACGAGGCAGATGAGAAGCTTTCAAATGTATTTGAAAAGTTTGGTGATGAAATCAAGACCGAGGTTCTTGCCGTATCAATTAAATCAGGCGAACTTAAGGGTTATGAAAAGGATTGGAAGATTAATGGTGAGGCTGTTAAGCTTGCAGTTGAAAAACAATAATCTCTGCACGAGAGGGAGCATTAATTTGCTCCCTTTTAGTGCCATAAGGAGGAATAAAATGAGAGATAATACGTTTAGCAAAAAGGTGTTTATTAAGACTGTATCAGACAATTTAAAAAATAAATATCGTAAGACTATAGATGATGCCACACAGCAGGAACTTTATCAGGCTGTATCAGAGGCAGTAAAGGATGTCATCATGGATGAGTGGATTGCCACACAGAGAGTGATGGACAAGGACGATCCAAAGGTTGTTTACTATATGTCCATGGAGTTTTTGATGGGAAGAGCTCTCGGCAACAACCTTATAAACCTCTCAGCATACAAGGAGGTTAAGGAGGCTCTCAATGAGATTGGTGTGGATATCAATGCTATTGAGGACCAGGAGCCTGATCCGGCACTTGGAAACGGTGGACTCGGAAGACTGGCAGCGTGTTTCATGGATTCACTTGCCACACTCGGATATCCTGCATACGGTTGTGGAATCAGATACAGATATGGTATGTTCAAGCAGCAGATTTCAGACGGCTTCCAGATTGAGGTGCCTGACAACTGGCTCAAGGACGGATATCCATTCGAGCTTCGTCGTCCGGAGTACTGCTATGAGGTCAAGTTTGGAGGATATGTGCAGGAGAGCACAGATGAAAACGGAGAGCTTCATTTCGAGCAGAAGGACTATCAGTCGGTGCTTGCAGTGCCTTATGATATGCCTATAGTCGGTTATGACAACAATGTGGTCAATTCTCTCATGATATGGGATGCAGAGCCAAAAAACGGCTTCTCGCTCGAGTCCTTTGACCAGGGTGACTACGACAAGGCAGTGGAGCAGGAAAATCTTGCAAGAAACCTTGTTGAGGTGCTCTATCCAAACGATAACCATGTAAAGGGCAAGGAGCTTCGCTTAAAGCAGCAGTATTTCTTTGTATCAGCAAGCATCCAGCGTGCACTTGCAAGGTTTAAAAAGCATCACAGCGATTTAAAAGATCTCCCGAATAAGGTCGTTTTCCAGATGAACGATACTCACCCTACAGTTGCAGTCGCAGAGCTTATGAGAATCCTTGTGGACGAGGAACATCTGTCATGGGATGATGCATGGGATATCACTACAAGATGTGTAGCCTACACTAACCATACAATCATGGCTGAGGCGCTTGAGAAGTGGCCAATTGAGATATTCCAGAGACTGCTTCCTCGTGTATACCAGATTGTTGACGAGATAAACAGAAGATTTGTGATGCAGATTAATGAGAGATATCCAGGCAATGAGGACAAGGTAAGAAAGATGGCTATCCTCTATGACGGACAGGTCAAGATGGCAAATATGGCTATCGTTGCAGGCTATTCTGTAAACGGTGTTGCAAAGCTTCACACAGAGATACTTAAGAATCAGGAGCTTCATGATTTCTATGAGATGTTCCCTGAGAAGTTCAATAACAAGACAAACGGAATCACACAGCGTAGATTCTTAGCACATGCAAATCCACTCCTTGCAGACTGGGCAACAAAAAAGGTAGGAGCCGGCTGGATTACAGATCTTACAATGCTTTCAAAGCTCAAGGCTTATGCGGACAGCCCTGTTGCACAGCAGGAGTTTGCTGAGATTAAGAGAGCAAACAAGGTGCGTTTAGCAAAGTATATCAAGGAGCACAATGGTATTGATGTAAATCCGGATTCTATCTTTGATGTGCAGGTTAAGAGACTTCACGAGTACAAGAGACAGCTCATGAACATCCTTCATGTGATGTATCTGTACAACAAGATTAAGGAAAATCCGTCTATGGATTTCTATCCTAGAACATTCATTTTTGGAGCAAAGGCAGCAGCAGGCTACAGAAATGCAAAGAAAACAATAAAGCTCATCAACAGTGTGGCTGATGTGATAAATAACGATGCTTCTATTGGCGGCAAGCTCAAGGTAGTATTTATCGAGGATTACAAGGTATCCAATGCCGAGATTATTTTTGCGGCAGCAGATGTCAGCGAGCAGATTTCCACAGCAAGCAAGGAGGCATCCGGAACAGGAAACATGAAGTTTATGCTCAATGGAGCGCTCACTATCGGAACTATGGATGGTGCCAATGTCGAGATGTTCGATGAGGTAGGGGCTGACAACATGTTTATCTTTGGAATGAGCTCTGATGAGGTCATCTCACACGAGAACAGACATGACTACAATCCTGTTGATGTATATAATAACGATGCCGAGCTAAGAAAGGTAGTAAACCAGCTTGTAGACGGCACATATTCACCAAATGACCATGAGCTTTTCAGGGAGCTTTACAACTCACTGCTCAATCCACAGCAGGGACAGGTGGCTGACCGCTACTTTATCCTCGCAGACTTCCGCTCATATGCAAATGCACAGCAGAAGATTAATGATTATTACAAGAACAAGAGCGCATGGAGAAAGAGTGCACTGCTCAATATCGCACATGTAGGAAAGTTCTCTTCAGACAGAACAATCCAGGAATATGTGGACGATATCTGGCATCTTGACAGAATTACCGTAAATATGGCAGGAGTATAGGATTTTGGAAAAAGTTATCGCAAAGTCTGGTATCAGTGGAAGCACGCTTAAGCTTATAGCCATTTTTACCATGCTTATAGACCATATTGCGGCAACGGTTATTCTTCAGATGATAAATAACGGGATAGGTGGACAAACGCTTATTGATATCTACTGGGTCATGCGTTCTATAGGGCGCATGGCCTTTCCTGTTTTCTGCTTCCTGCTTGTGGAGGGCTTCAAATATACACACAGCAGGGAAAAATATGCTGCGAGGATGTTTATATTCGCGCTTATCTCTGAGATACCGTTTGACCTTGCAATAAACAATACAGTGCTCGAATTTAAGAGCAACAATGTGTTTTTTACATTACTTTTAGGCCTGCTTGCCATCACAGTGCTTGATTGGCTTAAGTCGGTCGATAAAATAGAAAAGGCATCCTCTGCAGTCAAGTGGTTTCTTGTCACACTGATCAGGTGTATAGTAATGGTATCAGTAGTGCTTGTTATGATGATTATTGCAGAGTTTGTGCTTTGCTGTGATTATGGTGCGGCGGGTGTAGGGTGCATTGTCATGATGTACCTGCTTTCTTCAAACCGGGATGTTGCATTTGCCGTGGCAGTCATACTGCTTGGACTTTTCTCAGGTACCATAGAGTTTTTTGCACTGTTTATGCTTATACCGCTTCGTTATTACAATGGAAAAAGAGGCATTTCACTAAAATATGTCTTTTACGCCTTTTACCCGGGGCATCTTTTTGTACTGTATCTGATATGCAGGCTTGCTATGGCTGCTGTTCACACCTAACAGAGTGACAGACAACGATTAAAAATGGGGGAATAGATGAAAAAGCTTTTAAAAATCATACCGGCACTTGTGTTTGCTGCCTGTTGCTTTATGTTCGCTGCAAAATGCTTAAAGGCAGGAGGGTTTACAGGTGCTATAGCTGATTTTCCTACAGCTATACACAGGGCAGTAAAGGGGCAAATGCAGACCACAACAGACTATTTAAACGGCGAACAGACAGAGTACGATGAGTCAGTATTTACAGGGGAATATCACTACTACTACGAGAAGCTGTCAGATGATGACAAGCTTATTTACAGGCAGATTTATGCGATGATGCAAAAGCGCATGGATGGAATTTCGTTAAATACTACAGACACTGACAACGTTAGCCGTATACAGCAGTTTGTGCTGCTGGACAATCCACAGTTTTTCTACATAGAAAAGAGTCAGTATACTGTGAGAAACAGCATCATTTTTTCGCCTGTATACAATATGTCTGAGTCTGATATCGACAACGCAATAAGTACGATTTCAGGCTATGTGTCAGCCTGTATGGCAGGTATCGATGAAGGTGCATCGGATTATGACAAGGCTGTGCATTTCTATGAATATGTGATAGAGCATGCCGAGTATGAGGAAAATTCTCCTCACAACCAGGATATGTACTCAGCAGTGCTTGGAAGGACGGTCTGTCAGGGCTATGCGATGATGTTTAAGTATCTGTGTGACCGGGCCGGTATCAGCTCACTTATTGTGACAGGCACCACATCTGATGCAAACCACGCCTGGAATATGGTATATCTGGATGGTGCGTGGTGTGCGGTGGACTGTACCTACGGTGATGGTGATTATCTGGGAAAGGGCATATCATACAGCTGGTTCGGAGTGCCGCTTGATGTGGTAAAGCTTACACGTACATTGGACAATGAGGATATGCTGCCGCAGGAAGCGTCAGTGGAGGATGACTATTATTACAGGAATGGGCTGTATTTTACATCCTACGACCTTAAAGTCTTACAGGGCATGACAACGTCATCTAACTATATCACGTTCAAGTTTTCGGACAGAGAAACCTATGATACTGCATGTCACAGTCTTTTCGAGAAGGGTGACTACAAATATCTGATTCCGACAGCAAGAGGCGGCACTATCACATATATGCAGGAGCCTAATTCGCTTGCAGTGTTTATACACATAGAGTTGGGAAGCTGATACAAAAATAAAGAAAGAGGAATCCAAATGTCATTTTGTCATCTTCACACCCATACCGAGTACAGTCTGCTCGATGGGTCAAACAAGATAAAAGAATATGTAAAGCGCGTCAAGGAGCTTGGCATGAACTCTGCCGCAATCACAGACCATGGCAATATGTACGGTGTGGTGGAGTTTTACAAGACGGCAAAGGCAAATGATATCAATCCGATCATAGGCTGCGAGGTATATGTGGCACCAAATTCGCGCTTTGACAGGGAGACAAGCCACGGTGATGACAGGTATTATCATCTGATTCTGCTTGCTGAAAATAATACAGGCTATGCCAATCTCATGAAGATAGTGTCAATAGGGTTCACAGAGGGCTATTATTACAGGCCGAGAGTGGATTTTGAGACGCTTGAGAGATATCACGAGGGGCTTATATGCCTGTCTGCCTGTCTGGCAGGAGAAATCCCCAGATACATTGTCAGAGGCTTTTATGACGAGGCGAAGGAGATTGCAAGGAAGTATCAGGACTGCTTTGGAAAAGACAACTTCTTCCTTGAGCTGCAGGACCATGGCATTGATGACCAGAAGCTTGTGAATCAGCAGCTTCTTAGGATGAGCAAGGAGCTTGAAATAGGGTTAGTGTGTACTAATGATGTGCACTACACCTACGAGTCCGATGCGGAGGCACATGATGTGCTTTTGTGCATCCAGACCGGGAAAAAGGTGTCTGACGAGGACAGGATGCGCTATGATGGCGGGCAGTTTTTCGTAAAGAGCGAAGAGCAGATGAGAGCGCTTTTCCCATATGCCACAGAGGCTATTGAGAATACGCAGAAAATCGCCGACAGATGCAATGTGACGCTTGAGTTTGGCAATTACAAGATTCCAAAGTATGAGGTGCCAGAGGGCTATGATAGTGCCGAAGCCTTCCTTACAGAGCTTTGCGAGAAGGGCTTTAGGGAGAAATACATAGGCTGTGGCGAGTACAGTGATGAGGAGCTTAAAAAAATACATGCAGATATGGACTATGAGCTTGGTATCATAAAGACCATGGGCTTTATAGAGTATATCCTTATCGTGTGGGATTATATCAACTGGTGCCGCACGCACGACTGCTGGGTAGGCCCGGGACGAGGCTCAGCGGCGGGAAGCAGGGTGTGCTATTGTACCGGAATCACGGATATTGATCCGGTTAAATACAATCTGCTTTTTGAAAGATTTCTTAACCCTGAGCGAGTTTCCATGCCTGATATCGATGTGGATTTCGAGTATGCGGAGAGATATCGCGCCATAGAGTATGTTCAGCAGAAGTACGGACACGATTCTGTAACACAGATAGTCACCTTTGGTACGATGGCGGCAAGAGGTGTCATAAAATCAGTCGGAAAGGCGCTGGATTTCCCATATGCAGAGACTGACAGGCTTGCAAAGATGGTGCCTCAGGAGCTTAATATCACGATTGACAAGGCTCTTCAGATGAACCCGGAGTTTAAGGGCATTTACGACAGTGATGCGAGAGTGCATGAAATGATAGATATGGCAAAAAGGCTTGAGGGACTGCCAAACCACACGTCCGTGCATGCAGCAGGTGTGGTAATCTATCCGGGTGTGGCGAGCGATTATGTGCCTCTTGGAAGGGCAAACGACGGAAGCCCTACCGCAGAGTACAACATGGTACAGCTTGAGGAGCTTGGCCTTTTAAAGATGGATTTTCTGGGGCTTCGTACACTCACGGTGCTAAAGGATTCTGTGAAGAATATCAAGGCATCAAGGGGCATTGATGTGGATATCGACCATATTGATTTCAACGATAAGGGCACGCTTGACTTTATCGGAACAGGAAAGACGGAAGGGGTATTCCAGCTGGAGTCTGCCGGTATGCAAAGCTTCATGAAGGAACTCAGTCCACAGAGCTTTGAGGACATCGTGGCCGGTATTTCACTCTACCGTCCGGGGCCTATGGATTTCATTCCCAACTATATAAAGGGCAAGAACAATCCAAAGGAGATAAGCTATGTGACACCTGAGCTTGAGAGTATTTTAGAGCCGACCTACGGCTGTATAGTATACCAGGAACAGGTCATGCAGATAGTGCAGAAGCTCGCAGGCTATACAATGGGTCAGGCGGACAACATCCGCCGTGCCATGAGCAAGAAGAAGCAGTATGTCATTGACGCAGAGCGCCAGAGCTTTGTGTACGGAGACAAGGAGCGCGGTATAAAGGGCTGTGTGGCAAACGGCATAGATGAAAAGGCTGCCAACAGCATATACGATTCGATGGTTGATTTTGCTAAGTATGCGTTCAACAAATCACATGCAGCCGCGTATGCGAAAATCAGTGTTCAGACTGCATGGCTCAAAAACTACTATCCGGTCGAATTTATGGCAGCGCTCATGACTTCTGTTATAGACAATTCAGCCAAGGCGGCGCAGTATCTTTACAGCTGTCGTGATATGGGTATTAAGGTGCTTCCGCCTGATATCAACTGTGGACAGGGCGAGTTTACCGCAGAGGGTGACCATGTCAGATACGGCATGTACGCCATCAAATCTCTGGGCAGGCCGGTAATAGACCAGATAATCGAGGAGCGGGAAAGTGGCGGCAGATACCGCACACTCTCAGATTTTATCGAGAGAACCTGCCAGAAGGAGCTTATCAACAAGCGTGCGATTGAGAATCTGATAAAGGCGGGAGCCTGCGATTCACTCGACGGCACGAGAAAGCAGATGGCAATGGTGTATGCATCGATTGTGGACAGGGTGCAGCATGACAAAAAGTCAACAATGGCTGGGCAGATGAGCCTGTTTGACCTGGTCTCAGATGAGGATAGGCAGTCATTTGAGCTTAAGTATCCAAATGTTGGTGAATATGACGCTGAGGAAGCCCTGGCCTATGAAAAAGAGGTGCTTGGCATCTATTTAAGCGGACACCCTCTGGAAAAATATGCAGCTACCCTAAAGAAAAACATCACAGCAAATGCGATAGATTTTGTGCTTGAAGAGGAGAGCGGTGCCGTAAAGATAGAGGACAATGCGCACGTGGTAATCGGAGGCATGATAGCTACAAAGACGATTAAGTTTACCAAGTACAATCAGGCCATGGCTTTTATCACGATAGAGGACCTGACAGGAACTGTTGAGGTAATTATTTTTCCGAGAGATTACGAGCGCTATCAGAGATATTTACAGGACGATGCTAAAATATTTGTTATCGGACATGCGACAGTCGAGGATGAGCAGAACGGCAAGATAATCTGCGAGAGAATCATACCGTTTGATGAGCTTCCGAAGCAGCTATGGCTCAGGTTTGATACGATGGAGGACTATAAGAAAAATGAGAGCAGGCTTCTTGAGACAATCCGTGAATCTGACGGAGGAGATGAGGTCATAATTTACATCGCAGATACAAAGCAGATGAAAAAACTTGGCAGAAATTATTCCGTAAATGCAAATAATGAGCTCATGGAGCAGCTTTTGGAATTTTTAGACAAAGAAAATGCGAAAATTGTTGAAAAGAATATTGAAAAAATGTGCTAAAACAAGTACAATAGATTGGGATTAGAATAAATGATAATTTTTTAACATATGGAGGTTATACCAATGGCAAAAGAGATTAACACAATAGGTGTACTTACAAGTGGTGGTGACGCACCGGGAATGAACGCAGCAATTCGTGCCGTTGTTCGTCAGGCTCTCTCAAAGGGCAAGAAGGTTAAAGGAATCAAGAGAGGATACGCAGGTCTGTTAAATGAAGAAATCGTGGATATGGATTCAAAGAGCGTTTCAGACACAATCTCACGCGGTGGTACAATCTTACAGACAGCCAGATGTAAGGAGTTCGTTACAGCAGAGGGACAGCAGAAGGGTGCTGAAATCTGTAAGAAGCATGGTATCGATGCTATCGTAGTTATCGGTGGTGACGGATCTTTCCAGGGTGCGCAGAAGCTTGCTGCACTTGGCATCAATACAATCGGTCTTCCGGGCACAATCGACCTTGATATCGCATGTACTGATTACACAATCGGTTTTGATACAGCCTGCAACACAGCTATGGAGGCTATTGACAAGGTACGTGATACATCTACATCACACGAGAGATGCTCAATCATTGAGGTTATGGGACGTGGAGCAGGATATATTGCATTATGGTGTGGTCTTGCAAACGGCGCTGAGGAAGTATTACTTCCTGAGAAGTATGACAACAACCTTGAGGCACTCATCGAGAGAGTAGCTCACGCAAGAGAGCTCGGTAAGCAGCATTACATCATCATCAATGCTGAGGGTGTAGGACATTCACAGGAGATGGCTAAGGAAATCGAGGCTGCTACAGGCATCGAGACTCGAGCAACTATCCTTGGACATATGCAAAGAGGTGGAAGCCCTTCATGCAAGGACCGTGTATACGCTACAATCATGGGCGCTATGGCAGTTGATTTACTCTGCGAGGGCAAGTCAAACAGAGTTATTGCCCACAAGGATGGCAATTTCGTAGATTTCGATATCGACGAGGCACTTGCTATGAAGAAGAGTGTAGACGAGTACATGTACGATATCTCTAAATCTCTGGTTTAGTACCTAATATAGTTACGATAAATATAATGCCCTTGTATCCGGCACATCAAATGCAGGTAGTTGCGTGCATGTGCCGGTGCAGGGGCATTTATGCATTCGGAGAAAGACGAATGTTAATCATAAATGAGGGGCAAAATACTTTTTGACACTCATATCATCAATATAGAAAGAGAAGAAAATGATTACAAGTGCATCAAACAAAAGCATAAAAAATGTGCAGGCTCTTTTAAGCAAGGCAAAGGAGCGGAAAAAGCAGGGCGTATTCGTGGTTGAGGGTCCAAAGATGAGCTTTGAGGCGCCATATGACTGGGTAAGTGCCGTATATATGTCTGAGTCATTTTTTAATTATGACAGGTTTAAGGAAGAGAAGAAGCGTTTCCTTGACAAAACAGAAATAGTGAGTGACGCGGTGTTTAAGAGCATGTCTGACACGCAGACTCCGCAGGGGGTGCTCGCTATAGTAAAGATGCCGCACTATGAGATAGATGAACTTTTTAAGGGCGACAAGACAGAGCTTCTTGTGCTTGAGAGTATACAGGATCCGGGAAACTTAGGCACTATGATCCGTACCGGTGAGGGTGCAGGTGTAAGCGGCATTATAATGAATCGCACAACAGTGGACATTTTTAATCCAAAGACTGTGCGCTCAACCATGGGCTCACTCTACCGTGTGCCGTTTTACATCACAGATGACCTTCCGGAGACTATAGAGTATGCAAAGTCAAAGGGAGTTTCTCTCTACGCAGCTCATTTAAAGGGTAAGTGCTCTTATGACAGACCGGACTACACCGGAGCCTGTGGCTTTATGATAGGAAATGAGGGCAATGGGTTATCAGATGAGATAGCTGACATGGCGGACACATATATCCGCATCCCTATGGAGGGAGCTGTGGAGTCGCTTAATGCCGCAATATCAGCCACTTTGCTCATGTATGAGTGCAATCGTCAGAGAAGACTTTTGGGAGAATAATATGCGTATTTGGTTTAAGATTTATACTGACACGCACCTGATGCGTGATATTACAATAGAAAATGACAGTGACGACACACGTACACACAAGATTTTTAAGGCACTTGAGGATGCCTGCCTTGCATTTGACCTGGGAAAGCCCATCTGGCTTGACAGCAATGTAAGTGATTTCAAGAGGCATGGAAAGACACGCTTTACGAAGGATAATTTTGTGGAGGATATCGACTTTGATTTTCTCGAGATGCACATCATCGAGGAGGATTGATGCCTCATTATGGATATGATGAGTTATTATTGATATAA
>JABLTL010159994.1_pt1 | contig 15215 bp, 9 predicted proteins | sample 7160151 | NCBI WGS metagenome assembly JABLTL01 (sample SAMN14651223, study PRJNA627086) | human gut metagenome | isolation source: feces | host: Homo sapiens
AGGCGTCATCCCCACCTTCCTCCGGTAGGTCTTTTTCTTCTCATCCACCAGATATTTGTAGTAATAAGAAGCCTTTCCTTTTTTGTAGGAGCCGACGCCTTTATAACTTTTCCAACTGAATTTTGGAAGTGTTTTTGCACTGCCGAAATTGTTGTTGTACAGGTAGAGGTAATACTGCCCATTTGGGAGGGTATCATCTTTTTCTACAGTAATCGTATGCTGACCGGCATGTCCGACAAATTTGACACCGGTCCGCTTGAGAAGATACTTTGCAAGCGATGTCTTTTTGTAGAGGGAGCCGGAGTGGATGATGTACTTGATTTTCGGCTTTTTGTAAATATTGCTGACCTTTACCAAAGAACTTTCTTCCCGGCTGCTCACAATTAGTTCTCCATCATTAATTAAATCTAAGGAATTTAAATGGAGCCAGTCAAGTTCAGTTCCTCCGTAGGTGTTTTTACCACCCTTTCGCTGAACATGTTTTTTTCTGGAAGCCGACATAAGTTTTGCAAAATCAACTAATTTTTTTGTTTTTTTAGTTTTAATATCAACAGAAATAACAACGTCTTCAATTGTTTTTTTCTTCTTATCATTTACAAGACACAGTAATTTTTTATGAGCCGCATCATACATAAAATCGTGGTGGAGTTCGTAACCTTTGAGAGAGATTTGTCTCACGATATGCCCTAAGCGGTTCATCACGGCAAGTTTGTCAATATCATAGGAGAAAATCCAGTTGCCGTCTACGGTGAGAATTCGGTCGGTGCGGTAGCCATTCAGTGGTGTCAAGCCGCGGCTTACACCGTTGTTATCATAATAGTAAATGTTGGTGGCATCTGATTTATCGTGTCCAAACATGGCATAGAAGCCGAGCGAGACGGCAGTTTTGCTTTTTCCGTTTTTCACTTTTTTGATTTTCGGAATCGCTTTTTCCTTTTTGGGTGTCGTTGAAAAGCGAACAGTCTTTTTCCACTCATTTGCTGCATTGTAGAAATTAATTTCTACTGTATTTTTTCTGCCGGCAGCGAGTCCCGGAATTAGATATTCGTGAGTTAGGCGCACATTTGCTTCCGATCCGCCTGCTAAAGTGCCGGAAATCGTTTCCGCACCTTTGGCTGTAATGGTGTACTTGGCGTAAAGTGGTTCTGTAGAAACCGCATAAAAGTAAATAGAGGTACTCAGTGTGCCATATGGATTTTTTACTAACAGAGGGGCATCCAAAGTTCTTTTCCCCTTTTTCCATTTGGTCAGATAAGAAGTTGCTTCCCTCTGGTATTTAGTCGTATAAACGTTTTTCGTACTGTGTTTGATAGTAAGTATTTTTGCCTGAGATTTTGTGGCACAGACGAAAGTGCCGCAAAACAGAAGGAAAAATATACTTACCAGTAGTTTCTTTTGTTTCATCGGGTTGCCTCCTTTTCATAGTATACATCAGTAAAATCATACTTTATTACGCGGTAAGCGTATCGCTTTGCGGCATAAGTATAAGTACAAATCATGTTTCCTTGTTTATCGTATTCGCCGTAAGTGTGGTCCATGCCGCTGCTGAATGTGATGTTATTTCCAATATAATTCACTCCGCTGACAACACTGGAATACGGAACGGAGAACTGCTGAACCAATTCGTATGTTTTTTTGTTTTCATCGACTAAATATTTGCAAAAATAGGAGGCAGTTCCTTTGCGGTATGTGCCAACGCCCGGATAGAGGCTCCAGTCAAACTGAGGGAGCGTTTTTGCACTGCCGAAGTTGTTATTGTACATAAATAAATAATATTGTCCGTTTGGCAGTGAAGCATCGTGTTCTACTGTAATCGTGTGCTGCCCGGCATGTCCGACAAAGTTCCCTTTTTGTCTTAATAACAGTTTTTCATATTTGGTTCCTTTATAAAGAGAGCCGCTGTGGATTAAGTAGTCAATGGAAGGATTCTCGTAAATATTATTGATTTTAATAATTACACTTTCTTCCCGGCTGCTGAATACGGCATCTTTATCATTAATCATATCCAGAGAATTCAAATGAAGCCAGTCAAGCTCGGTTCCGCCATATGTATTTTTTCCGCCTTTGCGCTGTACGGAGCGCTTTCTCATGGACTTCATCATTTTCTCAAAATCAACCAGTTTTTTTACTTTTCCGGTTTCAATATTGACAGAAATCAAAACATCTTCAATTGTGTCTTTGTCGGTGTCGTTGACAAGACATAAAAGCTCATTTCGTTTTTCATCGTACATAAAGTCATGATGAAGTTCGTATTTGCCAAGAGAAAGTGTCTTTTCAACTTTTCCCAGTCGGTTGACAAATGCAATGTCTGTGAGGCTGTAGGAGTAGACAATTTTTCCATCAATCGTTAAAATACGGTCGGTGCGGTAGTCATCCAATGGTGTTTTTCCCCGGCAGATACCGTTATTGTCATAATAATAAATATTTTTTGCCTTAGATTTATCATGTCCCAAAACGGCAAAAAGTCCATCGGTCAAAGAAGATTTGCTATTCCCTTTTTCCACTTTGGTAATGGCAGGAATCTGTTTATCCTTTTTGAGTGTGACCGTATATTGATAGGTATGAATCAAATTGTTTCCTGCGTCATAAAAAGCAAGGGAAAAATGATTTTTAAGTCCTGGTGCCAGTCCTGTAATTAAGTATTCATGTGTTTTTGTTACGCCGGAATCGGAATCATTTTTCAAGCGGTGTTTTATCACGCTGCCATTGTTACAGGTCACTTCACAAACGACATAACTATCCTGTTCGGATATGCCATAATAATAGAAGGAACCGGTATTTGTTCCATATGGATTCCAGACAAGAAGTGGATCTTCGATTGTGTAGGAATGATTGTCCTTCATGATCTGAAGCTGGGTGTCTGTTTCTGCCTGGTAAGCATCTTCATAAATATTTTTGCTTTGGTGTTTGATATCCTGAACCGGAAAATCTTCACTGACTAAACCGGTATGTTTTTTTTGCTCGATTTGTTTTTGTCTTATATAATGCCGATAGCAGAATAGGCAGACGAAACCGATTAAAAGAATACCAATGATGCTTATCCAAAGTGCTTTTCTTTTCATGCGTGTACTCCTTTTTATGTAATGATAGATTTAGTGTAAAAAATAATTATGTCAAAACAATTTCAGGTAGGTGTTTGGGATAGATGTTCGGGGGTATTTTATTAGTTTCCGTAATTTGGCAGAATATCTTTGGTCTTGTGGGCGCTTTCGCTCGTTGAGTACGTAGCGGTATGGGCACTGAAGTTACCAGTGCCACATACCGACGTACTCAAAACCCACAAGACCTAAAGATATTCTGCCGAATTACTGGAATCAAAATAGAGTACCAGCGAACACCTGACACAAATCAATTGCGTCATATTGTATAAAACGACGGAGAACAACATCAAGGAGTGAAAATTTTGGATTGAGTGTTTACTGTTATTTATTAGGATTCCAGTAATTTAAGTAGAAAAGCTTTGTGACTCGCGGGTTTTGAGTACGTCGGTATGGAGCACTGGTAGTTTCAGTGCCCATACCGCTACGCACTCAACGAGCGGGAGCACCCGCGAGACGCAAAACTTTTCTACTTAAATTACGGAAACTAAAAAATATCTTGCATGTTACCCATTTTTTGTCTACAATTAGTTCTATTACAAAAAAGATAGAAAGAAGGAAATATAACAATATGAAACAGGACAAAACTTTTCTTGGAACGGAGCCGGTGGGAAAACTGCTTTTTAAACTGGCAGTGCCAACGGTTATTGCACAGCTTGTGAATATGCTCTATAACATTGTTGACCGCATTTATATTGGACATATGCCGGGAGACGGAAGCCTTGCACTGACCGGGGTTGGTGTGTGCATGCCATTGATTATGATTGTGTCAGCGTTTGCAGCGTTAATCAGTTCCGGTGGTGCACCGCGTGCTTCGATTGCGATGGGAAAGGGAGAGCATGAGTCGGCAGAGAAGATTCTTGGCGGCTGCGTTACGGTGCAGGTAGTGATTTCTCTTATTTTGACGGTAGTTATTCTGGTTTGGAATAAAGATTTGCTTCTTGCTTTTGGAGCAAGTGAAAATACAATTTCGTATGCAAATTCATATATGAGTTTGTATGCATTTGGCACACTTTTTGTACAGCTGACCTTGGGAATGAATGCATTTATTACGGCACAGGGATTTGCAAAGACCGGTATGTTTACGGTAATGATAGGTGCAGTGGCTAATATTATATTGGATCCTGTTTTTATTTATGGGTTTCATATGGGAGTAAGAGGAGCTGCACTTGCTACTATTTTATCGCAGGGAATTTCTTGTGTGTGGGTAATTCATTTTCTATGTGGTGAGAAAACGATTCTCCGCCTCAAAAGAAAAAATCTTCGAGTGGATTTTGGTTTGGTGCTTCCGTGTCTTGCATTGGGACTTTCTGCATTTATCATGCAGGCAAGTGAGAGTGTCATTTCGGTCTGTTTTAATTCGTCGTTACTTGCTTACGGAGGGGATTTGGCGGTCGGTGCGATGACAATTTTAACAAGTGTGATGCAGTTTGCGATGCTTCCGCTGCAAGGGCTTGGCCAAGGGGCACAGCCGATTACCAGTTATAATTACGGAGCGAAAAATCGTGAGCGTGTGAAAAAAAGTTTTCGTTTGCTGCTAACAATTAGTTTGGTATACTCTGTTGTTTTGTGGGCATTTATTTTAATCATCCCGCGTCTTTTTGTGGGCATGTTTACAAGCGATGCCACTTTGCTTGATTTTACTTCCCAGGCATTACGTGTATATTGTGGGGCACTGTTTATTTTCGGTATCCAGATTGCCTGCCAGATGACGTTTGTCTCAATTGGAAGTGCTGTTTGTTCAATTATTGTAGCGGTGTTGAGAAAATTTGTTTTGTTAATTCCGCTCATTTATATTCTGCCGCAGCTTTTTGTGGACCAGACCTTTGCGGTGTATCTGGCAGAACCGGTTGCGGACGTGTTTGCCGTTACCTTTACTGCTATTTTGTTTACGATTCAATTTAAGAAAATACTTGCAAAGTTAAATTAAAGGATTTTACAAAAGGAAAGCCTCGGATTGCCTTAAAAACGATTTTTTAGGCAGTTTAGGGGCTTTTTTTAATGCCTGGTTTTTTGAAAAAATTTTTCAAATTTTTTACTTTTGTTAGGTAGTGGATTTTACAATGAAATTTTAAGATGGGATTGTAACGAAGGAAATGCAGAATAAGAAAGTGCCACATCCGTGGCAGGAAAAATGGAGGTAAAAATGAAAAGAATGAACAGAGTAATTGCTTTTTCTGCGTTGGCAGCATTGAGTCTGACCTTAAATCCCATTCAGGCAGGAGCCTATGGAGAGACAACAGAAAAAAGCACGTTGACAGCAGACACAAAAGCAGTCAGTGAGTACCAGACATGGAAAGACAGCATTTGGACAGGAAAAGAGTCCATTGATTCCGGCACCGGAAGGCGACCCGGACGCCGACACACAGGTCTTAATCAGCACCATTGATTACAATGAATACGTTGGCCGAATCGGCATCGGAAAAGTCGATAACGGAACCATCCGCGTCAATCAGGATGCCGTTATTGTCAACCATCATGACCCGGATAAAAATGAAAAAGTTAAAATTTCCAAATTGTATGAATTTGAAGGACTCAACCGTGTGGAAGTCGAAGAAGCAACGATTGGCTCAATTGTAGCCATTTCAGGTATTGCAGACATTCACATTGGAGATACTCTGTGTAGTCCGGAAAATCCACAGGCAATTCCGTTCCAGAAAATTTCGGAGCCGACGATTGCCATGCATTTTATGGTAAATGACAGTCCGCTTGCCGGTCAGGAAGGAAAATATGTGACAAGCCGCCATTTGCGTGACCGTTTATACCGCATGTTAAATACCGACGTATCCCTCCGTGTGGAAGATACCGACACAACCGAAGCTTATAAAGTGTCCGGCCGCGGGGAACTGCATTTATCCGTTTTAATTGAAAATATGCGCCGTGAGGGATATGAATTTGCGGTTAGCAAAGCGGAGGTTCTTTATAAAGAAGATGAAAATGGCAAAAAATTAGAACCGATGGAACGTGCTTATGTCGATGTGCCGGATGAATTTACCGGAAATGTCATTGACCGCCTCAGCCAGCGTAAAGGGGAATTACAGGCAATGACCCCATTAAATGCAGGCACGACACGTCTGGAATTTATCATTCCAGCCCGTGGACTGATTGGATACCGCGGCGAATTTATGACAGACACCAAAGGAAACGGTGTTATCAATACAGAATTTGAAGGCTATGGTCCATTTAAAGGAGAAATCCCTTATCGTAAACAAGGCTCTCTCATTGCTTTTGAATCCGGCGAAACAATTACCTACGGTCTTTTTAATGCACAGGAGCGAGGCACTTTGTTTGTTGGTCCCGGTGAAAAGGTTTACGGCGGCATGATTGTCGGCGAACACGCAAAAAGCGATGACATTGAGGTCAATGTATGTAAAAAGAAAAACCTGACGAATACCCGTTCTTCCGGTGCGGATGAAGCACTGCGTCTTACACCGCCGAAAGAATTAAGTTTAGAGCAGGCACTGGATTACATTGACACTGACGAATTACTCGAAGTTACACCGGAAAATCTTCGTATCCGCAAAAAAATTCTCGATGGAACGGAGCGTTACCGTGCCAAACGAAATGCGGCAAACGCAGCAAAAAGCTAATGTAAAAAAAGAATGTCAATCACGAATGCTTGATTCTGAAACGATATAGGCTTATACTTACAGTATTATTTCGATTTCAGAATTACAGGGGGAAATGTTTTGGGTAATTATAAAGAAAGTATTGCCATCATCATTCCGGCACTGGACCCGGATGAGCGCATGGTATCACTCGTTGGACAATTGCACGACGATGGCTTTTCCAATATCATTTTGGTCGATGATGGAAGTCTTATTGCCAATCGAAAGTATTTTAAAACATGCAAAGAGACTTGCCACTGCAAAATAATCCGCCACGTCGTAAATTTCGGAAAAGGAATTGCACTAAAGTCTGCGTTTAACTATATTTTAGAGCAGCGCCCGGATATCAAAGGTGCTGTAACCGTGGACTGTGACGGTCAGCATGTACTTCCGGACATTAACACTTGTGCAAAACTAACCTATGAGCATCCGGATTCTTTGATTCTTGGCTGCCGTCAGTTTGACGACAAAGAAATTCCTCTGAGAAGCCGTTTTGGAAACAAGTTGACTCGGCAGATGATCCGGCTTTTATGCGGCATACATGTTTCTGACACGCAGACCGGACTCAGAGGACTTCCAACCCCTCTCATAAGAGAGCATTTTGCAAATGTAAAAGGAGAACGGTTCGAATATGAAATGAATATGCTGATTGCTGCGAAGGAATACCAGATTCCAATTGAAGAATTTCCGATTCAGACAATTTATCTGGCAAATAATGAAAGCTCGCATTTTAATCCGTTCATTGATTCGATTCGGATTTACAAAGTGTTTTTGAAGTTTATGCTAAGCTCTTTATCCAGTTTTATTATCGACATTGCTTTGTACTGGCTGCTTGGCTATCTGCTTCGTCCGATCATCTCCGACAAGTGGATGCTTCCGTTTTTCGATTTGTCCGTGCTTATATTAATGCGGACTGTGATTTCACGTTTTGCCAGTTCGCTATTTAACTTTTTTGTGAACAAAAATCAGGTGTTTAAAAATGACTCAAGCTCGCCATTTCTTTTCGTAAGATATTACACATTGGCAATTGTTCAGCTTTTGTTGTCTGCTGTTTTAGTCAATCATCTGCTGACATTTATTACTTATTCGACACTTCGCAAATGCATTATCGATACCCTGCTTTTTGCAATCAGTTTCCAGATTCAAAGAGAATGGGTGTTCAAGAAATAAAAAAAAAAGGATTAGTAAATCAACTCGAAACAAAGGATTCGCTTTGCGAATAAAGTTTCTCACTGATTTATTAATCCTTCTCTTCTATCTATTGCAAATGACATTTTCTATCTTTTATCATCTTGACTTTTTCCTGCATATAGAAAAGGCCAAGCATAGCCGCTGTAATATAAAACGGAACAAACATAAACAAATATCTGGCACGCACTTCAAATATCATAAGGAACAAATTAATCCCAGTCAATGTCATCGCAATGAAAAGTGCTCTTTTATTCCTATTATCAAAAAATATTGCAAAGAAACAAACCAAAATCTGTATAGAAACCCATATACTCTGCAAAATATTATAAATCATCTTATTATCCTGTGCATAATAAAAAGATTGTAATTTTTGTGCAAATTCACTGTGCAGTCCACGATATTCACCAAAGAAATTTCCTTCCCAGCCCCATGCAAATGAGCCATCATCATTTGCAATTATCAATTTCTGCATATAAAACTTTATTGTGCCCCAAATGCCTTTCTCACTTATACGTTGTCTCCACACCTCAATTTGCATTTCCTTTCTCTTCTCCGGATCGGATATTCCCCATGAACGCTCCCTGTCAACGCCAAAATAAGAGCCATGTGTTTCCTCATTTGCCCCCATCATCAGATAATGCTGCCATGTCATTTGTGCATCTGCATTCCGCTGGTCATACACAGCATCACTCAAACTATTTATCAGACCCAAAACAATTATGGTTCCTCCTGCAACAATTAAACATTTTGCAGCAATTTCCTTAATTTGGCACTTTCGCAAAAAAAATATTTCTGCCAGAACAATTGCAAGCAAAGCAATCACCACCGTCGGCTTGATTTTTATCCCCAGCGAAGCCGCTATCACAATTCCTATCCATGATGCATAACCCTTTTTCTCATCTTTCATGGAGCAATAAAAATACAAAACCGCACTCAAAAAAGGAAGTACGTATGTATCTGAATAAGGGATTATAATCCATGGGTTGAATCCTAAAAAAACTGTGCAAATGATTATAGACAGGAAAGTCACTTTTCGACTATGCGTTAATTTCCAAACAGTCATCACAGTAAACACAATGGCAGCATCTGTGGAAATCACCCCTGCAACAATCGTAGGAAAATAATTATCTACACATCCAAATAAAGATGACAGATATTTTATTCCGGCAAAAATAATCGTCAAAAAAATATTATTCGGATAAGCATTAAAATAATTCTGAGAAAACGAATCTCCTCTTTGGCTGATCCAATCCTGAATTGTTCCACCATGTGTCACAACATCTGCTGCCGACTGCAGTATACCGACATCCCACGTCGTATAAAAATAGATACATTTACACAGATACATCTGCATCACAAATATAATTACCGCATAAAATATGCAAAACATAACAACTCTGTTTTTTTTGCAAACACAACTTGCTATTTTTCTCGTGCAGCATATAAAAAAAAGGAGGGAAATTGCTGTCAACCCAATCAATGCCAGCAAAGCATTCAACAATTGATAATGTAACGGAAACACATCACCTGCAAGTCTTCCGAACTCAAGCAAAATCATAACCACAATAAAAATGTGTAAGCAAAGAAATATCTTTTTCGCTGCCACACACAAAAAATTTTGTATTTTTTCCACTATCACTTTCTCTTTGCATTCCTTTCCCCGTCAAAACAAAATCTCTGAACTCTTACTCGGCCCGGTCTACATCATTTAGAATATCCTGTATAGCAAATCTCGGACGGCCTTTCGTCTCTAGATACATCTTTCCAATATATTCACCGACAATACCTATCGCAAGAAGCTGCAAACCGCCAAGCGCCCAGATAGAAACCATAAGACTGCTCCAGCCAAGTACCGTTGCACCCATTGCATGGCGCACAATCGAATAGATCAGGATTCCAAGGCTTGCCAAGAAGATGACAAGACCAAGGCTTAATATAAAGCGGATTGGTTTGACACTAAATGAAGTGATGCCGTCAAATGCAAACGACAACATTTTCTTCAGCGGATATTTGCTCTCTCCTGCAAAGCGCTCCTGTCTTTCATAGTATACGTTGTCTGCCGGATATCCGATTAACGGTACAATTCCGCGTAAAAAGAGATTGACTTCCTTGTAATTTTCCATCTGCATTAAAACACGCTTACTCATCAAGCGGAAATCTGCATGATTAAAGACAATGTCAACCCCCATCCATTTCATAATTTTATAAAATCCTTCTGCCGTAAATTTCTTAAAAAACGTGTCTTTTTTTCGGCTGCTGCGCACACCGTAAACAACATCGATTCCATGATTAAATTTATCTACCATCTCATCAATAGCATGAATATCATCCTGTAAGTCAGCATCCATTGAAATCGCTGCATCACAATGATCCTTCGCATACATAAGGCCGGCAAGCACAGCATTCTGATGTCCGCGGTTTCTGGAAAGATTCAATCCACTGACAAGTGTATATTCTTCATGCAGACGGCAGATAATCGGCCATGTCTGATCTTTTGAACCATCATTCACATAAAGAATCCGGCTTTTTTCACTAATCTCACCTGCATCTATCAATTTTTGCAATTTATCACTTAACTGTTTTGTCGTCTCATCAAGCACCTCTTCTTCATTATAACAAGGTACAACCATATAAATTATTTTACCCTTTGACATACTTGTCCTCCTATATTATCACATTATTATGGGCATTATACCACAGTTTTCATATATTTGCAAAACATTTGACTTTTTACCTATAAATCGTTATAGTATATGAGGTATCTATTAACACTTGGGGAAAGGAACATACAACCATGAACAAGCAGTCTCGTTACATGCTAAGACAAAATTTGTCCTACTATAAAAATCGGATAAAATACGGTATTACAAAACTGCACTCGACAGTCTCTGACAACTATATTGTCTTTGAATCCTATGGCGGAAAAAAAGCCACTGACAGCGTGCGTGCCATATATGACGAGCTGCAAAAGGATGAAAAATTCCGCTCGTTTTATTTTGTGTGGGCATTCACTGACCCTGCAGCGCATTTTGATTTACTGGAAAACCATCATACCATACTGGTGAAGAAGGGAACTTCTGCCTACCGCAGATATTATGCCAGTGCTCGTTACTGGATTAACAATATCACAGTTGCTGATTATCTAAAACCACGAAAAACCCAAATCTATATCGAGACTTGGCATGGTACACCGTTAAAGAGACTCGGCTGTGATATCGAAACAGATTCCGATCCTCGTCAGACACGTTCTCATATGCACAGACGATACCGGGCAAAAGGGAAAAAAGTAACCTTTTTTCCATCTCCGTCTCCTTATTATAGTGAAAAAATAGCTTCTGCTTTTGCAATCGGAGATTCTTCTGTAAAATTTGTCGCAAGTGGATATCCTCGCAATGACAAACTTTTTCATTATACAAGTGAAGAAATCCAAAAGAAAAAGGAAGCATTACATATTCCGGAAGGGAAAAAGGTTCTTCTCTATACACCAACCTGGCGTGACTCATCACTGGATGAAAATGGGGCATTTTCCTTGCCGGATGGTTTTGATGTCAATGTACTGATGAACATGCTCGGCAGCGATTATATTCTTTTATTTCGCGCCCATCACCAAATTGGAGCGGCAAAAATAAAAGATAACCCTGTCATATATGACGTAAGTGACGTAGAGTCGGTCAATGATTTGTATTTAGTCAGTGATTTAATGATTACGGACTACTCTTCCACCATGTTTGACTATGCAAATTTAATGCGTCCGATGGTTTTTCATATGTACGACGCAGATTCCTACGAACAAGATGTGCGTGGTCTTTACCTGTCGCCGGAAGAATTACCGGGACCAATCACAAAAACGGAACAGGAACTGGTTGATGCCATCCACCGTCAGGAATGCGAATTTCCTTATCGAGACAAGCAATTGGAATTTAACCAAAAATTTAATCCATATGAAGATGGGAATTCCGGCAAACGAGTGATTGATATGTGTCTTAGGGCACTGCCTCATAAGAGAACCCTCTACGAACGTTTTGTACGCTATACTAAAAAAACGCTCAACCGAATGCGCATTTTATGGCTGTTACTGCGTTATAATGTTCTCGGATTTTTCCGCTCTCACGGAATGTTCCATAACAATAATAGTTTACGCCTCGAGCGTTTGAAGGACAGTCACAAAGGAGAACGGTGTTTTCTCATTGGAAACGGTCCCAGTCTGACCGGTGAAGATTTACATTTATTGAAAGATGAATACACCTTCGGTACAAACATGGTATACAAAATTTTTGACAAAACCGACTGGCGTCCGTCATTTCACTGTGTATCTGACACAATTTACGCATCCAAGCTTGGCATCGAACTTTCCAAAATGGTAAAGGCTCCTCTGTTTACAACAGAGCGCACCTATCGCCGCATGCGCAAAAAACCGGTCGATACCACTTACGTCCATACCATTCCAACCGAACGCTACAAAGTCCGCGGAAACATTCAGGCATACTGCATGATTAAGGCAACCGTACTTTCTCTAGCTGCCGAAATGGCGTTTCATATGGGCTTTAAAGAAATTTATCTGCTCGGCGTGGATTGTACAAACCCTCATGATAAAGGTGGACATTTTACAGATAATTACACAACAAAAGAAGTTGCAGAAACCGATATTAACCGAATCAAGACAAGAATGCATGCAAATACTTTAACAACCAAACAAATTGGGGAGCACATCATAGACCGCTCCATGGAAGTATATGCACTTCTTGATTCGTATGCAAAGAAACATAATATTCATATCTATAATGCAACTCGCGGTGGAAATCTTGAAATCTTTCCACGCGTAAAACTTGAAGATGTTTTGAGTAAAAAAATGGAGGAATCAAAATGAAGATAATCGGTGTTATTCCGGCACGTTATAAATCCAGCCGTTTTCCGGGAAAACCATTGGTTGAAATCTGCGGAAAACCAATGATATACTGGGTCTATCATCAGGCTATGAAAGTCAAGGAACTTAACGAAATTTATGTTGCCACAGATGACAAAAGAATTCGTGCAGTATGCGAAAAATACGACATGAATGTAAAAATGACAAAAGATACCCATCAGACAGGCTCCGACCGCGTAGCAGAGGTTGCCGAACACACGGATGGTGATTTGTATATCAACATTCAGGGCGATGAACCTGTCATTAACCCGGAAATGATCCGAGAAGTGATTTCCATTTTTACGGAAGATGAATCGGTTTATTTTGGCAGTTTAAAAAAGGAAATCACAGATCCTGATGAAATCCGTGCCACAAGCACAGTAAAGGTAGTAACAAACGACACGGGAGATGCAATGTATTTCTCCCGCTCTGTTATTCCGTCCAATATAAAAAACGGTCAGTTAGCACGAGTTTTTCGCCATGTCGGAATCTATGCTTATAAAAAAGATTTTTTGTTGAAATTTGCAAATATGGAGCAGACAGAATTGGAAAAAGGTGAAGGTATTGAACCACTGCGTGCCTTGCAAAAAGGGTATCACATGCGTTTAAAAGAAACAACCTATACCTCCATTGGCGTGGACTTACCGGAACACGTTGCCTTGGTTGAAAACATAATAAGAAAAAACAATGTGTCCATTTGACATATTTTCTTCACATATGTTTTTTATTTTATAAACCAAAGGATTTTTAACAAAAGGAGATGTTATTATTATGACTATAACAAAAAAAGTCTTATTTTTCTTGGGTGCTGTATTTTTTTTAACATGCAGCAGTACTTATATCAAAGTACAGGCAGCTCAGGATATGCCTGATAAATCCGTACAAATCGGGAAAAAAACTACAATGCAAGTGAAAGATTCAACACTTTCAACGCAAAACAAAGCCGCTTGGACATGGAAAAGCAGTGATTCCAGCATTGCTTCCGTAAACAAACATGGAACCGTCACCGGAAAGAAAAAGGGAACCGTTACAATTTCTCTCAAAATTCCCGGTAAACCAAACGATATTACAGCTTCTGTACGTGTCGTTTCCTATTTTCGTACCAAATCAATCAAAATAACAAACAAACCAAAAGAAGCCATGGCAACCGGCGATAGACTGGAATTGAAAACATTGGTAAAACCCCATAATGCGCGTTTTAAGAAAGTAATTTTCACCTCCTCAAATAAAAAAGTTGCGTCTGTTTCAAAAAAAGGCATTGTAAAAGCCAAAAAAAAAGGTTCTACAACCATAACCGCTTCGGTAAAAGGAACAGAAAAGCACACTTCATTTAAATTAAAAGTAAAAAAACGCATCAAGATAAAAAAAATCACACTTTCCGGAAAAAATACCGCACTTGTTGGTGAACAAATAGCACTGACAACTACTCTTTCTCCAAAAAACACAACGGATGATACCCTTGTTTTTTCGTCAAGCAATCCAAGTGTTGCCACAGTCAATGAGGATGGTGTTGTCACATCCCACCATGCAGGAAAGGTTACTATAACAGTTCGCGTGAAAGAAAGCAAAAAAAAGGCAAAACATCATATTACTATTGAGGATATACCATATACCTCAATAGAATTTGCAAAGAACAATCCTGTTTCGTTAGAATCCGGAACATCACATAAAATGCAGTTAGTCACAGGTCCGGCCAACGCAACGGATCATCGAATCAAATGGACATCCAGCAACAAAACCGCTGCAACCGTTGATGAAAATGGTACAGTAACTGCCCTTCGTCCAATTGAAACTGTTACTATTACTGCAGTATATAAGACAAATCCAGCTCTTACATGCAGCTGGAATCTTAAAATCACTCGTACAAAAGGCTACATTACGAAACAAATGTTAGATAACCTTGACTTAACTGCCATAAAAAAAGTGATGATTACCGCACATCCGGATGATGAGACACTTTGGGGCGGCGGACATCTTATAGAAGGTGAATATCTCGTTGTCTGCATGACGCATGGCTGGAATCCAAAACGAAGAACAGCCTTTGAGCAAACAATGCGTACGACAAATGACAAATACCTGATTTTGGATTACCCGGACGTCCGAAAAACATTTAGTAACGGAAAATATGAAACCGATATGCTTTCCACATGTAAAAATGCTATGCAGGAAGATATTAATCTTATCTTATCCTACAAAAAATGGGATTTGATTGCCACTCATAATCCTTTTGGTGAATATGGAAAGTTTTTACACAAAACGATTTCCCAAATGGTAACACAATGTTATAATAAGATGACCAATAAATCTGCTACCCTATATTATTTTGGACGCTATTACAATTCAAGCAATAAAATTCCGGGAGAACAGATTGCCCCGGAACTTCTTGCAATTTATCCGAAATATCCTCTGCTTCCG
>JABLTL010155349.1_pt1 | contig 15184 bp, 11 predicted proteins | sample 7160151 | NCBI WGS metagenome assembly JABLTL01 (sample SAMN14651223, study PRJNA627086) | human gut metagenome | isolation source: feces | host: Homo sapiens
CGGCCAAGTCTCTGACCGACAGCAGATTCTCAATGCCGGAACGCAAAATTAGCAAAATTGCCGTTAATAATCAAAGGGTAAGATCAGAGATTCATCGGTGTGGTGTGATCAGTTCCACTTACCACTTACGAAGGTTGGTGATGGTGTTGTTGAGGTTCTCAAGACGCTTGTTGTAGCAGTACTTGAGGTTGTCCATCACATCGTCGAACTCCATCTTCTCGTCACCGCACAGCCAATGCTCATCCAGATAATTACCGACCTTCCAAATCTTTCGGTTATACTCATCAGAAAGCCTGTTTGCGGTGCGCCTCTCCTCCACGACTCTGTTGGCGACATCAATCAAGTCTGGGTAGACATCCGCCCAGCGAGCCTTGACCCTATTGATGTAGTTCTGATCCTTCATCAACAGAGGCCACCACATATAGTACCTCCTTGGGGTCTCATTATAATTAATGGCCCTTTCGATGAGAAGTGAACTCCATGTGTGATAGTAGTACGCGTTCTTTTCCGTGTCCACATTCGTGAAGTTCTGGCTGTCAAAGTCCCAAACCGGCCCGGCGCTGAGTTTTCCGTCCCCGTCCTTGTACATGTAGACACTCTTCGGATGCTGTATCTCGTCGTTCATCGCGATCTCGTAGACAAACCAGTAATCGATCACGGAGTTGATGTCGAGACTCTTGTAGGCCTCTGTGTAATAACCATTAGTAAGGTTGCTCTCGATGGTGTTGATGTAGGTTTTCAGACTCTCGAAAATCGCGCTGCCATCATATGTGGTGCCATTCTTCGCTGTGACCTTGAAGTCATCCTTGAACAAGCAAGGCAATTCACGCATCGTGGTTTTGAATTTCCAGGTCTCGTCGTAATTATTGTCGAACTCGATAAGGTAGCTGCAATCCTTCACGGTAGGGCTGGTGTTTTTCTCGACAACATCCTCAAATATCGGGTTTGTCATTTTCAGCCTGTTCTTATTGATCTTGATCTGCTCGCAGAAAAGATAGTTGCCGGCGTGGATGCCATTGATGACCAGCTCGACGTTCTGCCCTGAAGGATTCCAGACCAGTCCCTTACCATAGGTGCTTCCGTCTGTCGGTCCGTTGATGAAATGGTTCTGGATGGTCTGGGCGATGTTGAACGCCAGATAGTTACGAATGAGTGACATGTCCGTCCACGGAGAGAGCAGAATCCATCTCCTGTGCTCCTTCATCCCAAGGATGCCCGCCTTTTTGTTCAGCTTGATAGCCATCGGCCTCTTGTCGTAATTGGATGACGTGTTTCCTCTGAGCCTGATGCTGCAACCGGCCTTATTCAAGTCCGCCACACCGTTTTTGTAGACAGCGATGTCGTCGGCCTCGCTCCAGTCTGCACTCTTGGCAGGGATGGAGAAGTCAAGGAAGCTGACTGTTCCCGGAGATTTGACGTTGATAACCACCACCGGCAGTCCGGTGTTCGTGACGGTAACGGTAAACACCTTTCTCTGCGTGCCGCTGACAAGGGTATATTCAACAGGAGTCCGGAAATCCTGGCTTGACACACCGCTTTCCTGAACCTCACCGTTGCAAAGAACCTTCACTCCTTCAGGTACCGTGAACGTCGGTACAAGCGTGAAGTTGTAAAGGTAAGGGATGCAGCAAGAGACCGTGCCGGCGTCCTTGTCGATCGCGCAGCTGAAATCCTCCGCGGCCTTGACTTCGGTCTTGGAGGTACTGGCGTTCAGAACCGCCGTCTTCTTCAGAAGGCTTGACTCGTTCTTGGCGATCTCGAACCCGAAACTCTTGAACTCCAGTGGAGTCGTGCTGATGTTTTCGACCGTGCAGTTGTTCTCCGGCTTCAGGTCATCAAGGTTCAGAGGGATGTCATAGCATGCTCCGGCCTGGAAATCAACGAGTGCCTTGACCTCGAATGACACCTTGTGGGAGTCAGTCAATAATTGAATCTCGATCTCGTCACCTTTCTTGATGTCCGGCGCGATGGAGGCATACACGACAGCCTTCCTGCCAACCGAGATTCCTCCCTCCTTGTCCTTCGCCAGTTTCACAGTGATCTGGGATGAGGTCTTTCCGTCAACAGCGGCAAGACCCGAAGCCAGATTGGTTAGATTCATTGTGAAATCACCGGTCCAGGCGCGAGGCACCGCGATCCCTTCAACTTTCTGTCTGAATATGATGGACTGGAGTCTCTCCGAGCTCGCGACCTCGTCAAGCTTGCTTCCGAATGTCACCTCCGCCTTCAGGAAGGACACCAGAGGCTTGAATATGAATCCATAGCCTCCATCTCTTTTGATGACGGGAGTGTCGCTGGCCTTCACATCGTTGGCGGCGATAGAAGCTTCGTCCGTGTAGTACTGCACTGAGGCCACATTGACCGGGATCGCTCTGCTGTCCGTCGCTCCTTCCACGTAAGGATAGTAGGCGAACCGTGGCCGGTCGCTTGTGTACAGCGGGCCTTTGAACTCTCCGGAACTCACAGGAGTGGAGAATGTGCCGTCGAACGGGGCGTTGGGGGTGGTGTTTCCGAACACGCCGATTCTGTCTTCTGGGGACCACAATATCCCAAGGGATCCGTCCTCGGTCGGCTCGATGTCGATCTGGGTTCTTGTCACCGGAATCTGTCCTATTTCTCCGGTAAGGGAGATCGACTCCTGTTCCAGTACCTCCGTCTCGTTGTTGTCGGCGCAGGAGGCGGCCATCAGTGCCGCCAGCACCATCAGCACAGATGCTGAATATGTACGCTTCATAACCTATGTGTTAAAGAGTTTAATCTATTTACCCATAGGTTAAGTCTTTAGGTCATCCTCTACAGTCCGAAGCCCGTTCCTCCGCTACTGTAGGAGGAGTCGTAGGATCTGGTACCCTGAGGCGCGTCACGGACGCATCGGATTGTAAAGTCCGCATCGGACTGTCCGTGACCGGTTGTTATTATTGGAGTACCTGAATGACCGTCCTTCTGCAAGTAGTAGATCATGTACTCGACATGGGAACCCTCTGGACGCTCGTATTTGGTCTTTGCTGCGTATCGCATGGTTCCAGTTTCGGTTTCGGTTCCGGAAGGCTTGTAACCGGCGAGATTGCCGGTAATCTCCTCACCACAGTACATTGGGATGAAGTAGAGCTCCTTCTCGTTCGGAATCCTCCACTTGCCAAGGTCGTCGGTGCCTTCCTGGTAGTACTTCTCGCACCAGTCACCGTTCATGATCTCAGTGTACTTGAAGGTGTTTTTGGCTGGGGTTCCACCAGTAACTATTGTTTGTTGAGGCGTAGACTTGCTGTATGTGTATGTGTAATATCTATTAATATAGCCTCTTGTGGTCAGTGTAACAGTTACATTGAAGGATGTGTAATTGCCGTTGTTGCTCTTAATTTTAATTGTTTTCGATGCTGTAGCATTATTATAAGTTGATGAAAGGTTGATTGTAACACTGACATCGAACTTTGCTGACGTAACATTTACTTCATTACCGGTGCCGATTTGATAGGTGTAGTTCTTAGACGCATCGTAATTAGTGATCGTTACCGGAACAGTTATATTATGAGGAGTCGTGTTGCTCTGACTCTCTGGTATTCCAGTAGGATTAAGCTCGCCAACTGTGATTGCAGGAGCATAGGTGTCCCCTCCGCTTGCCGGAATGTTCAGATCCGCACTGGCGATCTTGAAAGCCTTAGGCAATGTACTCGCCGCATCGAAATTCTCGTGCTCAGGATACTCTCCGATCTGCATGTTGGTTCTCAAGGTCTCGTCCTTGAGGCCGTTCACTGTCACGACATAGTTCTCCTGGTCCCAGCTTGTGATGTCCGAGACTTCACCCGAGGTTGAGTTTGTGCCAAGATTCCTGACGCATCGTATCATAGGATTTGTCTCCATATTAGACCAGGAAGAGATTGCGGTACCCTCCAAAGCCCACCAGATACGGAAGCCCAGGTTTGTACTTGTCGCATAGTTCGTCGTCTCGAATGATATCTCTGTAGGCAGAGACTTCTTACCGCACCAGGCGAAGATGCATTGGCGGACGCTAGGAAGGTACCACCTTACCTCGTCCTCGTCAATTTTGCCGTCACCGTTGAGGTCTCTGTTTCTTGAGAGACATTCGAACATCGGATTGGTTCCGGTAGTGGTCATTATGTTGGCCGAGGTAGGAGGAGTCGCCCCTGTGAAGCCGTTTTGGGCAATGTTCACATAGTCGGTCCACGTCTTGGTTGTTTTAGTGTTGATGATCTCCCAGGTGTTTTTCAATCCGTTCTGCAATTCCGTTCCCGGATAGTCGTCATTACCGGTGAAAGTTGCAGCCGGTGTCTCTTCCACAGATTCATATCCGAATGGATTACCCACATTATCTTTATAGAATGTCTTGATTGACTTCTGCTTGAGTGTAAAGCCACTACCCTCGATGTAGGAGCTGTGTCCGTCGTTGCTGATCTCGGCATTGCCGATGGTGAATGACAAGTTCCTGTCATCCGTGTTGACGAAGTCCTTGTAAGGCTTGTCATTGTAGAAGTACTCGTCCACGTAGGCCTGCGTGTAGACATTGTCTCCGCTTATTATGCAGTGTGTCGCGGTGCCGGCCTTTATCTCATCAATCAAGCCGTAGATGTTCACCAAGTTGGCGTCTCCGGGATAATTTGCGAATTCCGTCTGACTGGCAGGTTTGCCGAATTTCACCCAGGCGATGTCCTCAAGGTGCGGATCTGTTGATCCTTCCTGAACGGTGAAGGATGTCATCTTTCCGTCTCCCGCAGGTACAGTGCCGCTGACAATGCATTTCTCGATGTTTGTCTTCGAGAATGTCAGCAGCACATTCTCGAAGTGTGCGTCAAGGTTGACGATGACGTGCGGGGACGGCTTGATGATCTGTCCCTCGGCTCCCGGCTGATTGTCGCTCACCTTTTTTGCCTCGGCGATGATGTTCTTCACTCCGTTGACCGTTATCGTGTAGGTGTACCTTGCGTTACGTGTCACGGAGAAGTTGCCGAATTTCGTGTTTGACGCATCGGTGCTGTTGCCGAAGTCTCCGAGGTGGATGGTGTACTTCACGGTTCCTGTCACGTGGTCTGTCCCGCTCTCGCCCGGACCCTCGTAAGTACCCTCGATCACAACGTAGGTTGATTTGGCCGGAGCATAGGTGAATGTGCTGTAGTCACTCTCCCTTCTCTCGCGGTCGGCGTAAGACCATGAAGTCGGCGAGGCGGCCGGCTTCTGCACATTCTCCGGCATGTAGAATGAGAAAGAGTAATCGCCGCCGGCGGCCGGAGCCGCGATAGGAAGTTCCTCGAATTTGGTGAAGGTGTCGTCACCGGCATATTCATTCAGCTCATCCCTCTGGAGCAGGGTTGACGATGTGGAGTAGTTGTAGATGCTGTAATTCTTCGGAATGAAGGTCACCCCTGTCCCGCTCTTGAGTACGAAGACATTCTTGGAGACTATCCTCTTGAGGTGGAAGACCTTGTCGAAGGTGTTCTCGCCCGGCTGGAGAGTGATGGTGGTAGTGTTCTCTTTGTCGCCGTAGTGTCCCGACATCAGCACAGACGTGGAGGTGATGTCACGTCCAGAGGCTGTGATAGTGTGGCTCCTGAACTCGGCGAGCGTCTTCCCCGCCAGTTCATCCAGATTGACGACCGTGTACTTGTCGTAATTGGCGATCGGGTACATGTACCATTCGCCGCTGGTCACCTTCCTGTCGCCGACGGTGAGCTGGTCCTCATTCAGTTCGATCGTGTAGAGCCAGTTGGTGTTGCTGTTCCTTCTTGTTGGCTCGCCAAGATTCCTGACCTTAACGATGATCGGTGTCGAGTTGGGTTGATTGGCGTTGTAGAAGAGGATAGCCATCTTCTCGACTTTTGTTTCCTGCTCCTCTGTTGCCCTTGTGACGGTTATCTCGTCCATTTCAGGCACCTCCATATTGAACGAAAGGCTTACAGGAAGCCCCTCCTTCACTTTATTCATAGGTTCCTCGTTCTGGCACCCGGCAAGAACGATAGCCGCCATGAATGCGGCCGCGAGTGTTCTGCTTGCTTTTCTCATTGTTTTTTCAGATTAATCAAAGGTTACTCCATTCTGGATCGAATCCCATTCGTCCACCTCGACGTTCTCCTTGGTGGATTTAATTTTAGTTACTTCGCTGCCGGCGCAGACGGTACTTTCCATGACCACTCTTTCCCTCCTTGAGTCTGGGGAGACATAGAATCGTTTGATGTTTTTCATTTTATTCATAAAACTTTATTTCAATTAGAATTCTGACATTACCAAATGTCTTCTCTTAAAACTGACTGAGACGGTAGCCGGCACTCTTGAGGTGCCATGCCGCCGTCTTGGTCAGTCAATCAGGTAGAGGCGGAACTACAATGCTTTAGTGATTGCCGCGCGGCTCAGTGCAGGGTCGTCGTAGAACATGTTCTCCACGCCACCCTTGTGGTCAATCTCAAGAAGTGACTCCGGAACTCCGAATTCCTTAGTGAGACATTCGTAGACGGCCTCGGCGCGTTTCCGGCTGAGTTTGTCATTGATCTTCTTGTTTCCGGTCGCGGCGTCGGCGTAACCGGTCACGATGTACTTGATGTTGTTAGCCTTGATGATCTCGGCGAGCATTCCAAGGTTCACACGGGAATCCTTGCTGAGCTTGCTCTTGTTGATCTCGAAGATCACGAAGTAAGGAGCGGCGATCGTGGTCTGCTTCTCGACAATCTGAGGCTGGGCTCTGAGTTCGCCGAGTTCCTTCTCGAGTCTGATCCTTTCAGCTTCGGACTCGCTGATAGCCTTCTGGAAGTCGGCTATGTTGTTATTGACAGTCTTGACAACGGTCTTGCTCTTGTTCCATCCGCGTGGTGCGATGTTGTAGGTCAGACCAATCGTGGCGCTCAGCACACCTTCGCCCCAGCGATGACCCATCTCTCCGTCGAAGCGGTCATTGACAAACATTCCGCGAACATCGAGGTTTATCGCCCATGCGTCGCTCAAGCGGAAGTCATTGCTTGTTCCTATGCTGGCGGAAACCTCGTGGGATCTGGACTTGCCGTTGCCTGGCTCATCGAATGTCCAGGCGAATCCCAGACCCGCATAGAGGCTTGGATTCCAAAAGCGGCCTTCTGCCTTGTAGCCGCAGAACGCATTGCAAAGATTGAGCATGGCATCCATCCTGACATCACCGAACGAGAATTTCTGCTTGTTCAGCCAGTAGCCGTTTCCGCCCTTTCCAGGAACCTCCTTCCCTGTCGAGAACGCCTCGTCCGGACCTTTCTGGGTGGCGCCCCTCATGCTGAGCCCATTGTAGGCGATCCTCGCTCCGACAGCCGGGGTGAACCATTTACCTATGCTTATGTTCAATGCGGGAGCAAGCCTGTCTCCGAATTTCGCCTGTTTGTCGTGGTCTCCGAAATAAATCTAGGCTCCGCCTCCGACATTGATGAACCAGTCATATTTGAAACGATTGGTCTCCACTTTGAATTTGTCTGCGGAATAGATGACGTTGACCGTGGTGTCCGTTTTCACTGACGGCTGGGCAAGTGCCGGGGTTACTGCCAGCATGACTAAAGCCGCTGTAATCAGATGTTTTTTCATATTGTCTTCTTATTATTAAGTATTTTCTTGAAAACTAATTTGTTGTTTTATAATGTCTTACAGAGACTCTAAACCAATCGGAAGCAAAGTTATATATTAATTGGAAAAAATGCAACAAAAAAAGTATAAAAAACTTGTTATCCGTGATTTAAAACGTTTATTCGGTATTCTGCGCTATTTCCAAGTTGGAAGATGTTTCTTCCAACAAGTTCGGCGGCTACCTTTTCCGTTTCTTTTTCTTGCCATCCACGTAGCCGTACCCGTAGCCATAACCATAACCATAACCATAGCCATAACCATAGCCGTAGCCGTGATGGTGATAGTCGGCGCCGTTGAGGATCAGCGACATGTTCGTGAGTTTCCGCTCCTGGTACATGGTCTCGATGTCAGGAAGCTGGCGACGGTCAAGGCGGCCGGCCCTCACCACGAAGAGCGTGATGTCGGCGACGCGGTTGGCGATCGTCGCGTCCGCCACAAGACCGACAGGGACGGAGTCTGTGATGATGATGTCGTAGCGGTTCCTCAGCTCGGCGAACATCTCGTCCAGCCTCTCGTCCATCAGGAGTTCTGCGGGGTTCGGCGCGATGGAGCCTGACGGGATGAGGTCAAGGCCTTCCACACCGGTCTCGTGGGTGATGATGTCGTCCAGCGCTATGTCAGAGTCGGCCAGGAAGTTGGTGATGCCGACGGTGTGGTGGCTATGCTTGCCGAACTGTGAGGTCAGGGTTCCCTTACGGATGTCAAGATCCACAAGGATCACCTTCTTCCTGGCGGAGATGAAACTCTTCGCCAGGTTGGCGGAGACGAAAGTCTTTCCGTCCCCGGAACTGAACGAGGTGCACATTATCACCTTGATCTTCTCTTTTCTTGAAAGGAAGGACATGTTCGTGCGGACAATCTTGAACGCCTCCGAGGCGAAACCCTCATTGTCCTTGTCCTGTTCCGGAATCACTCCGAGGAACGGTGCGGTGACTTTGCCCTGGATGTCTTTCCTGGTGTGGATCCTCGTGTCCAGGAACATGATCATCAGGAAGATGACTCCCGGCACGGCCAGTCCGAGCAACAGCCCCAGAAGCAGGATCTTGTTCCTGCTCGGGGCGATCGGATCGCCTGGTCCGGAGGCTCCGTCGATCACCCTCGCGTTGTTGTCCACCATCGCCTGGGAGAGGGCGTTCTCCTCGCGCTTGTTCAGGAGGAAGAGGTAAAGCGACTCCTTGATCTTCTGCTGGCGCTCGATCGAGAGCATCTGGCGTTCCTTGGTAGGGATGGACGAGACGCGGGACTGTGCCTGTGACTCACGCGACTGCGCGTCGTTGCGGCGGACATTGATGCTGACGATCATGTTGTCCACGGCCCTGATGATGGACTGTTTCATCGCCCTCAGCGAGGTGTTCAGTTCCTCCACGATCGGGTTCTTCTCGCTGCTGTCCTCGATGAGCTTGTCGCGGCGCAGCTTCACTGTGTTGTACTGGGCGATCTGGCTCTCGATGTTCATGTCGCTGATGCCCGTGTTGGCGGGGATCAGGTCAATTTCCCTTGTCGGGTCCGTGAGGTAGTCCTTGATGTAGGTGGCCAGGCGGAGCTGGGTCTCAAGCTCCATCACGTTGGTGTTGTACTTCTGGGACTCACCGACATACATCCCGGCTGTCGTCGCGATGTCCACGATCCGGTTCTCGCGCTTGAAGGATTCCAGATGGGACTCCACGCCTCCCAGCTCGCTTTCGATGATGATGAGCCTCTCGTTGATGAACTCGGCGGTGTTGATGGCCACCTGGTTCTTGTCGTTGATGGCCTCCTCGTTGTAGACCGAGATCAGCATGTTCAGCACGTCTTCCGCCCTTGCGGAGGAGCGGTCCTTAAGGGAGAGGGTGAGAATCGAGGCCTCGTCCTCCTCCTGCCTGATGCCGAGACTGGAGACGAAGTAGCCGACCACCGACGAGAGGGGATTCTTCGTCACTTGAATATGCTCGCCCTTCCAGGACGTTGTGTAATAGTTGGTCGGTGCGATGACGAGCTTGACTCCCTCGATGTTGACGGTGTCCTTCATCGGGACCGTCCATTTCTTGTCGCTCTCGTCTGATCCGAAGTCGGAGACAATCACCTTGCCGCTGTCCACCGGGGTCACGACCATGCTCAGCCGCGTCTCGGGAGTCGTGTCCAGGAAGCGGACAGAGACCGGAGACTTCTTGTAGAGCTCCGTCATCTGGAGGCCGTCCTTGACTTTGTAGTCGATGTCGGCGTTGACGCGGCTCACAACCTCCCGCATCAGTTTCTTGGACCGGAACTGGAGGATCTCGTTGGCGACGTTCACCTTGTTGATGTAGTTGTCGTAGCGGTCAAGTCCCGCCGAGGAGATCTTGTTGGACGGATCCTTGATGATCACGGTGGCGGAGCGGAAATAGGTCTTCGGAGTCCTGGCGTACTGGAACCAGGCCAGGCTGCCGAACACTATCACGGAAACGACGAACCATTTCCATTTGGAGAGCAGTAAGAGCAGGATGTCGATGATGTTGACATCCTGATCGTTTCTGCCGGTGGTATTGTTTGTCTGCATATTCGTTGATTATAGGAGTGACGGGACTAGTCTTTTCTGAGTGTCGAGGTTGCCCAGATGACGGAGCTCGCGGCTGTGATGGCGCTCATGAACATTGTGGCGATCTGCATGCTCCTGTCCTCTCTGTCCTTCTTGCCGAACTTAGGCTGCACGTAGATGATGTCGTTCTGCTGCAAGAAGAAACAAGGCGACTGGAGGATGTTGCTGTTGCGGATGTCGTGGAAGTAGATCCGCTTGTCGCCGTTCTCCTCCCGGATGACGGCCACCCTGTCGAGCCTTGCCTTGTTGGTCAGGTCGCCCGCGTTGGCGATCGCCTCCAGCAAGGTGATCCTGCCGCTCTCCACGGTGAACGTTCCGTTCTTGCTCACGGCTCCCCAGACGGTGTACTTGAAGTTGAGGAACTCCATGCTCACTATGGGAGCCTTGATGTAGTCGCCGTCGATGATCAGATTCTTGATCCTGTCCGAGGCCTGGCTCAAGGTAAGTCCTTCAAGATGGATGTTTCCAAGGATAGGAAACTCGATGTTTCCCTTGGCGTCGACCTTGTAGCCAGGCTCGTTGGCCGCCGGGGATGACGAGGCTGTTCCGTCCGAGGACATCTTGAACGAGCCGCTCTGGATGTTGAACGGGATGGCGAGCTCCGGCTGCTTGCAGCTGACCGTGATGCTGAGCCTGTCGTTGGCTTGGATGACGGCCTCGTGGGCGGAATCAAAAGGATACCCTGTGCCCGGGGTCATGTCGTTGAGGTAGACGTACTTCTTCGCCGATCCGCAGGAAACGGCCATGCCCAGAAGCGGGATCAGAAGCAGTTGTGACAATCTAGTCTTCATTTTATGATCGATTTTATATTCTTTTGACAAACAATGGCGGACTCGTCGTCCGGAAGGCAAGTGAGCTCTCCGACCGGAACCCGTTCCGAAAGTCTTGAGAGTGTGTCGTATAGCATCGACTGTAGGTTGGCGTCGCTGTGGATCACAGAGCAGCTCGGAAGCAGCGCGACGAAGGCGGCGACATCCTCTTTTTCCGTGAATATGTCGGCGTCTCCCTGCCTGAGGCGGACGAACCCTCCCACGGGGGCGGACTCGTCGCGGTAGCACGGGGTCTTCCCGCTCCAGGGGGTGCCGAACGCGACGGGCGATCCGTCGATCAGCCTGACGGCGGGATTGTCGTCGTTCAGCAGGTGTGATCCGGGAATATTCTTGAGCCACAGCCTTGCGTGGGTGCTTTTGCCCGTGCCGCTCTTCCCGAGGAAGAGATAAGCCTTTCCGTCCGACACGACGGCGGACGCATGGATCGACAGCCCCTCGCGGAGGATGACCGCCTGCGCGAACGCGATCCGGAGCATGGAGGAAAGGATACTGCCGGCGATGGCGGCATCAGTCCTGATTGATGCGTAAACACTTGAGAATGAAGCGTCTGCTATGAACGTACCCAAGACCTTTCCGTTCCGGCTGCCGCTCAGTTCGACGCAGTAGCGTCCGTCCTCTGTCCTCAGAAGCCTGGTGTGTCCCATGTCGTTGTCATCCGTTTCGACTTCCTTGGCATCTGACGGAATCTCAATGGGGTCCGCCTGTAGTGTGAGGCGGAGCAGCTCACTGTGCGGCTCCGGCGCGGACATCTCCCCCAAAGTGGCGCGGAAGTCCTTGAACGACGGCAGAAGCGCCTCGATGTCAATTCCTTCCGGAGCGATGACCGAAAAAGTCAGTCCCGCCACCTTGTATGAATATGTCCGTGTTTCCTCCATAATTTATCTTCTGAATCGGCCTTTGCTCAGATCCATGACTGTACAAAAGTCGTTATTATTTTCTGAATTGTCCCTTGGCAAGGTCAAAAACTGTCCAAAACGCCTCTTTCGGAGCGAACCGCAAAGAGAATCCTGTCCTCCGCAGAAACATTCCCGCCGTCCCCAGCTTTCTCTTGAGCACACCGCTCTTTCCGTTCGCCGGGCCTGCCGAGACAACCGTCCCTGCCGAGGCACCCGTCTCCCGGTGCTGCCCGAAATTCCCGCCTTCCTCCACGATCCTCCAGAGCGCCCCGTAAGGCACAATCTTCTCTGAATATGGCAGTTCCGCCTCCGGCAGTCCAATCACTCCGACCAGGAACGAATGCAGCAACATGCTCCATTTCACAATCCCGACACGGCGGTAGAACGCGAGGATCCGCCCGCCATATTCATCAATCTTTCCCTCCTCGCTGATCCTGTGGTACGCCATCGCGAGGTCGCACATCTGACGTAGTCCGATTCCTCTGCCGAGCGCGTGTTTAAGAATATGCGAGTTCAGCATCAAGGCGTTGAGGGCAGGGGAAGGCACCCTCAAGCCGTCCGCGATGTCCGTCGGGACGAATTCCCGTGTCTCGTCCAGCTCGCCGGACAGCCTGATGGCGGCAGGGGAGCGCAGGTCGATGATCGCAGGATGATGCTCGACATCGATGCCGTGCCATTCGTAGGTCTGGCTCCCGTCCGGCATCCGCGTCACCGTCACGCCGTGCCTCCTCACCAGTTCCACCGCCTTGTCATCCATTGTTTCCCCTGTCACCTCGGCGGGATCAGAGACCGGAAGAGGTGATTCTTTTCCCGGTCGCGGAGCCTGTCGGAGCGGCTGCCTTTCAGGAAAATAAAAATCAATGTCCCCGCACTCACGGTGCGAAGGCTCAGGATAAAGCGCCGCGACCCCCTGGCCTTTCTGCAGCACCGGCCTAAGCCCTTCACTGACAAACAGTCCGGTGAGATCCTTAAGCGCGGCGTTCATCCGCCCGCTGAACTCCTCGATGGCATCCGCGATGACAATCCATTTGGCGAAAACCGCCGGTGAAGGCTGAAGCGTCTCGGGAAGAAGACAGATCCCGTCAAAGACCATTCCGGAGACCGACTGTCTTCTGGACATGGCGAACACCCGCTCCCATTCCTCCTCATCCAGCGGAAACAGTCCCCGGTTCTCGGGAAACTTTCCCCACAGACCCGCCCTCAGCAGGACGAGGAAAGCATCCCGCACTCTTTCCATTTCGCCAAAAGATTATGCACATCGTTCCTCGCCGTCTGGATGTCAACCTCATACTCTCCGCAGAGACATTCCGCCATCTCCTCCTCCGTGAAGTCCATGTCTGAGAATCTCTCCCAGAGAAGGGCGGCCGTCTCGTTCAGGGTGATCACGTCGGTCATGTTGGCCTTGCCGCCGACAGCCTTGACGATCATGTACTTGCCGCCGATCCGGCGCAGGTTCAATGTGGAATCCAATCTCATTGTCTTAGAAGATCTTACCGCCAAGAATGGAGGAGACGGTCTTGAATATGATCTGTGTGTCCCCCCACAACGACCTGTTCTCAAGGTAGTCCAGATCCATCTCAAGTCTTGTCAGCATTTTCTCAAGTGTGCCGGTGTAGCCGTTCGTAAGCGTGGCCTCGGAAAACAGCCCCGGACGAAGCTCGTAGAGACGCTCGTAGTCAGGGTTGACCTCCATTATCTTGTCGATGTAGTATTTTCTTTCCGGCCTCGGCCCGACGAAACTCATGTCCCCCCTGGCGACGCACCAAAGCTAAGGAAGCTCGTCCAGATGGTGATCCCTGAGGAACTTACCGACCTTGGTCAGCCGCTCGTCGTTCTTCTGGCAGAGTTTCGGCTTGCCGTCCGCCTCTGAGGAGTTGTTCATTGTCCTGAACTTGTACAGCGTGAAAGGCTTGCCTCCCTTCCCGATCCGTTCCTGCGAGAAAATCACGGGCCCCTTGCTGTCGCATTTGATGATGATCATGATGATAAGAAAAAGCGGGGAGAAGACAATCATTCCGCAAATGCTTGCGATGCAGTCAAAAAATCTTTTCAGGTTTTCGTCAATAGTACTCATACTTGTTCTAGGCAATGTCGCGGACATTTCGTTTGTTGTTGACATAGTATTTTCACTCATTTTGTCTGTTATGGCTCTTGGTAGGATCTACTGTTTAGTGCAAAGATAATGTTTCCGCATAAATATTCAAGCATTTTGAGATCATTTTTTCTTTTGTGAAGTTCTCCGCGAAGCGTTTTGCCGCCCCCGCGCTGAACTTTTTCCACGTCGCCTCGTTGTCTGTGATGGTGAGGATCGCCTCTGCGATGGCCTTGCTGTCCCGTGGTGCGACGTTTATTCCCGAGACCCCGTCCTCGTTTACCCAGGAGACTCCTGATTCCGGAATCTTTGTGGCGACCACCGGTCTTCCCGCAGACATCGCCTCGATCTGGACTATTCCGAAAGCCTCCGTCTTCATAACGCTGCTCATGCAGAACAGTTCGCAGGCTCCGTAGTAGGATGCCAGGTCTTCCTGCGGAACCTTGCCCAGCAGTTTGACCCGGCTTCCGACGCCAAGCTCGTCGATCTCTCTCTGGAGGCTCTCCCGCAGCGGGCCTCCACCTCCTATCAGGATCATGAAACTGTCATCGAGGTACTTTGCCGCCTCGATCAGATAGCGGTACCCCTTGTATTCCACAAGCCTCCCGAGCGAGAAGATGATCCGCCGCCCGGAATATTCATTCCTGATCTCCTGCTCTCTCGCGCTGTCGCTGATGACCGGCTCGATTCCGATCGGGATGCAGCGGCATTTCTCCTGTACTCCCTGAAGGTAAGGTGATTCCGCAAGGTAGACAGGAGTCGTCCCCACGATGGTGTCGGCTCTTTTGATGAGCCAATTCTGAATCGGCAGATAGAATCTCAAAAGCGCTTTTTGCGAGAGTATGTCGCTGTGCCAGTGAAGCACCACCTTCCCTTTGTAGCCCGACAGCCTGAGCGCCATCGCCGCCATCGGGTCCGGATGATGGATGTGGATGATGTCATAGTCCTTGGCGATCCGCCTGAGCCGCGTGACCATCGACGGCGCGATCGTGGTTTTGGCCGCCTCGATCAAAGTCCTGTGGCAGAGTATCCTCCCGTGCGGATTAAGCCGGATGACCTCCGTCCCCCTCCCGTCGCTTCCCGCGCACATCATATCGCACTCCACCCCCGTCTCCGAAAGCCCTTCCTCCGAAAGCCCCACCTCCGAAAGCCCCTCCTCCGAGAGCCCCACCTCCGAGAGCCCCACCTCCGAAAGCCCCTCCTCCGAGAGCCCCACCTCCGAGAGCCC
>JABLTL010181815.1_pt1 | contig 15178 bp, 13 predicted proteins | sample 7160151 | NCBI WGS metagenome assembly JABLTL01 (sample SAMN14651223, study PRJNA627086) | human gut metagenome | isolation source: feces | host: Homo sapiens
AATTATTGGGTTAAGTTAACTAATAAAGGTAAAGAAGAAGCTAAATTGTTTCTTTTAATCGCCTTCTCAATGAAATGCAAAAACATTCTCCTCGATGAAGCCTTTGATGGATTAGATCCCCTCGTTTTGGATTTAATCGGAGAAGAAATCGTCAAACTAACCGCGGATGAGAAAAAAACAGTTATTCTTTCTTCTCATAATATGTCTTCTATTCAAAAAATAGCGGACTCCATCATGGTTCTCTACCGTGGTTCTTTATCCGAAAAGGAAGAAAAGAATGATATGGGAAAGGAATTCGTAAAGTATCAGCTCATCACTCAAGAACCTATTAAAAAAGAGGTTTTAGAAGGACTTGGATTAATCGTTGTTTCTTTAAAAAAGGTTGGTTCCATCACCACCATCGTTTTCTTAAAAACTCCAAAAATCGAGGATATTATCCGTATGGTATACTCACCCACTCTCATGGAACAATGCCCATTAGAAACAAGCGAAATCATCTCTTTGGAATTATTGTTAGCCAAGAAAGGAGTTTTGCATGAATAAGAAAGCTTTTATTAAGTGGCAAGTAAAAGAACTCTTGCCTGTTTACATCATTTCTTTTGCTCTTCTGGCTGTCATTTTCTGGTTTACGATTCTTAATTCTAATTTATTGCCTAAAGTCTTTGAAAACTACGGCCCAGATGGAACATTGAACGCAACATATTTATACTATTACAATGCTCTTCCGCCTCTATTTGCTATAGGGGTCCCCGTTATTATTCTTTCTTTCGTTCTTCCTTTTGGAACTTTCTCTTATCAAACAAGTCATATTCGTTCTGATTTCTTTTACCAAGTTCCTTTAAAGGAAAAAGAACTTAGAAGACTTCGCCTTTTGCTCAATTTAGTGATTGCTTTGATTATTATCAGCGTCGTTTATTGGATTGGTGTGCTTTTCATTTATGTGAGGCAAGTTTCTTTAAATGATCGAAGCGTTTATTTCAAAAACGATCCGTTTTTCTACAATTACGTTTATTTCTTACCATATTATCTAGTGTTACTTTTCTCTTTCACTTGTAATTACTTTATTTCTTCTTATTTCGTTTCTTTGGGAACAAGAATACTTGATTCCGTCTTCTATTTGATTTTTGGACAGTTCGTTTTAGGATTAACAATTTCTTCTTTCTTAGTCCTTATAGCCTGTTTCTCAATCAATAGCGGAAGCGACACATTAAATAAATTAATGCTTGCTATGCCATCCCCTTCTTTCATCGAGCCTATGTATGTCACGTTTTTGTTTTCAACATTGATTCTAAAACAATTCGAAATTACTCAATTGGAAACTATCACTCGTATCGTTTGCTCTTCGTGTTTTGTTTCCCTTGGATTGTTCTTAGGATGGTATATGCTATTCGGCAAGAAAGATCCATCAGGTGAATATGCTGGAAAGGGGACACCAGTCAATCTTTATGTTTCTTTATATCCCCACGTTTTTGCCTTCGTAGTTGGGTTATTCTTAGCTTCCTTTATTGGAACCTTATATTCTGGATTTGGCATTATCGCCCCTATCTTCTTTATCCTTTGGGGTGCAATTTATTATTTCTCTATTGTTTTAACGAATGGCGGATTTCATTTTAATTCCAAAAATTGGATTGGCTTTGGAGGAGTCACTATAACCATCGTTTTATTAACGATTCTTGCTTGTTGTGTCCGACAATAATCGACCCATGTATGCAATAAGAAAATAACGATGCCTTATTTTTGAGGCATCGTTTTCTTTATAAATACGTCAATATCTTTTGCAAGTTTCTCTTTTTCTGGCTCACTTGGAAGATGGTGAGTGTTGTTTGGATAGGTTATATAAGTTTTGATGTTTGCTGGCGCCAATTCTTCAATCATATCTACGCCCTTTTTTAAAATGGACGTATCTTTATCCGCCCATGTCATCATAATTGGGCAAACTATCTGAGGAAGAAGTTTCTTTGCTTTAGAGGCTACGGTTAATAAGTCCGCGGCAGATTTCACATAAAAGCCTTTTTGGCCTCTCCAATATCTTTCGGAATGATCGGGGAACTCCAAATTGGGTCCACTCCATTTCACCTTTAAATGAGTGAAACGGAATAATTTTGATGCCCAAGCAAATTTATTGCTCGGTATTAAAGCTGGCTCGCATAGAATGAGCCCGGCGAGATTGTGTTCTTTTGTCAAAGTAATAGCGAGTGCTCCACCCATAGAATAGCCAAAGACATATACCTTTTTGTATCTCTTAGCCACTTCTTCATAACCGTTCTTCACGGATTCCATCCAATCCTTAGCACTCGCTTTTCGTAAGGCCTTAATGCTAGATGTTCCGTGCCCTGGAAGAGCGTGAACCACTACGGAATGACCTTTTTCTTGAAGAAGTTTGGCTAAAGGATAAAGTTCCGGTGCGGATCCGGTGAAGCCATGAATCATAAAAATGCATTCATCTGGATTTCCTTTTAATTCGAATCCAGGTATAAGAGCGTCTATTTCTTTGTCAGTCATCATTATTTCATTGTTATTTGTATTCTGCTATCTTGCAAGTCCTTTTTGTAAAAAATATGTATTTATTCAATGGCAAAAAGTCTTTTTTCCTCTAATATATGAATAACGAGGTAAAAATATGAATGTCGTTTCCCGCCCCACAAAGGACGAACGCCAGCAATTTCGAAGACAGAAGGAATTGAAGCGTTTAGAAAAAGAATACCAAAAGCCAAAGAAATTTTGGAAATGGTACCTAGCTTATATGATGCTTATATTGGCGTTAATTTATGTTGTTGATGAAGTTGCTACGAACCTTCCAAACTCTCTTCAAACGGAAATCAATCTAGCGATTAATGTTTGGCCATGGGCTCAACATAGCGACCCCGTGTATTCATTAACGACCATTTGGGACCAAGTTTACCCTGCAAACGGAACTTCTTTTATTCAAGAGATTCAACAAAAAATTGCGAGCGGCTTATCCGATATCAATTTAGTGCATACCTTAGCTAATTTGATGTTAATTGCCTCTATGTTCTATCGCTCTTTATCCGATCGTTATGGAAGAAAGATATTTCTTTTTATTAACACCTTTGGATTGGCTTTATCCTTACTTGTGTTCTTTAGCGCAACTAATTTTGTTGGATATGTCATTGGTTTCTTTTGCCTTCGTTTCTTTGTTACACCTGATCAACAAGTCGTCTATATCTTTGAACTTGCTCCTAAGAAATACCGTAACGCTATTTTTTCTAGCATCAAAGGTATTGCTGAATTCGGACTCGTTTTCATTTGGCTATTAAGAAAGATATTTTTAACCGCTGATCCAAATTCACTAAAAGAAAACGATATCTATGATTATAAATGGATATTTTTAACAGTGGCAATCGCAGCGATTATCATTTCTTTCTTAGCCCTTCTTTTTTCGAGAGAATCAGACGCTTTTTTAGAGCAAAGAATTTCTTACTTAAAGAAGACTCCCGAAGAGCTAGAGGAACTTAAAAAGCAAAAAGACGCCTCGAAAGCGCAAGGAGGTTTCCTTTCCGCTTTGAAGTATACTTTTCATAACAAACAGGTTCTCTTCATTTGCATCGCTACAGCCATTGCAGAACTTTGTTATTCCGCCTGTAATAATTATTCTTCCATCTTAACCTATGGTTTCTTAGGACAAGGGGGATTGACTCAAGAAACCACTACCGCAGTCACTTTCTTTTTCCCTTTCTCTTGTGCTTTAGTAACGTTTGCCTATGGGTTTGTTTCGGATTGGATCGGAAGAAAGAAAACCTCCATTCTCCTTCTATCCTTCTGCACCCTATGTTTCATTCTCGAATTCCTGGGACTTTATTACGGTTGGCCAGCATGGGTTATCGGTCTTTTTTTAGGCGGGGTTCTTGGTGCAGATTGGGCAAATGGTGATGTTCTTTCTTTAATGGCAGGAGAAAGCGCCCCTACAAACATTCGTTCTTCCGTTATGTCCGCATGGTCAACTTTCTTTGGAATTGGAATGATTCTTTCCTATGGAATTTCTGCGCTCGTTCCTAAATTAGCAGGAACCACTTATCTATCCCTTGCCTATCTTTGTATTTCCTTACCATCTTGGATTATTTCTTTAATCATTCTCATGCTTTTCGTAAAAGAAACAAGAGGCGTCGACATCCATACAAAAACGGGTGAAGCTTCGATTTAATTTCAAAAAACCACCGATGATTTTTTCTAATCTTCGGTGGCATATTTTTATTTTTCTGTATCTTTAAAGCTCAAAGACAAGATATGCGCTAGTTTTTTAATATCCTGATTCGTTGTATTGATTAACAAGTCATAATTATTTCTATCGCCCCACTTTGAGTTTGTATAGAAATCATAGAAAGAACGTCTTCCTTTTTCTATTTTCTTGATATGTTTGATGATTTCTTTATCCGTAATGTTTTTATCTGCATTACGTTCACGGCAACGTTTGATTTTTGACTCCATATCCGCATAGACGAAGATACGGAACGGATGAAGTTCTTTAAGAACGTAGTCAGCAGCTCTTCCGATAATCACGCAAGAAGAAGCTGAAGCAAGTTTATGAAGCACTTCATTTTGTTTCGCATAAACATCCATAGTCTGATTAAGCGGAGCATTAGAGTGAGCCCAACTAACACCAAAATGAATCGGATACAAGGCGGTTGGTCGAGATTCACAAATCTCTTGGACATACGCTTTGCTATAGGGCGTTTCTTTGATTATCTCTTCAAGAATTTCATTGTCGTAATAAGCAATGCCTAGTTCATCTGCCAAACGACGTCCTAATTCTCTTCCACCTGATCCAAATTCACGACCAACTGTAATTAAAATGCTCATAAAATTACCTTTTTCTAAATTTGTTTTTATTTTAGTGTTTTTTTCAAAAAAATGTAACCATTCCTTTTTAAACACCTCTTAAATATTGTGTTGTATTTAGTCAATATATTTTTATATTCAATATAGTTATTGAAATATTCAATTAAATATTATTTTTAGTCATTTTATTATATTTTTCTATATCCGCTTTATTGAATAATTTTAATGTTTTAAAAATTAAAATTTATTTTTTCATTTATTTATTTTTCTATTGAAGGTAATTTCACCCTTATTTCTCTTTATTTGTAAGAAGATTCTCTTACATGGTTTCTTTGTTGCTGAAAGGGATAAGGCTTCTCTTCAATCATCACTAATCTTATTTTGATTACATAGCTCACATTATTTAATCCTTCAAATAAGCTGTCATGTTCCTTCACCAAACAAAGCGTCAAAAGAAGCATTTACATTCTTTGTATGGTTATCAAATTGATCCATGCCTAATAAATGTACGTGATTGCATGGGGATTTCTACAGAAACCCTCCATTCACCTCTGTTCATTAATAAAAAGCTCAATAACGAGGAATTCATTGTTATTTCATATAAGAACTCAAACTCCGTTCCATTTAAGCATTAAACACCATATTCGCCTTACAGTTAGGGTGTTTCTTAATGCTTTTATGCATAGTGACTAATAACGTAATAATCGGCAGAATAGACGTTATGTTTTAGAAAGTAATAACATTATTCGTTTTTTGTTCGAATCTTATTGTTATCGCTCTATTAATATTCTCTCTCAAAAAAGGAAACTAGAACTCTTTGGAAAAAAGAAAAGAGGCTCATTTCTGAGCCTCAAATCTACGTTTTAAGAATTAGTTTCCTTTATAGGCGTCCTTTAAGATTTGGATCATGTCTGGGATGAGAGGAACACGTGGGTTTGCTGGAGTGCATTGATCTTCATAAGCAAGATATGCGACTTCTTCTAACTTGCTCATATAGTTTTTCTCATCAGGGATGATGGAAGCGAAGTTTGGATCGATTCCGACTTCTCTTTCAAGAGCGAGGATAGCTTGTGCAAGTTTTTCTCCTGCCTCCGTCTTATCTTTGCATTCGATGCCAAGATAACGAAGGATGTTTTGATATTTCTCATCGCAGCAATATTCTTCATACTTTGGCCAAACGGAGAGCTTAGTTGGAGCAGTTCCGTTATAACGGACAACGTGTGGAAGAAGAATAGCGCAGGTTCTACCATGGACAGTGTGGAATTCTCCACCCATCTTGTGAGCTAAGGAGTGAACTAAGCCTAAGAAGCTGTTTGCGAAGGCCATACCAGCAATGGTAGCGGCATTGTGCATCTTTTCTCTTGCCACAAGATCATGTTTGCCATCTTTGACGGCTCTTGGGAGATATTTGAAGACAAGTTGAATGGCTTCTAAGCAGAGTCCGTCGGTGAAATCACTTGCCATAACAGAGGTATAAGCCTCAATAGCGTGAGTTAAGACATCAAGACCGGTTTCTGCAGTGCTTCTAGCAGGAAGATTGGTGGTGAACTCAGGATCGACGATAGCGATAGATGGAGTTAAAGAATAGTCTGTTAATGGGTATTTCTTTTGATTTGCCTTATCGGAAATAACGGCAAATGGAGAAACTTCGGATCCAGTTCCAGAGGTTGTTGGAATAGCGATTAATTTGCTCTTTCTTCCGAGTTCTGGATATTTGAAAGCACGTTTACGGATATCCATGAATTTTTGTTTCAAATCATCGAAGTTGACTTCTGGATGTTCATAGAAGATCCACATACCTTTAGCGGCATCCATTGGAGAGCCTCCGCCTAAGGCAATGATGGTATCTGGTTGGAATTCTCTCATCAAATCGACACCACGCTTGATGGTTGTGATATCTGGATCTGGTTCGACATCAGCAAAGAGCTGATAAGTAACAGGATTTCTTCTTTGATTTAATTCATCGATGATCTTGTTAAGGAATCCGAGTTGGACCATAGAATGGTCGGTAACGATGAAGACTTTTTGAATATCTTTGCAAGAACGTAAGTATTGAATGGAGTTACGTTCAAAATAGATCTTTTGTGGAACTTTGAACCATTGCATGGTATTTCTCCTTTTTCCGACTTTCTTGATGTTAAGCAAATTGACGGCGCTGACGTTTCCAGCTACGGAGTTATGACCATAGCTACCACATCCTAAAGTAAGGGATGGAGTGAAGGAGTTATAAACGTTACCGATGCCACCAAAGGTGCTTGGAGAGTTCCAAATGATACGGATTGCTTTGACTTTATCGCCAAATTGATCTGCCATTTCTTGGGTTTTGCAGTGAATAGCAGCAGAATGTCCTAAACCACCGAATTCAAGCATCTTTTCGCAAAGATCGAATCCTTCTTGATAGTCTTTGACATTATAAACAGCAAGCACTGGAGAAAGTTTTTCTCTCGACATTGGTTCTTTGACGCCAACTTCTTTGCATTCGACGGCAATAATGGAGATGTCAGCAGGAACTTTGAATCCGGCTTTTTCGGCGATCCATTGTGGGCTCATGCCAGCAACAGCGGCATTTAATCTTGCGTCTGCAACATTAGCATCTTTAGCAGTGACGCCGAACATGAACTTCTCGAGCTTTTCTTTTTCTTCTTTCGAAGCGAAATAAACGTGGAAACGTTGTAATTTCTTCTTGATGTCATCATAGATATCATGATCAACGAAGATGGCGGATTCAGAAGCGCAAATCATACCATTATCGAAGGATTTAGAGAGAACAACGTCATTGACAGTTTCATCTTGATCGCAATCTTTGCAAATATAGCAAGGAACGTTACCTGCACCAACGCCGAGGGCTGGTTTGCCACAGCTATAAGCGGCTTTCACCATGGCGTTACCGCCAGTTGCTAAGATGGTTGCAATGCCAGGATGTTGCATTAAAGCGGTTGTCGCATCCATCGAAGGATGTTCAATCCATTGAATGCAGTTTTCTGGTGCACCAGCAGCGACCGCGGCATCACGCATAACGATAGCGGCTGCTTTGGAAGATTCTTGTGCATTTGGATGGAAAGCAAAAATGATTGGGTTACGAGTCTTAATGCTGATTAAAGACTTGAAGATAACAGTGGATGTTGGGTTGGTAACTGGGGTAATACCAGCAATAACACCAACTGGTTCAGCAATTTCGGTAATGCCAGTAACTGGATCAGAATCGATGATTCCAACCGTTTTAGCATGACGCATATGGTTAACGACATATTCGCAAGCGAATAAGTTCTTTGTCGCTTTATCTTCGAAGCAACCACGATGGGTTTCATCGATTGCCTTTCTTGCTAAAATTCCGTGGTTGTCAAGACCAGCAACGGACATCTTTGCGACAATGTAGTCGATTTTTTCTTGGTCATAGGAGGCAAAATCATCAAGGGCTTTTAAGCCTTTTTTGACGAGGGCGTCAACTTCCGCCTCTGCCATTTCTTTTGGAGTAAGTTCTTTCTTTTCTGCCATAAGAGGTTTCCTTTCTATTTGAAATAGTTTAATCAGTAATTTCTTACCGGCAACATTATACGGATTCTATTAGGTAAAAAATTATTGATAACGCTTACATTGTGAAAAAAGAACGAAATACCGAATCAAACGAAATGATAAAAATTAGTGTCCGATATTATGTTTTTGAATGTATTGAAGGTAATTTTCTGTCTTTTTATAGCATTCTTCAAAATCATCTTCCACTTTTTTAGAATGTTTGATGTTGGTGACATCAATGTTCTTTTTTAGATATTTAGAAAGATATTTCGTGTTTTTGATCGCACCTTTAACATTTAAATGATTAGCATCTCTTAGATCAGTCTTTTCGTCAATTCCAATCTCATTTGCTTTTAAGGCGAAATCTTCTACTAAGTAATCTTTCCTAGCATTCTTTATTTCTTTTGGTCTTTCATTTTGAATGTAGTTTTTTACCCATTCGAAAACGAAAGTATCCACCTCCGTCTCTTCTTTATCACAAAGTTGTCTTGCTGTGCGCGCAAAAATAAACTTGGTATTAGGGTGCTTATCTGCAAAGGAAAGCACTTCCGTTAGATATTTGAAGCCGTCTACATTTTTATCCTCTAACGAAATAGGTTTGTAATCCGGAACCTTCCTCTTTTTACAAGGATGGCCGAAGTTTTGAGAATAGAAACCTTTAGTGAAGTTTCTATCCTCCTCGGTAAATTGTTGCCAAAAGTCTTTTCTTCGGAAATCGTTATGTTCTTCAAAAAGAGTGTCATCTAAGTTATGGTTCCCTTTCTGATATTCCTCCAAAGCTGGATATTTATAAACAAGTGTGTCCCTTTCTTCACTTCCTTCAGGGAAAGAAAAATAATAGTCCACCAAAAAATCATGGATATTTTCATCATTTAAAGTGAAATAACTAACCAAATCAATATAAACAAAACGGATAGAATCTTTTTGTTTTTTAAAAATAAGTTCTAAGGCATCTAAATCGAGCCCTGGGTGAAAGGGAGATTTAGCAATGATGCGGGAAGTTAAACCCGTTTCTTTCCAAATTTGTGTAGGAATGATTCCATGCCAAACAGTAGACGAGCCTAAAAAGGTTCCATCTAATGTGTTTTCATCCTCTCTTACATAATTCGTAACCGAATTTTCGGTGATTGTCGGTTTTTTAAAAACATAATTGTTGATTAAGCCAAGTGTTGTAAGCAACATAGTTGGGAAGAGAATGCATTTTATGATGTTTTTAATTTTCATGTGATATTCTCCTAAAACTGAGTATAACCAAAATCAAAATGAGGAAGCCCATTGCCATACCAGCCAAACCAGACAATGACAACGACAAGAGCAATCATGATTGGCCAACGAACATAGATAGGCAGGCGATTGAATTTGGAAAGAAAAGACGTTTTCGGCCATATCTCCTGGATAAGGTCCACGATGAAGATAGGAGCGAAACAAGAAATTGCCGTAAAGAAAGAACTATCTCCGATTTGATTCCAAATATTTTGAAGAGATAGATTGTTCCAATGGAAACATTGAACGAACATTTGCCAAGTAGAAGAAAGATCATTGCACATGAATAAAATCTTTCCGAACGCTAGAAGGAATAACGTTAGAAGATGTTGCCAAATCTGAATAAAAACATTGTTACGAGAAATCTTCGTCTTTTCATAGAACCAGTTCTTTAACGGTTCTAAGAAAATGGAAATAATGATGATTACTCCATAATATCCGCCCCAGAGAACATAGTTCCAACTAGCTCCATGCCAAAGACCTGTTAAAAGCCAAACGACGATGAGGCCAAAGACGGCGGGCATTTTTTGTCCTAGGCCTTTAGAGAATTTTTTAAAAAACTTCCCGATGCCTAAAGAGAAACGACTTATTGAAAGAGGGTAGAAAATATAATCTTTAAACCATGTACCTAATGTAATGTGCCATCTACGCCAGTATTCATCGATATTTCTTGCAAAATATGGACGATTGAAATTCTCTGGAAGGACAATTCCAAAGGTCATTGAGGCTCCTATCGCAATATCCATATAGCCAGAGAAATCGCAATAATCTTGAATAAAATACAAAACCACGGATAGGAAAGATTCTACGCCAGAAAGTTCAGCCACATTCGCAAAAGCAAATTTTAAAAATGCCATAAGAGTGTCCGCTACGACCATCTTTTTAAGATACCCAAAGGCCATACGTTTTAAACCATTTGTAAAATTATCATAGGTTAATGTTTTCTCTTCAAAAAGAGTTTCTTTCATCTCGTTATAACGGACGATAGGCCCTTGAAGAAGCTTTGGGAAATAAAACATAAAAAGAGCAAAGCGAAAAGGATTTCTTTCCGCCTCGTATTTGCCCCAATAGACATCCACTAAATAGCCAATCGCCTGAAACGTGTAGAAGGAGATGCCAACTGGCAAAAACCATCCCCTTAATTCAAAAGCAAAGTTTCCTCCAAATAATTGGACAATAGATTGGACACTTCCTAAAAGGAAGCCTAAATACTTCATTATTCCAAGAAGAATCGTTACCGCAAGAATTCCAACAACAAGTAAACTCTTACGAATATGTTTATTCTTTGTTTTGTATGCTTTCTTCTCTTCTAGCGTCATTTCTCCTTTGTGAAGAGAAATGTAATCTTTCTGTTTCTTCGCGTTTTTATCAATAAAATAGGCACAAAGAAAGATAACAATCATGCTGAAAAGGATGAAGAAAATCGATTTCCAATCGACAAGCAAAAGAAAAACCACACTCTCAACAAGAAGAGGAATGTAGCGGTATTTCTTAGGACATAGCCAATATAGCAAAAGAGATGCCGCTAAAAAGAGCAAAAAATAGTAAGAATTAATTTTAAGATGAAAGCCAAACATTCGAAATTAGTCTTGCAAACGCTTAACCATCTTCACCAATCCATCCACAGTATCAAAATTTTCATAAGAGATCTCTTGCGGTGGGATGCTGATGTCAAAAGCATCTGAAAGTTCCCCAACTAACATAACAATATTTAAAGAGTCTAAGGTTCCTCCGTGGACTAATTCTTTAATACTTTCAAAATCATCCACGTCCGGTTTAATTTCGGAAAGAATTTCTAGGACTTGTTGTTTAATTTCATCCATATGTATTACTCCTTTAAGTAATTTCCTAATTTTGTTCGATCGATTTTGCCATTAGCGTTAAAGGGCATTTTGTCCAATACAACTACCTTATTCGGAAGCATATAGAACTGAAGTTTCTTCTTTGCATCAGATAAAATCTGTTTCACAGGGTTTTCAACTACTTGGTTTAACACTGCAAAAAGAACGATTTTGTCTTTCTCTTTGTCATAGAGAGCACAACAAGAATCGATATATTCCAAAGAAGTGAGCAACGTATCGATCTCTTGCAATTCAATACGGTATCCTAAGTGTTTGATTTGAAAATCCATACGGGTTGAGAAAACAAAATTCTCATCTTTATCTAAATAAGCATAATCCCCTGTATAAAGAAGTTTCCCTTTGCTCGTTTCACGGAAAGTCGTTTTGTTCTTTTCCGAATCATTAATATAGCCTAAAGCAATTTGTTCGGAAGAGATGACAATTTCACCGTTATCTAAGAAAACTTCGTTGTTTTTAAGGGGTTTCCCTGTGGGCAACGGTTCGTTTTCATTCATTTCATGAGTAACTTCATAGGCAAGCGAAACTCCAGCTAGTTCAGTTGATCCATAGATGTTGAAAAAACGTGTATTTGGCAAGGCTTTTAGCCATATATTGAGATATTTTGGTTGAAAGACCTCCCCCACAAAGAAAACATATTTCAGATACCCTGGTTTCATAAAATCAAGGGTTCGTAGTTTAGCAATTAATGTTAAAGCGGAAGGAACCCAGGAAATCATTGTGATTTTATTGCTGTTTAGATATTCAATCGTTGTTTGAGGCAAAGCAAAAGAATTCTTATCTGGAATATAGAGCGTTCCTTGGTATTTCAATGTTAAATAAATGTCTTTGCTAGAAGCGTCAAAGAAGAATGGCGTTTGGTTCATAATTCTTTGCCCATTTTCGAGGAAAGGGAACGTTTCGGAAAAATTCTCTACAAAAGAAAGAATGTTTTTATGAGATTTCAAGACCCCTTTTGGCTTACCTGTCGAACCAGAAGTGAACATTAAATATAAGGGAGAGGTCGCTTCAGCAGAAGAAAGAAGACGGTTCATCTCGTTTTGAGGAAGAACTTCCTTTATAGAGGAGTCAAAATCCAATTTAGGAAGAGAAGGCACTTCTCTCCCGTGAAAAGAAAAATAAGCTTTTGCATGAGAATCTTTTAAGATTTGTTCTAACTTTTCTTCGGGAATGTTTTCATCAAGTGGCAAATAATAATTATGGCTTAAAGCAATTCCAAAGAAAGCAATTATCGCTTTCATGGATCGGTCCACAAAGACTAAGATGGGAGAATTGTCTATTCCTTTTCTTAAAAGAGAATGTGCAATTCCACAAGAAGATAAGAAAACGTCCTTTACGGAAGCCTCTTTTTCAGAATCCACAAACAAAAAATCATTCGGCTTTTTTAGGTAACAATTCAAAAGAAGTTCAAAAACGTTCTTCATAAAAATCTAACATTACAATTATAAAACTAAACCATGAAATAGCAACATTTGAGGCCACGTCTTGTGATTATTCCGTTATTTGTTTCCACCTAGTTGCTTTTGGTACATATTGTTCTTGCCGAAGGGAAATCGTTATGAACAATTTGAACAGCAGCTACGTAGAATCGATAATCAAAAAGGCAATTGACGGCAGCATAACCACCAAGCACGCCGCAAGAAAGCTTGGAATCAGCAGGCAATACGTAAACAGGCTAAAGAAGCAATACCTGGCAAACGGAATCAAGGCCTTCGACCACGGGAACAAGGGCAAAGAAAGGGTGTGGAAGACGCATTCTGCCACCAAATCAAAAATCATCAAGCTGTACAGCGGCAAGTACTCCGTGTTCAACTTTAGGCACTACCACGAGAAGCTTACCGAAGTCGAAGGCATCGACATTTCGTACAAAAACTCCATTCCATCCTTAGCGGGGCTGGCCTTAAATCACCAAAAGGCCACAGGAAAAGCAGAAAGGAGAACCTACACCCGTCGAGACCCAGGAGGCAATGCTTCGGCGAGCTTCTGCAGATAGACGCATCATTGCACAATTGGTTTGGCGAAAAATACCCGAAGGCAACGCTCCACGGGGCAATAGACGATGCGACAGACACCGTCATGAGACTTTGGTTCTGCAAGGAGAAACACTCAAGGGATATTACGAAATGATGTGGCAAATCCTTACAAAATACGGGATCCCAGAAGGACTATATGGCGACAATAGGACGATTTTCGAATACAGGAAACTATCAGAGAAGGGACAGACGATAGACTGCGACATACACATCCAGTTCAAGAGGATGTGCAGGCAGCTTGGAATCGAGTTAATCACCACGTCCGTTTCGCAAGCCAAGGGTAGGGTGGAAAGGCTTTGGGGAACACTGCAGTCAAGGCTGATTTCGGAATTGAGGCTAAGGGGAATAACGGCAATAGACGATGCCAATTCATACCTAGGGGATTTTATGAAGGACTACAACAAGAGGTTTGCGCTGAAGCCAGACATGGAAATGTCCCTTTTTGCCCCGCCTCCATCTCCCAAGGAAATCAATTTCTACCTCTCCACGCAATACGAAAGGCAAATTGATAATGGTTCCTCGTTTAGCTTCATGAACAAGAAATGGCAATTGGCCGACGGAGAGAGCAAGGCGGTGAAGCTTTTCCCAAAGCCAAAGATAGACCTATATATAGCCAGGGATGGACAGGTACTGGCATTTTGTGATGGGAAGTCCTATGACATTAAGCCACAAGATACATCGCCGGAAGAGGAGGCGAAGGGCAAAAAAGCCGGTCGCCCGAAATGGAAACCAGGGCCCAAACATCCTTGGAGGCGTTCCCTCACCAAAAAGCAGGAATAATAGGTGGAAACAAATAACCCACTAATGACAGCGCCTTCATTAAACATTCTTTGACTTTAAAAAGGGCGACGCCATTCCTTTTTTTGAATAACAAGAAGGAATTTTCTTTCCTACATAAGCATCAATTATAGTCTGCTCAGCAGTCTCACCAGTAAATTCGATTCTATTTCCAACATCGTGCCATTCTTTGACTTTATAAATAGCTTTCACAATTCCGTTAGTCACACTAAAAACATATGGATATTTTGCAATGCTAGGCTTTCGATTGTGCCAACTGCTCCTTGTTGCTTCATATCTTGCATTTTCTAAGCCGTATTTCGATGCCATTTCTTCCAAGCGCCAATTTTGAACTTTTATAATTATGTACCCAAAACTTGGTTCTTCATACATCTTCGCCGAAAGCCTTTTTTCAAGCTCTAAGGCATTGCATATGCCGTATTCAGATCCATGACCAGTTTGAATGTTAGAAAGTCCTGGAAAGCAGTCAATCAATGCTGCCTCGACCTCAAACGCTTGTTCTTCTGTTAAATTCCATCTTTGGATAACGTGAATTACTTCCAAACCAGATTCACGTATTTCCTTGATGATTCTCAGTTTGTTTGGATCCTTTTCAAAATCATGCTCGCTTTTGCTTATTCCATCGTAATAATCAATTGCGCCTAAAACATGTTGAAAGACTCTATTTCCCCTTCCTTTTCCAACATAAAAAGTTAAGCCATTTCTAGGGTCAATTAGCCTATACACATAAAATTTTAGTTTTTCTATTGTTTCGTTTGAAAATTTCACTGTTTGTAATAAAAGTTCCTTAATGATGCGAGAAACGTTATCCAATCATTTTATTTGATTCTCACAGGACCGATGTAGGATATTTCGCCAAAGCTTCTTTGAACCCTATTCCCACCGACTCTTGATATTTCGCCGAAGCTGTATTCC
>JABLTL010005053.1_pt1 | contig 15134 bp, 10 predicted proteins | sample 7160151 | NCBI WGS metagenome assembly JABLTL01 (sample SAMN14651223, study PRJNA627086) | human gut metagenome | isolation source: feces | host: Homo sapiens
GCCATGATAGCCGATAAGCTTAGCCTGCGCCTAAAACGCTGCTCGTAAGGGTTTAAACGCTTATTAAAATTTTAACGCCCGGGCACCCTGCCGGTCGTTCGCTCCTGCCATAATATTTTTTTGTTTACAAAAGTCGGCAATGGTGGTATACTAAAAGCAGTAAAAGCCTTATTTTAAGGAGTGACGCAACATGGTTAAGCACATTATTTTGTGGAAGCTGAAAGAGGAATTAACCTCGCCGCAAAAAAAGCAAATTAAAGCCGAGGCCAAGCAGGCCTTAGAGGGCTTGAACGGGGTGGTGCCCGGGTTAATTTCCCTAACCCTGCACACGGGCGGCCTGGCCTCTTCTAACGCGGATATGATGTTGGAATCGGTTTTTGAAAATGAGGAGGCTTTAAAAGGCTACCAAAACCACCCGGCGCACTTAAACGCCGCTAACGGGTATGTTCGGCCCTATACGGCTCAGCGCCTTTGCTTGGATTTTGAGTGTTAAGCTTGCCTTGCAAAGGCAACAAACAAAAAGAGCCGTTATTTTGCCCTTTTAGGCGGGTTCGGCTATTTGCTTAGGGTGCGAGTACTGAATTCTTTGTGTCTGGCAGCCTGTAAAACTTTACAATAGCTTTAAAAGCCGGCGGTTTTTGCTGCCGGCTTTGCTTTTATCCTTGCAGCAGTGCCGGTCTTTCAATATATCAAACAAAGAATGAACGATTTGTTAAAAATTGTTGCCTTTTGGCTTTTTATGTGGTATAATATACCTTGTTTTTATTGATTTAGGAGGAATTTTAAAAAATGTCTGGTTACGATTATTGTATTTTGGGTACCATTTTGCTTTATTTGGTTGGTTTGGTTGCAATTGGCGCCGTGCTTTCGAAGCAGAATAAAAATACCGACGATTTTTACTTAGGCGGCCGCAAGCTGGGCCCGCTGGTTACGGCAATGAGCGCCGAGGCTTCGGATATGAGCTCCTGGCTGCTTATGGGTATGCCCGGTTTAGCGCTGATGTGCGGCCTGCCGGAGGCCTCTTGGACGGCAATTGGCCTGGCCATTGGTACCTACTTAAACTGGCTGTTTGTTGCCCGGCGTATTCGCCTGTACAGCCACCGTATTGGTGCCGTTACGCTGCCCGATTTTTTTGCCAAACGGTTTGGGGATAAAAGCAACCTGCTAACCGTTATTTCGGCTGTATTTATTATTATATTTTTTATTCCTTACACTGCCTCCGGCTTTTCGGCCTGCGGTAAGCTGTTTTCCAGCTTATTCGGCATAGATTACACCTTGGCCATGGTGCTGAGCGCTGCGGTTATTGCCATTTACTGCACCTTAGGCGGCTTTTTGGCGGCCTCTACTACCGACTTTGTGCAAAGCATTATTATGACGGTGGCTTTGTTTGTGGTAATTGGTTTTGGTGAGGGGCTGGTTCACGGGTTCCAAAATGTATTTGCCAATGTGCAGGGTATGACCGGTTATTTAAACCTTTTTAAAGGCTTTGATGTTGCCGCCGGCAAAACAACCTCTTACGGGGCGCTGCCGGTTGTCTCTACCTTGGCTTGGGGCCTTGGTTATTTTGGCATGCCGCACATTTTGCTGCGGTTTATGGCAATAGAGGATGACCGCAAGCTAAAAACCTCCCGCCGGGTGGCAACAATTTGGGTTGTTATTTCTATGGCCGTTGCCGTGCTGATCGGCGTGGTGGGCTATTCGTTAATGAAGACCGGCATTTTACCGGCTTATGCCGATAACAGCGCCGCCGAAACAGTTATTGTAGATATTTCTAAATTCTTAAGCAGCTTTGGTTATATTCCCGCCGTGGTGGCCGGTGTTATTTTGGCCGGTATTTTGGCCTCTACTATGTCTACGGCCGATTCCCAGCTGCTGGCGGCCGCCTCCAGCATTTCGCAAAACCTGGTGCAGGAGACCTTTAAAGTTAAAATGTCCCGCAAGGCTTCAATGTGGTTGGCCAGAATTTCGGTTCTTGCTATTTCGGTAGTGGCGGTATTTTTAGCGTTAGACCCGGGCAGCTCGGTGTTCCGTATTGTTTCGTTCGCGTGGGCCGGGTTTGGCGCGGCGTTTGGGCCGGTAGTGCTGTTTGCCCTGTTTTGGAAGCGTACCAACAAATGGGGCGCTTTGGCCGGTATGGTAAGCGGCGGCGTTATGGTTTTTGTTTGGAAGTTTTTAGTGCGCCCGGCCTGTGCCGGCACCGTGCTGGATATTTACGAGCTGCTGCCCGCCTTTCTTATTGCCTGCGTTTTCATTGTGGTGGTAAGCCTTTGCACCAAAGCACCGGAGCAGGAAATTACCGGCGTTTACAACGAGGTACAGCAAAACGTAAAACAAAAAGCTTAAACTGTTTTGCCGGCAGGGTTTACCTGCCGGTTTTTTGCTTTTTAAGGGGGCTTTTGCAGGTGGGCCTGCCGTTGCTTTAAGCAGCGCATAGGTAGGCTTGCTCGCTTTTTCTTTTAAGGGCGCAAGTGCAGGGCTTGCCCGCTTTTGCTTTAGGGGGGCGGCGCAGCTAAATTTTTGGTTTTACATTTTGTGGGGGGGTGCAGCTAAGGGCCTCCGGCTTTTATGAACCGCAATCGTTTTTGCCGTTGGCTTTGTTTTGCTTGTTACCGACAAAAATTTGTGGTATACTTAGGCTGTAGTAAAAACAGCGGCCGGCACAGCCGGGTTAAAATTTGTTCCGGTTCACTAAATGGGGAATACTTTTTACCCCTAAACCGCTAAAATCGTTTGTAATAATGAAGTTTAACCTGCAACAGCCAAAGGGGGATTTTTGTTGAAGTTTGTACATCTTTCCGACCTGCATTTAGGCAAACGGGTATACGAATACTCTATGCTGGAGGAGCAGGAGGATATTTTAAATAAAATTTTAAAGATCATAGACGCCGAAAAGCCAGACGGCGTTTTGCTTGCCGGAGATATTTACGATAAGCCGGTGCCGCCGGCCGAGGCGGTAGCGCTGTTTGATAGCTTTTTGGTTCAGCTTACCAAACGGGGGCTGCAGGTGTTTTGCATTAGCGGTAATCACGATTCGGCCGAGCGGCTAAGCTTTGGTGCCGAAATTATGAACACCGCCGGGGTGCATTTTTCTAAAAGCTACAACGGGCAAATTGCGAAAGTAGAATTAAGCGACGGTTACGGCCCTTTCAATGTTTACCTGCTGCCGTTTTTAAAGCCGGTTCAGGTGCGGCGCGCCTTTTTGGGGGAGCCCGACGCCGCCGAGCTGGATACCTACAACAAAGCGGTGGCTTACGCCCTTTCTAAAATAAAATTAAACGCCGGGCAGCGCAACCTGTTGGTAACGCACCAGTTTGTGGCCGGGGCGGCCCGGTGTGAGTCGGAGGAAATTTTTGTGGGCGGGAGCGACTGTGTGGATGTAAGCCTTTTTTTAAAGTTTGATTATGTTGCTTTGGGGCACCTGCACACCCCGCAAAGCTGCGGCTGGCCAACGGTGCGGTACTGCGGCACGCCGCTAAAGTATTCGTTTTCAGAGGTAAGGGACGAAAAATCGGTTACCGTGGTAGAGCTATTGGAAAAGGGAAATGTAAGCGTTAAAACCGTTGCTTTAACGCCAAAACACGATTTATTGGAGCTAAAAGGCACTTATGAACAACTTATGCTAAAGTCATTTTACCAAAACAGCCCGTACCAAAACGCCTACACCCACCTAACCCTAACCGATGAGGAGGATATTCCGGGTGCGGCAGCTAAGCTGCGAACGGTTTACCACCGGCTAATGAAGCTGGATTACGACAACCGGCGCACACGGGCCAGCGCCGAAATTTCGGGCGCCGACCCGGTAAGCAGTAAATCGCCGTTTGAGCTGTTTGAACAGCTGTACGAGCTGCAAAATAACCAGCCAATGAGCCGGGAGCAAAGCCGTTACGCGCAAAATTTAATTAACCAAATTTGGGGGCAGCAAGAGTGAGACCGTTAAAATTAACCCTTAGCGCCTTTGGCCCTTACGCTGAAAAAACCGTGCTGGAGCTTGAAAAGCTTGGTACCAGGGGGCTGTACTTAATAACCGGCGATACCGGCGCCGGCAAAACCACGATTTTTGACGCCATTACCTACGCTTTGTACGGGGAGGGCAGCGGCCAAAACCGCGAGCCGGGCATGTTTCGCTCTAAATACGCCAACAGCCAAACCCCAACCTTTGCCGAGCTGCAATTTGCCTGTGGCGAAAAAATTTACACCGTTAAGCGCAACCCCGAGTATGAACGCCCAAAATCCCGCGGGGAGGGGCTTACCACCCAGCGGGCCGAGGCCGAGCTGCTGTACCCAAACGGCCGAATTTTAACCAAGCAGCGGGATGTTGACAGCGCCATTGCCGAAATTGTTGGCCTAAACCGCAGCCAGTTTTTGCAAATTGCCATGATAGCGCAGGGCGACTTTTTAAAGCTGCTTTTAGCCCCAACCGAGGAACGCAAAAAAATTTTTCGGCAAATTTTTAAAACTCAGCGGTTCGAGGCGCTGCAGGAGCGCCTAAAGGCCGATTGCAGCGGGCTTTACAATCGGTGCGTCGACATACAAAGCAGCTTAAGCCAGTATTTAAACGAGGTTACCGCTGCCGAAAGCAGCCCCTTAGCACAGCCGCTGACGCAGGCCAAGTTGGGCGAATTACCGCTGGACGAGGGCGTGGAGCTGATTTTGCAGCTGATAAAAAAGGACAACGATTTAGAAAAATCCGCCGAAAAAGAGCTAACAAAAACCGAGGCCGGGCTTACCGCCGTGCAAGAGATTCTTTTAAACATAGAGCGGCGAGAAAAAACAGCCGCCGCCCTAAAGCAAAGCGGCCAAAAGCTGTTAGCGGCGCAAGAAAGCCTTGCCACCTTAAAAACCGCCCTGCAAAGCGCCGAGGCCGCCGCCCAAAAGGCCGAGGAATTTAAAGAGCAGCGCGCCCGGCTAACCGCCGAGCTGCCGCGTTACCCCGCCTTAGAGCAATTAAAAAGCCAGATAAACGCGCAGGAAGAAGGCTTAGCGGCGCAGGCGCAGCAGCTTAAAACAGCGGTGCAGAATTGCACCGAAAAAGAAACAAAGCTGGCAGAAAGTAAGCAGGAGCAGGAGCGGCTTTTGGCCGCCCGGGGTGAAAAGGAGCGCCTGCTTTTAAAAAAAGAACAGGCCAACCGCCGGCTAAGCAGCCTTACCGCGCTGGAAAACAGCCTGCAGCGCCACACAAGGGCAAAGGCCACGCTTGCCCTGCTGCAAGGGGAGTATTTAAAAGCGGCCGAGCAGCAGGGGGTTTTGCTGGCGGCTTACCACCAAAAAAATGTAGCATTTTTTAAAGAGCAAGCCGGAATTTTGGCCAAAAGACTAAAACCCGGCACACCCTGTCCGGTGTGCGGTGCCTTACAGCATCCGCAGCCGGCAGCTTCGTCGGCCGCCGCCCCAAGCGAGGCCGAATTGCAAGAGGCCGAACAGCAGGCCGAAGCCGCCCGTACCGCCGCGGCCGAAAAAAGCAAAGAGTGCGCCGCTAAAAAAGCCGAATTAGCAGCGCTTGAAAGCGCACTGCAAAGCGCTGCCAATGAGCTTTGGCCGGGAATTGAGCCTTTTACCGCCGTTAAAAAGCTAACGCCCGAAAAGCAGCAGCTTACCGCCCGGCTGGCCGAGCTGAATACGGCCCTGGAGCAGGCTAAGCAGGGCGCGCAGCGCAGCGAGGAATTAAGCCGCGAGATTTTGCTGTTAGAGCAGGAGCTGCAAGGGCTCAAAGAGCAAACGCAGGAGCTAAAGCAAACAATGGCGGCCGAAAGCGCCGCTTTGTTGGCAAAAAGGGCGCAGTACCAAAAAGAAAAGGCTGCTTTAAGCTTTTTTACAACTGCCGAGGCTGAAACCCGGTTGGCTGAATTAACCAAGCAAATTAGTGCGGCCGCCGCCGCGCTTGAAACCGCCCGCGGCAACCTTTTGGCTAAAGAAAAACTGGTGGCCGAGTTAAATGCCGCCGTGGCCGAGCAAAAAAACCAGATGGCAGGGGAGCCGGCCGCCGAACCGGAACCGGAGCGGCAAAAACAGCAGCAGCTTTTGGCGCAAAAGCAGGCGCTGCTGCAGCAAATTAAAACGGTGCACGCCCGCCTTTTGGTAAACCGGGGTGCGCTGCAAAGCATTACCGAAAAGCAAGCTCAGCTGCAAGCCGCCGAGCAGGAATACCGCCTGGTAAAGGCTCTTTCCAACACCGCGAACGGCAACCTTGCAGGCAAAGAAAAGGTTATGCTGGAAACCTTTGTGCAAATGGCGTATTTTGACCGGATTATTGCCCGGGCAAACTTGCGGCTTTTGGCAATGTCGGGCGGGCAGTACGAGCTTAGCCGCCAAAAAACAGCCGAAAATAACCGCAGCCAAAGCGGGCTGGAGTTAGAGGTTACCGACCATTATAACGGCACCAAACGCAGCGTTAAAACACTTTCGGGCGGGGAGTCGTTTCAGGCGTCGCTTTCGTTAGCCCTGGGCCTTTCCGACGAGGTTCAGGCCTCGGCCGGCGGCGTGCGGATAGATACCCTGTTTGTAGACGAGGGCTTTGGCTCGTTAGATGAGGAGACATTAGAGCAGGCTGTGCGTACGCTGGCCGAATTAGCCGGGGAAGAGCGGTTGGTTGGCATTATTTCTCACGTTGGGGCGCTAAAAAACCGAATTGACCAACAAATTGTTGTAACCAAGCTGCCAACCGGCGGCAGCAAGGCCGAGCTGCGGGAGTAACCGCGCGGTTTGGGTTTTGCAGGTGCCAAACCAAGCTAAAGGCCAAAGCTGTTATTTTAAAGGCCGCAAACCGGGCCAATGCTTTGGCTATTATTTTAAAAGGGCTTTTGCAAAAACGCAAAGGCCCTTTTTGTACGCCGCTGTTCTTTACGGCTGCAAAGTGTTAAAATTTTTTTAAAAACAGCACGGCCGATTGCGGCTTTAAAACAAGGCTGTTGCCCTGCAGGGTAAAATCGCCGTTTTGGTAAAGCAGCTCGCCCTGCGGCTTTTCGGCGGTAACGGCGGTTGCTTTGGGGTTTATGCAAACGGTAATTTTTTCGGTTTGGTTTTCGCGGCAGTAAATCAGCGCGTCTTTTGCCAAAATAAATTCTACCTTAGCGCTGCTGCCCAGGGCTGAATGCTGCTTGCGCAGGGCAATTAGCCGCTGCGTTTCACGCCACAGCGAATTTTCGCTGCTTTGCTGCGCGGCTACGGTCGGGCGGTTTTCGTCCGGGTCTAACGGTAAATAAAGGCTTTTGGGGTCGGCCGAGCTAAACCCGGCGTTCGGGCCGCTGCCCCACTGCATGGGCGTGCGGCAGTTGTTGCGCCCGTAGCTGCCCTCTACCGACTTTAAATTTTTAACAGGCCGCATGCCAATTTCGTCGCCGTAATAAATAAAGGGTGCGCCCGGCATAGTTAAAATAAAGGCGTAGGCCAGTTTTAGCTCGGCCTGGGTTAAACTGCCGGAAATACGCCCGCAATCGTGACTGCCGGTTGGCAGGCAGATTAAGCCCTGGCCGTTGGTGTCGGCATACATTTTTTCAAAGTTTTGAACAAACTCGGCCGCGCTGCCGCCCTTGGCCGAAAAATAAGGCGTGGCGCAGCGGAACAGGGAGTTGGTATTAAAGGGCTTAAACGGTAAAATAAAGTCCATGTGAAAACCGCCGGCAATAGATTTATCCGGCTCGCCCCATTCCGAGATCATGGCCGCCTGCGGAAATTCAGCGTCTAAAAACGCACGGATCTCCTGCCACAGGGCAATAGCGCCTTTACGCTCCGGGTCGTTTTTTACTAAAGAGGGGGCCATATCTACCCGAAAACCGTCACAACCCATGTTCAGCCAAAAACGCATAATGTTTTTTAGCTCCTGCACATTGGCACGCGGCCCTTCGGCGGTTGGCGGCTGTTGCCAAGGCTTGTTTTCATCCCGCTCGTAGTAACCGTAGTTTAAGGCTGGCTGGTGCGAAAAATAGTTGGTTACGCAGCAGCCGTTCCGCTCGGAAAACCCGCTAATATAGCTTTGTGGTGGAATATCCCAAACGCTGGAGGTCCAAACATAGCGGTCGGTGTACTCGTTTTTTTCGGCCAGCGACGACTTTTGAAAGCCCGGATTTTGCATAGAGGTGTGCCCCGGAACCAGATCCAGCAATACATGTATATTGCGTTTGTGTGCCTGCTCAAAAACATTTTTTAAATCTTCGTTGGTGCCGTACCGCTTGGCAACGGCGTAGTAATTGGTAATGTCGTAGCCGGCGTCTAAAAATGGCGATTCAAAGCAAGGGTTAATCCAAATGGCGTTGCAGCCAAGCTCTAAAATGTAGTCCAGCTTTGCAATAATGCCTTGCAGGTCGCCAATGCCGTCGCCGTTGGTGTCAAAAAACGATTGCGGGTAGATTTGGTAAAAAACAGCTGTTTCTAACCAGTTTGGTAATTTGTTACTCATTCTAACAGCTCCTTTGCTTGAAAAAAGCAGATTTTTATTGTATAATAATATAAATTTAATTGCTAAACAACGCAAAAACTACTTAAAAATAATACAATAATACTTTTTGGGGGAAATATGCCTAAAACAATAAAAGAGCAAAAAAAGCACAGTTCAGCCTTGGTGCCGTACAGCTATTACCGCGGCGAATTGCCGCTTAACTACCCTAAGGTAGGGGTGCACTGGCACGGTGAATTCGAGCTGGTGCTCATTGTATCCGGCCGGGGGGAGCTTTTTTGCGAGGGGGCCAGAACGGCCTTTTCGGCCGGGGATATTCTTTTTATTTTGCCAAAAAAGCTGCACGGGCTTTTTGTGCAAAACGGTGGGCGTTTTAAGTTTAGCAGTATTGTGTTTAGCCCAAAAATGGTTTTAGGGGCTTTGCCCGACCGCAGCGAGCGGGATTACTTACTTTGGCTGACCGAAAATAATGCCCCCGCGTATTTTAAAATTGACAGGGCGGCTGCGGCGTACCAAAATATTCACCGGTGCGTTTGCAGCATCTTGTACCACGCTAAAAGCGGCACCGCCCTGCAGGACCTTTACCTTAAATCGGATCTTTTTTTGTTTTTTGCGCTGTTTTTTAGGCAGCAAAAGCCGGTGGAATCCGCTTCAAAATTGGCCGGCGGCACATTGGTTTTGCCGGCCTTAAAATACATTCAAAGCAACTTTGGCCGGGCCGTTACTGTGCGGCAGCTGGCCCAGGCCTGCAGCTTAAGCCCCAGCTACTTTATGGCCTGCTTTAAGCGGGCGGTTGGGCTGCCGGCAATGCAGTACTTAAATTTAGTAAGGGTAGAAAACGCCTGCAGCCTGTTAACCAACACCAAAAAATCGGTGGCGCAAATTGCTTTTGAATCGGGGTTTGAAAACCTTTCGAACTTTAATCGGGTGTTTAAAAAGGCGGTTGGTTTAACGCCGCTGCAATACCGTAATCAGTAATTTAAAGCATTGGCTTTCGGCTTGCAATTTTTTTGCTAAGGCAGGGGGGACTAAGGGGCCTAAGCAAAGGCAATACCCTTAGAATTTACAATTACTTCATAATAACTTGCAATTCCTGTGGTAAAGTTTTATTATAGTAAATGTAAAGCTCGGTAAAGCTGCCGGCTTTTTAAAGGAGTGGAAAGTTTTGAGTAAAGTTAAAATTTTAATTGTAGACGACGACCTAAATATTTGCGAGCTGCTGCGCCTTTATGCGGAAAAGGACGGCTACGAGCCCATTGTTGTAAACGATGGCCGCCAGGCCTTAGAGGCCCTGACGCAGCACAACCCCAAGCTGATTTTATTAGATGTGATGCTGCCAAAGCTGGACGGTTGGCAGGTTTGCCGCGAAATTCGAAAAACCTCGGATGTGCCGATTATTATGCTGACCGCCAAAGGCGAGACCTTTGACAAAATTTTGGGGCTGGAGCTTGGCGCGGACGATTACATTGCCAAGCCGTTTGACACCAAAGAGGTTATGGCCCGGGTAAAGGCCGTGCTGCGCCGCACTTATAACGACGAGGAAAGCAGCAAAACCGTTAAGTACGATAAATTAGAAATTAACCTTTCTAACTACGAGCTAATTGTTAACGGCAAGCAAATTGACACCCCGCCGAAGGAGCTGGAGCTGATTTTTCATTTAGCCAAAAATCCCAACCGCGTATTTACCCGCAACCAATTGTTAGACGAGGTTTGGGGCTTTGATTATTACGGCGATTCCAGAACCGTAGATGTGCATGTAAAACGGCTGCGTGAAAAGCTGGAGGGCGTTTCAGATAAATGGTCCCTAAAAACGGTTTGGGGCGTTGGCTACAAGTTTGAGGTAAAATAAACGCCGGGCGGAGCTTAAAAAATGCAACTTAAATTTTTTAAAAAGTTTTTTTTAACAACGGCGGTTTTAATTTTGGCCTCGCTAATCGTTATTACGACGCTGCTTTGCTTTTTTGTTAGCAACTTTTTAATTCGCGAAAAGCAAAACACAACGGCCGAAAATTGCGCGGCGGTTGCTAAAACCGTTTCCTACATGAGCACCGACGAGGTGAAAAGCGAAAATGTGGTAAACCTTTTTCGGGCTATTTCTAATGTAACCGATTCGGTTTTGCTGATTACCGACCAAAACGGCAAGGTTTTGCTTTGCAGCTGCGAAAATTTTAGGTTTGGCAACAGCTGTAAGCACAGCCGGCAGCGGCTGGATACCCAGGTAATGCAGCAGGCCTTAAGCAGCGAGGGCTACAGCGGCAGCGGCACGCTGGGCGGTGTGTTTAACGAAATTTATTACACCACCGGCAGCGCTTTAAGAAACAGTAATAACGATATGATCGGCGCTGTTTTTTCCTCTATCTCCAACAAAAATGTGCGGGTGTTTTTCTTTTCTATTTTGCGCATTTTTTTGTTTTCGGCCTTAGTGCCGTTGGCTATTATGTTTTTTGCCGAATACTATATTTCCTACCGCTATATGCGCCCGCTAAAATTAATGGCCGAGGCTGCCAACAGCATGGCGCAGGGCGATTTTTCTAAACGAATACCCGTTACCGGGGACGACGAAATTAGCGAGCTGGCTGTGGCGTTTAACAAAATGACCAACGCTTTAGTGCAAATTGAGGGCACCCGACGGCGGTTTGTGGCAAATGTTTCGCACGAGCTAAAAACCCCCATGACCACCATTGGCGGGTTTATAGACGGCATTTTAGACGGCACCATAGAGCCGGAAAAGCAGCCGTATTATTTAAACATTGTTTCCAGCGAGGTTAAACGGCTAACCCGGCTGGTGCAGTCTATGCTAAGCTTGGCTAAGCTGGAATCGGGCGAGATGCAGGTAAACAAAACGCCCTTTGACCTTACCGAAATGCTTTGCACCATTGTAATTTCGCAGGAGCAGCGAATTGAGCAGCACCGGCTGACCATTGCCGGGCTGGAGGACGACGGCAAAATTACCGTTGTTGCCGACCGCGATTTAATTTACCAGGTGATTTACAATTTGGTAGATAACGCCATTAAATTTACCAACGAGGGCGGCGAAATTCGCTTTATTGTTCACGCAAGCACCGAGGGCGTGCGGTTCGCCATACGCAACACCGGGCCGGGCATTGCGCCGGAGGATCTGCCCCGCGTGTTTGAGCGGTTTTATAAAAGTGACCGCTCCCGCTCGGCGGTAAAGGACAGCACCGGTTTAGGCCTTTACATTGCTAACACCATTGTTCAAATTCACGGCGGCACCATGCAGGTGCGCAGTGAGGTAAACCGGTTTACCGAGTTTGAATTCTTTTTACCGGCCTAAGGCCGGCAAGGGTTCGGCCGCCCCTTAAAATTTTAAGGTTGCGCTTAAAAGCACTAGCTGATTTTTAAACGCCCTACGCGTCTGGCGGCACCCGAGCAACAAAAATAATCATCTTATTTTGGCAGCACTGCTGCAGGGAGGTTCGTAATATGGATGAACACAATTTTGAAAAACCGTACGAGTCGCTTGAAAATGCGCCGCAGCCGGCTGAACAGTCTAAGACCGAACAGACCAAGTCTGAACAGACCAAGTCTGAACAGTCGCAAGCGGAGCAACCAATAGCTCAACAGCCTGAAGCTGAGCAGTCGGGCGCCCAGACGCAGCCCGAACCGGTTCGCACGGCGGCTGCGCCGGAGCAGGAGCTGGATTTAGACCCGGCGCTGGACCGCGGCATTGAGGAGCCGGAAAACGGCGAAACGCCCGAACCGCCGGTTGAGCAGCCGGCCGAGCCGGAGCCCATTGCACCGCTTATGCCAATTATTGAACAAGCGCCCTATGTTAAGCAATCGCAGGGCGAGGCTCCCAAAAGCGGTGGTATTCGCCTTTTTGCCGGTATTGTTGCCGCCGTGCTGGTAATGTGCGCCTGCGTAACGGGCGGTTACTTTATGGGCTCGGGTTGTTCGGCCGACAGCGGCAAGGTAGACCTTGCCACCAAGCCGGAGGCCAAGGACGCCAAAAGCATTTTAGAGGTTTACGCCGCGGTAGACCCCTCGGTGGTAGGCATTTATGTTTATAACGAAAACGGTATTGCCTCCAGCGCCAGCGGCGTGGTTTACAAAAACGGCTACATTATTACCAACGACCACATTTACGACGGCACGCAAAACCCAAAATTTAAAATTTACACCTATGACGGTAAAAGCTACGACGCCACCTATGTAGCCGGGGACACCCGCAGCGACCTGGCCGTTTTAAAAACTAACGCCACCGGCTTAAAGGCTGCTACCTTCGGCAATTCCGATGAATTAGCCGTTGGCGAAACGGTGGTAGCGGTTGGCTGCTCTAACGGGGCCGATGAAGAAGCCGCACTTTCGCAGGGGTGCATTTCGGCATTAAACCGCCGCCTTTCAATTACCAGTAAGTACACCGGCAAGTTTATTCAAACCGATTCGGCCATTAACCCCGGCAATTCGGGCGGCGCGCTGTGCAACCTGTACGGCCAGGTGGTTGGCATTACCTCGGCCAAGCTGGTAGCTTCCCAGTACGATAATGTTGGCTTTGCCATTCCAACCGTGCAAATGAAAAAGGTGGCCGATTCTTTAATTGCGAACGGTTACGTTAAGGGGCGCGCAAAGCTGGGTATTTCTTATTACAATGTAACCTCTTTAGCGGCCGAAATTAACAATGTGCCAAGCGGCCTGCAAATTGCCCAAATAGATGAGGAAAGCGGCCTGTACGGCAAAGCCGAAGTGAAGGATATTATTACCCATGTGAATGAAAAAGAGCTTACCTCGGCCGAGGTGTTGTTTGATGTTTTAGAAAACAGCACCGCCGGGCAAACTGTAAACCTTACCCTTTATTCGGCAAGCAAAAAAACCGCGTACACCTGCCAGGTAAAGCTGCTGGAGGATAAAGGCAGCTCCAGCTACAATAACAGCAGCAGTAGCGGCAATAGCAGCAGCGGCAGTAAAACAACACCAAAAGAGGATGATAACAGCAGCAAAAATCAATACAACTCCTCACAGTTCAGTTTTCCTAACGGTAATTAAGCCGCATAAAAACGGCAATTCAATTGCATGAAGTTTGTGGGGCAATCGGTTTGGCCGGTTGCCCCGCTTTTTTTGCAAGTAAAAATGCCCAATTTTATAAATTAATACCCGATTTTGGCTTGTTTTGCCCTTTTTGGGCTGTTATACTTACAATTAGAGTCAGCCCTTGCAAAAAACAAAATTTAAAACACGGGCTGCAATCATTGGAGGTATATAAAATGATGAAAGTAATTAACACCCCGCCTTTGGGCTGGAACTCTTGGAACACTTTTACTTGGGAGATCAACGAGGACTTAATTAAAGAAACCGTTGACGCCATGGTAGAAAAAGGCTACAAAGACGCCGGGTACGAGTATGTGATTATTGACGACTGCTGGTCTTTAAAAGAGCGGGACGAAAACGGCCGCCTGGTACCGGACCCGAAAAAATTCCCGAACGGCATGAAAGCGGTTGCCGATTACATTCACGCTCACGGGCTAAAGTTTGGTATGTACTCCTGCGCCGGCCCGTTAACCTGCGCCGGCTACCCCGGCAGCTACGAGCACGAGCAAATTGACGCAGAGACTTTTGCCGAGTGGGAGGTTGACTACTTAAAGTACGATTTTTGTTTCCATTCCGCTGCCGTAACCGGGCCTAATTTGTATCGCCGCATGGGCGTTGCCTTAGCCAACTGCGGGCGGGAGATTTTATTCAGCGCCTGCTCCTGGGGCGTTTGCGAAACGGCTTACTGGGCCAAAACAATTGGTGCCGGTGCCTGGCGCTCTACGGGAGATATTATGGATAACTTTAATTCTATTCGTAAGCTGGCACTAGAGCAGTTTAACAAACACATTTACGCCGGCAAGGGCTGCTTTAACGATATGGATATGCTGGTAGTTGGCATGGAGCGCACCGGCAATATTGACGGCGACGACCACGATGATCTAAACGCCTGCGGGCCGACCGAATACCGCACCCACTTTTCTTTCTGGGCGCTGTTAAATTCCCCGCTTATTATGGGCTGCGACATTCGCAAGGTTAAAGAGGAGTACCGTGTAATGATGCAGAATAAAGAGGTGCTGGCTATTAACCAAGACCCGGCTCAGGGCCAGGCTTTTGAGGTTTACAACAATATGCAGGACCCGCAGGGCTACAACCACCCTAAAGAGAACTGCACCTGGGCCAAATATTTAGCCAACGGCGATATTGCCATTGGTATGTTCAACTTCTCCGACCGTGACAACCGCAATTTTATTACCATGGAATCTATTGGCCTGCCCGAAAGCTGCGGCAAAACGGTTGAGCTGCTGGATGTTTGGAGCGGCGAAAAAATTGAGGTTAAAAACGGCATTTATATGACGGGCTTAAAAGCGCACGATTGCCGCTTGTTCCGCGCTAAGGTAATAAACAAATAAATGGGCGGCAGCAACTGTGAGCACTGCGGCGCTCGACTAACCGGGGACGATGTTGGCCTGCACCGCAAAATGATTAACCGCGAGGCCGAAAGCTTTTTGTGTAAGTCCTGCCTGGCAAAGGAGTTTAACTGCAGCGTAGCGTATTTAGATAACCGCATTTTGCAGTTTAAACAGGCGGGGTGCTTGCTGTTCCCCCCGTTAGAAGATTAATTTTAATTTTGCACCCTTGGATTTTGGCCGGCAAGCTGTAATTTTTGCCGGGTTAAAATACCGGGGTGCAATTTTTTTAAAACGAATTTATAATAACCTCTAAAAGTAATACAATTTTTGGAGGTTTAAAAAGAACA
>JABLTL010005701.1_pt1 | contig 15101 bp, 15 predicted proteins | sample 7160151 | NCBI WGS metagenome assembly JABLTL01 (sample SAMN14651223, study PRJNA627086) | human gut metagenome | isolation source: feces | host: Homo sapiens
ATCTCTAGTTGTTAATCCTTTAGCATATAATGATATAATTTTATCTTCTATTCCTGATACATCTCTTGTATTTTTAGGTACTATCTTGGATTCAAATTCACCATTCCTATCTCTAGGCGTTTCAAATTCAAATGAACCAAATTCACTCTTTAAATTCTTTTTTGTTGAACCATTTCTATAATTTGTTTTTTCGGTCTTTTTATCATATTTAGAGTATCCCATTGATGAATCAAACTCTGCATTCATCATTTCTTGTAATGCACCTTTAAACATATCCTTTAATGCACTTGATAAATCTTGTGCTGTTTCTATTTCATAATTTTCCTGTAATAGTTTTAATATTTCTTTTCCTTTGTTATTTTTTTCCATAATAAAATCTCTCCATTTCTTTTATTTTATCATGGAAAGATTTCTTATTTACACAATTTTATTTACAGACTCTTTTATCCTCTTTTCAAACTTTATTAAACAAGATAAATACTGAATTTATACTCCTACGCAAATTTTTATATGGAAATTTCTATTTTATCAAATCAGTATAATATAAAATTTCTTTATTTAATGACTTAGCAAACTCAATTTCGCTTTTAGTACTACTTCCTATATAGTCATTAACATTTACAACTAAAATAGCATTTGATAATTTTATTCTTTCCTTGTGCATTTTATCAAGCATTAAAGCCTCTTCTTTTGTAAAATCATCTTTATTAGGTCTAGTGGGATTATATATAGGTACTAGCATACAATTACCTTGCAATTCCATTTTTTCTGTTATTTCCATCATCTCTTTATAAAACCTTAGACTACCACATACTGTTATTATTTTCATTTTTATATACCTCTTATTAAGCAAAATTTTCTTCATCCAATAATGGAATAATATCTATTGCAGGTTCTTCATAAGGATGAATTTCTCTCAATTTTAAAATAACATTTTTAACATTATTCACATCACAAACTACTTCCAGCTTTTCTTCTTCTACAAATTCCATCTTGTTATTTTCACCAATATAAGGATTAGCCTTATCGTTAGGTTTAAAAGTTCCAATACATTTTGTAGACATAGAGCAGTATGTATAATTTCCAATTATTCCTGCACCAGCTTCACATATAGCATTTCTTACTTCATTTACACTTTCAATTGGAATTGTAACAATTATTTTTACTCTATTAATATTTATATTCATATATTATATCTCCTTTAAAATTTCTTCAAATTTTGTATATCCACTTTCTGAATTTATATGTCCTCCAGATTTAATAACGTATTGTTCATTAGCGACATTGTCAGCAAATTCTTTTTCTACTTTAAATGTTACATAAGGATCATTATCCGAATAAAAACAAATTATATTATTATAATACTTTTTAACATCAAAATAATTATCAATAAACATTGATTTATTTACAGAATCAAATTCTGAATCAATTCCTAAATAATTATTGAATCCACATACAAATATTAATTTTTTAACATCGATTTTATTCATAATTAAATATTTACATACAAATACAGGTGCAATACTATGAGCGATGATTGTTGTATTTTCATTTATTTCTAATCCATCTAATGCTTTGGACCAACTTTCAAAATTTTGATTACCGACACCTACAGGCATTTGTGGAACATCAACTTTTTGATTATCATTTTCTAATTGCTCTTTTAACCAAGGAAACCAATTACCTTCATTTGAACCAAAACTCCCATGTATTATTATATAATTACTCATATTTCTCTCCTTATATTTTGCTTGTTAATGTAATGTTAAAATCTTTAAAACCTATTTTTTTATAAAAATTAATCGCATCTTTATTTTTTGCGATTGCTGTTACTTGTAAATTAGTTATATTATTATCTAAACAATATTGTCTAAATGATTCGAATAATTTTCTACCAATTCCATATAGCCTATAATTAGAATCTATATACATATTATTTATTTAACCATACTGAACTTCTTCGTAGCACCCTTTTTCATTTATAGAACCTGCTAGGTAACCAACAATATTCTTATGCTATAACAACATAATTATTTACTATCAAATCAGAAAAATATTTTTTCCCTTCATTAGTTAATGGCCAATTTTTCAATTAAAGTATCATCAAAGCTTTTTTCTAATTCAAAAAGTTTATTATTTAAATTTTGAATATCAATCAAGTTATCTAATGTTGCTCTTTTTATTATTATATTCTCCATTACTATCTCCTTTTTCATTATTGATTTAATATTTGATATATTACAGGTATTAATGTAATTGCAACATCAGTTCCTTTATCTGCAAGCCAGATTAAAATTGATTTTAACTTGCTCCATTTCATTGTTTTTGAATCACGGCTGGTATATACTTTTTCTAATTCATTTATTTTATCAATTATATCAGCCTTCTCGTCACCTGAAATAGAATCATTTTTTTCTATTTTATTTCTAATATCATTAAAGTTAATCTGTATATTTAAATTGTTTACATTAGAATTATTATTATTTATAATTGGTTGAAAAATCATATTATTTTCCTCCTTATTTAATACATTTAAATTCATTGCAAATGCTGACAATTTATAAAGCATAGTTTGCAAATTATCAATCAATGATGATACCCCTAATAATTCATAATTAAATCCAAAATTGGGAGTCCATGCCCACATACTGTTTGACCAATCTTTTGTGCAAGTTTGATATTTACCATCTACTTTTCTATGAAGTTTTTTTAATATTTCCAAATCTTGAACATTATTATTTAATACATCTTCAATTTCTTTCATATCACTAATGATGTAAGATTTCACTGTGCCATCGCTAGTATTTTTTTCTTCATTTTCTTCTATTAACAATGTTTCTAATTCTTTTACAGTAATTGCCATTCCTTTTTTAAAAGCAGATATGAAACTACTAGTAGGTGTGCCTAATGTATATACACTTAATGAGTAGTGTCTATTTTTAAAATTTGTTGTAGTACTTGAATTGATGCCATAATTTTTTTCTAGATATCTTATTAATGAATTATTTCAAGCAACAAAATCAGGATCTTTGGAAGTAATATTTTTTTGTTCAAACTGTCTTGCTTGCTGTAAAAAAGTTTCTAATTTGCTCATATAACACCTCCTGAAGTTATTTATAAAATATATTATACTACATATTTCGTAAAAATTATATGTTTACATTGAAATTCAAAAAATCATACATAATATTTTTAGAAGAAGAGATGTTTGTAGGATGTAGTTTAACTAATTTGTTTGAACTTTTTGAACATGATATATAGAAATCAATGAAAAATTATTTTGTGTTATTACAAATAATTTTACAAAATATATAAAAGATAATGCAATTTATATAAAAAAATGGTACAATAGACAACATTGGAGTTGATATTCTATGAGCAAATATGAAACACTTATTTTTGATTTAGATGATACGTTAATAGATAATAACTTATCAATCAAATATGCATTTACTACTATAATTAATCAATTAGAAATAGAATATAGTGATGATTTATTTTTTAAATGGAAAAAATTTGATACTGCTTATTGGCATACTTGGGAAAGTGGAAATATGATTATTCCTGATTCAATAAAAACACTTGAAGATAAAATAACATATTTAAGAGCAAATAGATTTGTCATTTTCTTTAAAGAACTAAAAATTGATTTTGAAACCGCAGTAGCAATTAATGAATTGTATTGTAGTATGTTAGGAGTTAATATAGTAGAAATTGAAAATGCTTGTAAATTACTACAAGAACTTAATTCTGATTATGAGATTATTATTGCTACAAATGGTCCTAAAGACGCTGCAATTAACAAATTAGAAAAAGCAAAACTAAAGTCATATATTTCATCAATTATTTGTTCAGAAGAAATTGGATTTTCAAAACCAATGCCAGAATTTTTTAATTTCTTATATGATAAAACACAAAACAAAGATAAAAATAAAATGTTATTAATTGGCGATTCATTAACAACTGATATATTAGGCGGAATGAATAATGGAATTGATACTTGTTGGTTCAATCCTAATAATAATTCCTTGCCAGAAGAATATTGTCCTACTATGACAATAAATAGATTATTACAATTAAAGAAAAAAATATAGCATGTATAAATCCATCTTTCCTACATGCTTTTTTATTTTTGTAATATTAACCAGTTATGGCTTTCATCAATGCCATATTTATTTTGATTTTCACTATATATGACTTTAAAGCCTATTTCAGAAAGTATTTTTATATATGTTTCATAATCATAATAACTCCACATCATTTCTTGATTACAAAAATTGCTTTTATATTTTATTATACCTGCATCTTCATCTCTAAGTGTAAGTAATAATATACCATTATCATTTAAGCTATTATATATATTAGATAATACTTCTTTATGTTTTTCTCTTGGTAAATGAAGTAATGAAAATAACATCATTATTAAATCATATTGTGTTTCCATATTATAGTTTTCAATATCATTAACACTATAAGTTGCATTAGAATTTATCTTTTTTGCTTCATTTATATGTTTTTCACAAAAATCTACACCCATAAGGTTAAACCCTTTAGAACATAAATAATAATCATAAGGATATCCATTACCGCATCCTAAATCTAAAACTTTTCCTCGTTTTGGTAATAATTCTATAACTTTATCAAAAACATTTTTTTCAAAAGTAAGTAAACCTCTTCTCCTGAATTTTTCTATATAATTATTTTGTTCATGTGAATTCTTAATTTTATTTTTCATAGAAATATTATCTAAGACTTTCTCATCTAAAGCAATAAATCCATTTCTACTCCATAACCATAATGCAGTATGAATATCAATAGGTTTATATTTTGTTCCTTTAAATAGTTTATTCCATTTGTCTATCACTATCAATTGAACATCAGAACTTTCTAATTCTTCATCATTGATAAGTCCTAGCCTATGAGTTGATTTAATAACATGTGTATCTGGTGCTACTGTTAAATTTTCTATATTTTTATATTTTCTATCAGTATATTGATAAATAACGTATAGCCAATAATTACATATTTTAGTCCCTGCTAAATATGGAAATTTCTTTCTATTTTGGATTTGTATAAAATCTCTAATTTTATCAACATCATTATCTAATTCATCAAATAATTTTCTAATATCCCCATCAAATAATTCTACGAAAGTAGCACAAAGTGTTATCCATATTTCAGTTTGTTTTTGTTTCTGTAAGGCAACTTTGTATTTTGCAAGAGCAAATTGTACTTCTTCAAAAGATTTTTCTAAACATTTTTTAGGATTAAATACAAATCTTGTTTCTTCATCATTATATGTTTTTAATGCACTTTCCCATAATGTATAAGAATTTCTTTGATAATTAAGTGCCATAGGCAATGTAAAATACAAATAATTTTCTAATGAATTTTTTTCTAAATGTGGATTTTCATCTTCTGGCATAAATTCTCCTCCAAGATTACCTTCTTTCCACATTATATATAATATATCTACTTTTCTTAATATTTCTTCTTTATTCATTAATACCTCCAACAGTAATTCAAGTTATAATACTAATAAAATTATACTAAATTTCCTAGCATTTTCCTAGTAATTTCCGTTTTTTCTAATAAACTCCGATTAAATGGTTGCTCTTTTCTAAAATACATATTATAATTAATACGTCAAATACAAATGAATTTGTTTATCAAAAGTGTGCATTACCCCTTTAGTAATCGCTCCATAAGATAATATCGTTACACCAATGTGACGTTAGATTTAAGTCAACTAGAAATAGTTGATTTTTTTGTGTTTTTGTGAATAATGAGTGAAAATGATAGTAATTTATATTAAAAAAGCCTCTTGTATTCGAAGAGTTTTTTTGCGTTGAATGAATGCAAACAAAAAAATATGATACTATATCAAAATTTGTAGCAAAAGAAATTGATATAAGGTGGTGATGAAATTATTAGATTTGAAAGAATGTCAAATTTATAGAGTGTGTAAATAAAATTCCTTACACACTCCACACTCTCCTTAATGCTTTTAAATCATCTTTTTATTTTAAAATCTTTTTAATCTTTTTACTGGGCCTTCTTGTTTGTGAGGAGCGAACGCATTCATTGTTTCGTCCCAGCCTTCAATAACATCCATTAATGTATTATCTCCTCTTTCATCTAAAACATCCCAATATTCTCTAGGAAGTGGACTTTCACTTACACCTGTGAACATTCTATGTCCTGCTTGTTGTTCTGCTCTAAATTGTCTTCTTCTGCGTTCTAATTCTCTAGGATTAGTTACTTCTTCACCATTAGTATAAAATGTTACATCTTCAGCCATTGTTTCTTTCCAGCCAAATAATTGGCAATTATCTTTAGCAAATCTTCCTGTAAAGAATATTTTACGAATTTTCATAATATCTTCAAAAGTTAAATCTTTTTTATATCCAAAATATTCAAGAAGTGCCGCTAAATTACAAGCATCCTTTATAACTATACTATTTTCACCTAAATTTAAACAAGTTTCATCATCAGTAACATTAAGTATAGGATAATTTGGAGATCTATATAATAAGTCGTTAGATAATTTATCTTCATTTGGTACAAATAACATACTTCTATAACTTCTCCAAGAACTTGTACTTAATTGTCCTGGCTTAGTTTTAAAAAAGTCGTGATCGCCATCATAACGATATATACTATCTGTTCTTACAACTTCTCCAACATAAATATTATCTCTACACACTACATATTTTTTGTTTTCCATACAAAAACCTCCCTTTAATTGCTATATATAATAGCATAAATCTTTTAAAATAGCAATTATTCATATTTTTCCATAATCTTTTTTGTTTCTTTTGTTATGTAATCTCTTTTTTTGTTTTTACAATAGGTATCTATTTTTCTTAAAATAAATTTAGATCTAGGTGATGCCATATCAATTAAACTGATTATGTTAATTAATAATAATACAGCAGCAATAATAAAATTACCAGTAGTTATTATAGAATATACTATCGCATATATTCCTAAAGCTAAGATTAGAAAAAATAATATATAATATACCGTTTTTAAGATTTTTATATTCTTGTTAAAGTCGGCTTCTGCTTTTTGTTCAGCTTCAACAATAAATTTCTTCTGTATAGATAGTTCCTTTTTTAAGTTTCTTTCTTTTGTATCTTCTAATTCTTTCTTTATTGATTCGATTTCTTTATCTCTTTTAGTTAAAAAATCTAATAGACTTTCTTTTGTAACAAGTTCTGAATCATTTTTTATTGAATCTACAAATCCACTAGATTTTAAATAGTTTTTAGTTAAGCAATTACTAACATTCTCTAGATTTCTTATAGAACCATCTTTTTTTATTGATTCAAATATTTTAGCTGCTTTACACATTATCTCATCTGAAGCGTTAGTTGCTGCTAAGGCATTCTCAACAAGTCTTAATTTAGGTAAATCTGCATTATTTTCAAAATCTTTAAACCACAAAATCGTTGTTAAATCTAAATCATCTATAACCAATCCTATATCCGTATCAAATAATTCTGGCATAATTTCTCTTGATGCTGATTTTAAATATTGATATGTTGTAACAAAGATATGTGTGCAGTTTTCTATCTTAGTTATTTTTTTACCTCGTCTCAACATATTTATTGAACAAACAGAGTTAACATCGTTTGTGATAGAGTTAGGATTTATATACTGATTATGTTTTTCCTTATGGGCTGTAAGTTTTTCTTCTAGCGTTTTAACATCAATTACATCTTTATATCTATCTTTCGTAAAATCTGGAGTATCAACTATATTGATACGCTTATCTTTAAAAATGTCTTCTAAAGATGAAATAATTAAATCAACTTGTCCTTCTGAGTACTTTTCTTTATCAAAATATTCTAAAGTCATTTCCTTATTTTTATTTATATTGATTTTGTAATAGTATAATATATTTCTTACTTCTATAAAAGTATGGTTAAAACAATTTATAGTAGCTCCATATTTAACTAACAAATCATATAATTCCTTAGCGCTCTCATTTTCTTCATCACTTTTATATCCAAGAACTCTTAAAATGAAGGCAGCATCTAAATAACAATTTAGTTTTCTCAAACTAGCCTTATTATCATTTTCAATTTGCAAATAAATAGCATTAGCTATCATATAACCTTCAATAATTCTTAATATTAATTTAAATATATCAGAGTTTTTTTCATTTTCCCTGCATATAAATTCTCCAATTAAATAGTTGGTAACATCACTTTTTCTTTCTATTTTTTTTACAAAATTTATATTTTCGTAAGCATTATATCCATAACTAGAAATAAAATTTCCAAAATATATCTCTGCATCACTTTCTACTATATCATCATTTAATTCTTTTTTTAAATATTTTGTAATTGCACTAATAACCTTAGATGTTTCTAATTTTGCTATATTTAATCTATCTTCAAATTCTTTAGCTTCGTCCTTTAAATCTTTAGTTAAAATAAATTTTTTGTTATCTAATTTCAAAATATTTCTACGTTTCATTCGATTTAAAACAATTTTTAGAACAGCGTGTGGAAACTTATTAAAACAAAACTTTTCTTTTAATTGTCTTAGTATATATTCTTCATCTATTAAATCATTTACTTTAAATTTATTAAAAATAATATTGCTAACAAAAGGAATAACTAATTCAATATTATCTTTATGTGAATCATCCCAAATAGCAGTTAATACAGCAGTACTTATTAATGCATTATCATTTTTCATATATTCACCTTGCTATCTCCACCAAGATTTTAACTAAGTAAATTGTATCATGAAATAGCCTTTTTTTTAATGATTTATAAGAAAAATGTCGAAAAAATATAAAAAAATTAAAATTTTATGCTAAAATATTACTAGAGATTGATATTTTTATATATCAAATCGTTAAGAAGTGAAAAGTTGTAGATATCTTTTTTAATAAAGAATCCGTGATGGCTGAATCCATGAATTGTTTCATTGGGTACTTTTATAGCATTTATTTTAAAGTGATAAATTGTAATAAATTTGTAGTGAGGTGTTTATTATGCAAGTTGTAATAAGTGGTAGTTTTAGAAAACATTTGAAAGAAATTATTGAATTAAAAGAAAAATTAGAGGCAGATGGGGTAAAAGTAATAAAACCTAATAATATTGATGTTATAGATAATTTTGATAATCCTGAATTTATTAAGTTTAAAGGAGAAGAAAGTATTAGCGAAAATGATTTACAGAGATTATATTTTGAGGGTATTGATTTTTGTGATGCACATATTATTTATAACAAAGATGGATATATTGGTTCTAGCGCTATGAATGAATTATTTTATGGTGCTGGTAGGTATTCTTTTGCGAGAAAAAATGGTGAAAAACATACACAAGTATATTTGTTAGAGCCATTAAATTATGAACAAATTAAAAAAAATTATGGCAACGATCCTAGAGATGATTTTGAAAGAGTTTATACTATGATTATGGCTTTAATACAAATGGGCAACATTAAAGTAGGGTTAGATACTATGTATGAAGATTTTAAAATTGGATTTGAAAATACTGAGAAAAAAAGAAAGTTTTAGTATTTTTTCATTTTAAACGATTCCTTTCTTATATAATTATTTTTATTTGATAGATGATTTTAATTTTAAAATATATTTTTGATACTCTTTAAATTCTTCGTTATCTTTATCAATTTGAAGAACATAGAGAATTTGGCCATATAAAACGTTTAAATATTGTTCTTCTGTTATATTTATCTTTTTTCTTTTTAAGTGTGAATTTAGGCCAAATTTTTTTATATAATAAATAATTTGTCTTATACGTTTTTTATATTCTTTTTTGACATTTAACTTATCATTTACAACAAGACCTGTAACAGTTTGACAAGTTGATTTAGTTATAGCGTGAATTTTTTTGCTATTTAATTCTAGACTTAGTTTATATAGCATTTTTCTTACTTTTATAATTAGTTCGTTTGGTGAGAAAACACCTGAGAAAGTTAAGTCATCGGAATATCTTGTATATGATATGTTTTTGGTTTGACACCATGAGCCAAGTTCTAAGTCAAAGTCTTTCATAACTAAGTTAGATATGTAACTCGATGTTGGAGACCCCTGCGTTAAGTGATCTTCATACGTACATAGATAAGTTAAAAGAATGCCCACTTGTTTAGGATAGTACTTAGTAGAAAAACAAGCGTTATAAACATCTAAAAAAGTAATATTTTCAAAAAAGCCTTTAATATCTAGTTTTAATATTAAATCTTTATTAACATGGGGTAGGGCATTTTCTTTAAGAGATATACCTTTGTGATATGCTTTAGCGTATGGTGATATTTGTCGTTCATTTAAAATATTGTTTAGGATTTGTCTTTGGATATGTTTTAAGGTTTTATTTGGAGCATATATTTTACGTGATTTGCCATTTTTCTTAGGTATTTTAAAAACTTTGTAATTTTTTTCTACTTTGTTACTTATAGAGTAAAGTGTTTTTATATATTTTTTTTCATCTTGACAATTTATTAAATTAAGAGATAGTAAAATAGCATTACATTCTTTAGTGGTCATATAATTTTGCATTTTACTACCTCCTTTTGCAGTACTAAGGATATTGTAATACGGCGATGGACTCTAAGTGAAACGTCTACACGAAGTGTAGTTTAGTCCTTCAGAATATTACTATTTAATTTGTTTTAGTTAAAATAGTCCCTTAACGACTCGTTAAAGTAGGTAAAACCAATCACTACTGCAACTACATTATAACATAAATAAATGATTATGTATTTTAACTTTGCTTGTTTTTTTGTTATATTTATAGTAACATTTCATTATATACGGGGTGAGATTATGAAGAAAATTTTAGATGGAAATAAAGCAGCAGCATTGAATGCTTATTTATTTAGTGAAGTAGCCGCAATTTATCCGATTACGCCTTCTAGTACCATGGCAAGTGAAATAGAATTATTAAAAGATAAGAATAAAAAAAATCTATTTCATGAAAGTGCAGAGATAGAAGAAATGCAAAGTGAAGCTGGGGCTGCTGGTGCTATGCATGGGGCATTATTAACGGGGTCTTTAGCAACAACTTTTACGGCTAGTCAAGGACTGCTTTTAATGATTCCTAATATGTATAAAATGGCTGGTGAATGTTTACCTGGTGTTATTCATGTGGCCGCAAGAACTATTGCGACACACGCTTTATCGATTTTTGGTGATCACTCTGATATTTATGCCGTTCGAGATACTGGATTTTGTATTTTAGCAAGTAGTAGTGTAGAAGATGCTTATTATATGTCTATCGTAGCTCATTTAGCGGCTATTAAAGGGTCTTTACCGTTTGTACATTTTTTTGATGGTTTTAGAACTAGTCATGAAATTAATGTTATTGATGGGTTGGATGATAAAGATATACTTAGTCTTATTAATAAAGATGCTTTAAACAAATTTAAGGAAAGAGCTTTAAATGTAGGTAAGGCTATACAATATGGTATGAGTGAAACAGAAGACATATATTTTCAAAGTGTTGAAGCACGTAATAAGTTGTATGAAGATATGCCTAATATTGTTAATGATTATATGCTAAGTATTAATAAACTTGCTCATACGAACTATAAACCTTTTACTTATTATGGTGATGAAAAGGCTCGTTTTGTAGTAGTTAGTATGGGTTCTGTTTCTGATACAATTAAATTAGTAATAGATAAAGAAAATAGACAAGGGGGGAGTTATGGTTTAGTTGAAGTACATTTATATAGACCATTTAGTAAAAAATATTTTTTAGAGGCTTTACCTAAAACAAGTGAAGTAGTAACTGTTTTATCAAGAGTTAAAAATCATGGTAGTATGGAACCTCTTTATTTAGATGTTTTAAATGTTTTAAAAGATAAAAAAATAACAGTTTTGGGAGGACATTATGGACTATCAGGTAAAGATACAACTCCTAGTGACATTTATAGCGTACTAAAAATGATGGAAGAAAATCCAGTTAATGACTTTTCCTTAGGAATAGTTGATGATGTTACAAATAAAAGTTTGAAACCTTGCAAATATGAACTTGATATGGCATGTGTAGAAGCACAAATATTTGGCTTTGGTAGTGATGGCATGGTTACTTGCAGTAAAGATATTTTAAATATTTTAGGTAATAATTATTATGTACAAGGTTATTTTGCTTATGATTCTAAAAAATCTGGTGGAGTAACAGTTAGTCATTTAAGATATGGTAAAGATAAAATAAAGGCTCCTTTTTATGTTACTAATAGTAAAATAATTGTTGTTACTAAAGCTAGTTATTTTGAGGAATTTTCTTTGTTAGATACATTAGTTAATGGGGGTACTTTAATTGTAAATAGTAAAGATACTGAATTTTTAAATAATTTAACTTTAGAAAATTATGAAAATATAAAAAATAAAAATATTAAGTTATTTATAGTAGATGCTGATGGGATAGCAGACTTACACCAAATACCAGGAAAAATAAGTATGATTATGGAGGCTATTATATTAAATATGCTTGGTATTACTGATTATGAAGAAATATTAGTTAAAAGAATTAAAGAAAAGTTTGTAAGTAAAGGTGAAGATATTGTTAATAATAATATCTTAGCGATAAAAGATGCGATTAAGAATGTTTATAGAATAGAACAAGTAATTGGTAATAGTTTTGAAGATAAATCAAAAGATGTATTTGACGTGATGAAGAAAAGATGTGGTAACTTGCTTAAAGTAAGTGAATGCATGTCTTTTGCAAATGGGGCTTTCCCTGGTGGCAATAGTAAAAGAGAAAAAGGATTTAATACAACAAAAGTACCTAAATGGAATAAAGATTATTGTATACAATGCGGTATGTGTTCACTTGTTTGTCCACATGGAGTTATAAGACCATTTTTGACGGATAAAGATATAGGTTTAAAAGAACTTGGTAAGGGTAATAATAATTTTATTATTAGTGTATCAGAACAAAATTGTACAGGATGTGGTTTATGTATAGAAGCTTGTCCAGGTAAGAATGGTCATAAGTCTTTAGAGTTTGGGGACCCATGTTTAGAGAAACAACGAGAGTTTGATTATTATGAAAAAAATAATAAAAATGATGAAACTATAAGTGCTTATATGGTTAAAGGGAGTCAATTATTGGAACCAAAATTTAAATATTCGGGGGCTTGTGCTGGCTGTGGGGAAGCTTCTTATATAAAACTAATGACACAGTTATATGGTGATAATATAGTGATAGCAAATGCAACAGGATGTTCATCTATATATGGCGGGTCTACCCCTTATACGCCTTATAGTATACCATGGGCTAATTCTTTATTTGAAGATAATGCCGAATTTGCTTTAGGAATGCATTTATCTTATCAAAATAAACAAAAGAGAATAAAGAATATTATGGAAGGTACAAAAGAACTAGTTACTAGTGAGGTAAAAGAGTTATTTTGTGAATACTTAGAAAATTGTAATGACTACAAAAAAACTAGAGAAATAAAGAATAAATTAGAAAATATGGAAATACCTTATGACTTACGAGAATTACTTGATTATATTCCAGCACGCATGGTGGTAGCAGTAGGTGGAGATGGTTGGGCTTATGATATTGGTTTTGGTGGGCTTGATCATGTGTTACATAGTAATGAAAACATAAAAATAATAGTGCTTGATACAGAAGTTTATTCTAATACAGGGGGACAAGCTAGTAAATCGACAAGACTAGGGGCAGTGGCCGAGTTTACTAATATGGGTAAGAAAACACAAAAAAAAGATTTGTTTAGATATGCAATGGGAATACCAAATGTTTATGTAGCAAGTGTTTCTTTAGGGGCTAGTCCTATGCAAACTATTAGGGCTTTTAAAGAAGCAATGGAACATGTAGGACCAAGTTTATTAATTTGCTATTCACCATGTATTGAACAAGGAATTAAAAATGGTATGACGTGTTCTTTAGAAGAACAAAAGTTAGCGATTAAGGCAGGTTATAATTTACTTATGCGTTATGATGGAGCAAGTGAAATACTTACGATTGACTCAAAAGAACCGGATTTTGGCTTATACGAAGAATTATTAAATAAAGAAGTTCGTTATAAAGCTTTAAAGATTAAAGATGAGAATTTAGCAAATGAATTATTAAAGAGGCAGAAAGATAATGCTATTAAGCGTTATAAGTATTATGAAAATTTGGTGAAAAAGTAGGATTTTATAACACAATAGTTGTTTGTTATGATAGAATGATTACTGGAAGTGAGGATTTTTTATGAAAATATTAAGAAATGGATTATTTGTATTTATTTTAGCTTTAATGTTTACTTTAAATGTTAATGCTTCTGTTAAAGGAGAAACACTTAAAGAAGCATGTGAAGCAGAAGGACTAACTTGTAATTTTAAAGAGAAAGATACTAGTAAGTTACCAAGTGTATATGTTTTTCGTGGTACTGGCTGTGGGTATTGTGGGAGACTTATTACACATTTAGCAAGTATTTATGATGAATATAGTGATAAAGTTAATATTGTTTTATATGAGGTAACTAGTAATCAAGACAATTATGCTTTATATGAAAAGGTAGCTGCTAAGTTTTCTGATACTGTACAAGGATATCCTTATTTAGTAATTGGTAAAACTAAGTTTGATGGTTATGCTAGTAGTTTTGATAGTGATATTAAAGCAGCCTTAGATAATATGAATAGTGAATCATATGATGTTGTGGCTGAAGTTAATGCTGGTAATACTGATATTGTTGAAGCAGAAAGTGTTAATAGTGAAGAGAAGAACAATACTGGAGCAGTTTTAGCTTTTATATTTGGTGTAGTTGTTGTTCTTGGCGTTATTATGGGTTATAGTGTTAAAAAGAAATAGATTTAAGTCTATTTTTTTTTGACGTTAATTAATGTTAATGAAATCATAAAAATTACTAGCTATGTAATTGCAAAAAAAGACAAATTATGCTATTATCTAAACATAGAGTAGGAGAGATTAATTATGAAAAATAAATTTGCTTGGGGGGGGGTTATGGAATAAATACAACTCTCTAAAACTACAAAAATTTAAAGAGAATAATAAAAAAAGAAAGATGATAGTAACAATAATAATTTTAAGTATTTTACTATTATCAGGTATATATTTATATAATACATTTGCCGTATTTACAGA
>JABLTL010092911.1_pt1 | contig 15099 bp, 9 predicted proteins | sample 7160151 | NCBI WGS metagenome assembly JABLTL01 (sample SAMN14651223, study PRJNA627086) | human gut metagenome | isolation source: feces | host: Homo sapiens
CTGGTGCGATGGAAGGGACTCGAACCCCCGGCCTACTGATTCGTAGTCAGTCACTCTATCCAGCTGAGCTACCAACGCATACGTTCCGTCCGGAACAAGATGTATTTTATCACTCGTAAAGGGTTTTGTCAACAATTTTTTGAAATTTTTTTGATTTTTTAGAAAAAAAGCGTCTTTTCGTCGTTCCAATTTCAGGTGTACCGGTACACCGCCTTGATCACGGCTCCCCGGCGAGGCGCCGGGCGATTTTCACGCCCGTAAGGCCAGCGGGAGCAGGACTACCGGCAAAATGCCGTTTGCAGCACTTTTTCTTCTTTTTATTATACCGCTTTTGCCCCACTTGTGCTATAATAACTTTATTAATGTTTGAAAACGCTCCTTTTGGGGCAGCACGGAGGGTAGAACCTATGAAACTGGTAAGCGTGGAAACTCCCGAAAAGAGTGTCTGCAAAATGACGTTCAGCGCTTCTGCTGAGGAACTGGAGGCCGCATCCAACGCCGTGTACGAGCGCACCCGCGCCTCTTACACCATCAAGGGCTTTGCAAAGGGTGAGGCGGACCGCGCTCAGATCGAGGCGGACCGCGGAGAGCACACGTTCTGGTATGATGCCATCAATGACCTGATGGACAAGGATGTGCCGGCTCTGTATGACGCCGCCATGAAAGAGCACGGCTTCCGCGCCGTGGACGAGCCCACCTATGATCTGGTCAGCGTGAAGAAAGACGAGGGCTTTGTGGCCACCGCCACCACCGCCCTGCAGCCCGAGCTGAAGCTGGCCCAGACCTCCGGCTTCAAGGTCGAGTGCGTCACCCCGGCTGTCACGGACAAAGAGATCGACAATGTGCTGGAGCACCGCCGTCAGGCCTCTGCCGAGCTGGTGCCCCACAAGGGCCCGGCCGTCAAGGGCAATATCGTCCACATTGACTATGAGGGCCAGATGGACGGCCAGCCGTTCAAGGGCGGCTCCGCCAAGAACCAGACCCTGCAGCTGGGCAGCAGCCGGATGATTCCCGGATTTGAGGAGGGCATTCTGGGCCACAAGGGCGGCGAGGAGTTCGACATCTTTGTCACGTTCCCCACCCGCTACCATGTGAAAGACCTGGCCGGCAAGCCCGCCGTCTTCAAGATCAAGCTGATCGACGTCTGTGTCCGCCAGCTGCCCGCACTGAACAGTGATTTTGCCAAGAAAGCGGGCAAGGTGGACACCATGGAAGCGTTCCGTGAGCAGATCCGCCAGCAGATCCACGATGGCAAGCACGCCAGCGCCCTGAACCGCGCCAAGGATCAGGTCCTGACCCAGCTGGCCAACGCCGCGGAGGGCGAGATCCCCAGCGTCCTGGTGGAGAGTACCTACCAGCGCGAGATGGAGAACATCCAGCAGCAGCTCCAGATGCAGCGTGTCAGCCTGGACCACTACCTGTCCCAGGTGCACCAGACCCGCGAGACCTTTACCGCAAACGTTCACAAAGCTGCGGAGAACAACACCCGCGCCCGGATGGCTCTGCTGCAGGTGGCACAGCAGGAGAACCTCGTCCCCACCGATGAGGAGATGACCGCCAAGATGCAGGAGCGTGCCGACAAGCTCAAGAAGCCTCTGGAAGAGATCATGGCCAAGTCCAACGTGGAGAGCATTCGCCGCAACGAGGCCATCCGCCGCGCTGCTGACTGGGTGATCGAGCATTCCACCATCGAGGAGAAATAAGCAGTTTTCCAAGCCCGTGCCCTGCACGGGCTTTTTTGTTGTATTTCTTGACTTTTTCTTTGTTTTGCGTTATTTTTATAGTAGAATCTGTAATAAAATTTGGGCACGCCTGTCCAAGTCTCAGATTGGAGGTTTTGAACTATGAAAAAGCTATTCTGCACACTGTTGTCTGCGGCGGCAGCGGTGGCTCTGCTCTGTGGTTTTACCCCCTCTCCGCAGGAAAACAGCGCGGGAGCGGGGCTCATTACCAAAACCTATGAAACGGCAGAGGCCATCAACAGCCTATCCGTCAGCGACAAATACGCCGATGTGACGGTAAAAGCCGATGATGTGGACCATGTGGTGGTGGAGTACAGCTACAACAGCTCCTACAACGATGCCTTTGGCACGGGCGGAGAGCTGTACAGCTTTACCATTGCGGGCCCGAGCCTGAACATTCAGGGCCTCAAAGGCGACGCTTCCATGAGCGTGAACAACAGCAAGTGCATCTGCACCATGACCGTCAAGCTGCCCCGCAGGGCGTTTGCAGGCCTCACGGTGGATACCAGCAACGGCAATCTCACCATCCAGGATATGACGTCTCAGTCCAATACCCTGACCACCACCAACGGCAACATTTCCATTACCGGCGGCAGCCTGGATAACCTGAACGCCACGGCCAACAACGGCAAAGTGGAGGTAAACAACCTGCTCACCCAGACCTTTGCCGCTTCCACCCGGAACGGCCGCATCAGCCTGGCCAACACCTCGGCTTTGAGCATTACCGCACAGGCCCAGAACGGTGACGTCAAGCTGGACCACACCTCGTCGCCCTATTTCTACTGCACCGCCACCAACGCCAGCGTGGTGGGCACTGTGACGGGCCGCGGCGCGGAGTATGGCCTGAACCTGACCGCAGGCAGTGGTCGCGTGACCCTTACCGACGCCAACGACGATAGCTTCGCCATCCGCAGCAGCGCCCCTGTCCAGCAGAATCTTGGCGCCGCCCAGAGCTTTACGGCCACTGCCAGCAACGGCAACGTGAACCTGGAATTCGTGCAGTGAGGCACCTTTAAAACGACAAACACTCCTCTGTAAAGCCAACAGGAGCCTGTGCCGGGAAGCGATTCCCACGCACAGGCTCCTGTTGGTTTTTGTTATTTTACTTTGTCAGCAGGTTGAAGCCCATGACCACGATGCCCAGCACCACCAGCACAATACCGGTCGCGCGGTTGAGGGTCTTGGCGTCCGCCTTATTGGCAAAGACCGCCGCAATACGGGCCCAGAGCAGGGTAAAGAGGACGCAGAGGGCAAACACGGGCCAGTCCGGGGCCCCGCCGATGGCAAAGTGGGAGACAGCACCCGTCAGGGCCGTGAACGTCATGATGAAGACGCTGGTGCCCACGGCAGTCTTGAGCTCGTAGCCCAGCACGCTGGTGAGGATGAGGAGCATCATCATGCCGCCGCCGGCCCCCACAAAGCCGCAGATCAGGCCGATGATGACACCGCAGACGATGGACTGGATCGCACGCTTTTTCGCGGAGATCCCCTGCATGGCCTCTTTGGTGGTCATGACCGGCTTGACGATGAACTTGATGCCCAGCAGGAACGTCATAAACACCGAGAAGCCGCCCATCGTCCGAGAGGGAACAAGGCTTGCCAGCCAGCTGCCCACCACCGTGAATCCCAGCACGCTGGCCATCATGATGAGGCCGTTTTTCACGTCCAGATTCTTATTCTTGTGGTAGGTGTAAGCGGACACCGCACTGGCCAGCACGTCCGACGAAAGGGCGATGCCCACGGCCATGTAGGGGTCCATGCCCAGAAACGTGATGAGCATGGGGCTGATGACCGCCGCCGCACTCATCCCGGCAAAGCCGGTGCCAAGGCCGGCACCCATGCCGGCAAAAAATGTGACCAGAAGAACATATAAAATATGCATCTTAATCTTCCCCCTCAATGATGGCATCCAGATTTTTGCTCATGGTCTCCAGCGTGGCAAAAAACGCCGCCCGCTGGGCTTCGTCCGTGTGGTCCAGCAGCCGCTCCAGAAAACGGTTCTGCACCTCCCGGCCCCGCTCTACCACGGAGCGGGCCTTTTCTGTCCCGATGAGCAGGGTCTTGCGGCGGTCACCTGCCACGGCCTCCCGCCGGAGGTAGCCCTCCTGCACGAGGCGGTCCACATTGACCGAGACAAGGTTCGCTTTTAGCTTTCGCACCTCCACGATGTCGCTGGCCGTCTTGTATTCGGGGTTATTGACGAGGAACAGCAGGATATCCAGCGCCGTCTGCGGCAGTTTGAGCTCTTGACACAGGGGCTTGCAGGCGGCGTTGTAGCCCACCACAAACTTCTGGGAGAATTCCAGGCTGGGGTTCATGCAGCTTCACTTCTTTCAATTTTAGATTGTTCAAATTTGAAGCGATTATAGCACAGGCCGTTTTCTCTGTCAAGGATGAAAAAAAGCTCTGCCGGAACCCGACAGAGCTTTTTTCCTATTTTGCCGTTAAATCGCCAGCAGGATCAGCCGCATTACCAGCGCGCAAAGCCACGCGGTGACGCACTGGTTTACCACCATGATGGCCGCCCACTTACCGCCAAGCTCACGCTTGACAGAGGCCACTGCAGCAATGCAGGGGGTATACAGCAGGCAGAAGACCAGCAGCGGGGCCGCCTGGGCCGGGGTAAGGGCAGCTGCAAAGGCTGCCGAGGAGCCGAACAGGATGGTCAGGGTGGAAACAACGCTCTCCTTTGCCATAAAGCCGGTGATGAGAGCCGTGGAGACACGCCAGTCGCCAAAGCCCAGCGGTGCGAACAGCGGCGCGATCCCGCCCGCCAGCAGGGCCAGAATGCTGGTCTGCGGGTCAGACGTCAGGCGGAGCCGGAGGTCAAAGTTCTGCAGGAACCAAATGACGATGGTGGCTATAAAGATGACCGTAAACGCCCGCTCGAGAAAATCCCGGGCCTTTTCCCAGAGCAGCTGGGCCACGTTTTTCAGGCCCGGCAGGCGATAGTTGGGCAGCTCCATCACAAAGGGCACGGCCTCGCCCTTGAAGACCGTTCCCTTGAGGAGAATGGCCATTCCTACGCCCACGAGGATGCCAAGGAAATACAATCCCACCATGACCAACGCGGCCTGACGCGGGAAAAATGCCGCTGCAAACAAGCTGTAAATGGGCAGCTTGGCCGAGCAGCTCATAAACGGTGTGAGCAGGATGGTCATTTTTCGGTCACGCTCCGAGGGGAGGGTGCGGCTGGCCATCACGCCGGGCACTGTACAGCCAAAGCCGATGAGCATAGGCACGATGCTGCGGCCCGAAAGACCGATGCGGCGGAGCAGTTTGTCCATGACGAACGCCACACGGGCCATGTAGCCGGTATCTTCCAGCAGGGAGAGGAAGAAGAACAGGGTCACAATGATGGGCAGAAAGCTCAGCACGCTGCCCACGCCTGTAAAGATGCCGTCGATGACCAGTGAGTGCACCGCCGGGTTGACTTCCCAGGCCGTAAGGGCGTTATCCGTCAAGGTGGTCAGCCGGTCAATTCCCGCTGCCAGCAGGTCCTGCAGGCCGGAACCGATGACGCCGAACGTCAGATAGAACACCAGCGCCATAATGCCCACAAAGGCCGGGATGGCCGTATATTTGCCGGTGAGGATCCGGTCAATGCGGTTGCTGCGGAGCTGCTCCTTGCTCTGATGGGGCTTGACAACGGTCTGAGCCACCAGCTGGTGGATAAAGTGGAACCGCATATCCGCAATGGCAGCGGCCCGGTCCAGCCCGCGCTCCTGCTCCATCTGGAGGATGATGTGCTCGATCATTTCTTTTTCGTTCTGATCCAGCTGCAGGGCTTCCTCAATGCGGTGGTCGCCCTCCACCAGCTTCGTGGCGGCAAAACGCACCGGGATGCCAGCTGTCTTGGCGTGGTCCTCAATGAGATGGATGATGCCATGGATGCAGCGGTGGACCGCACCGCCGTGGTCGTCCTCGCCACAGAAATCCAGCCGGCCTGGGCGTTCCTGATACTTTGCCACATGGATGGCATGGTCTACCAGCTCATCCACACCCTCGTTCTTGGCCGCGGAGATGGGCACCACCGGGATGCCCAGCATGGCCTCCATCTGGTTGATGCGGATGGTACCGCCATTTCCGCGCACCTCATCCATCATATTCAGCGCCAGCACCATGGGGGTATCCAGCTCCATGAGCTGCATCGTTAAGTACAGGTTCCGTTCAATGTTGGTGGCATCCACGATGTTGATGATGCCGGTGGGTTTCTCATTGATGAGGAACTGCCGGGTGACGATTTCCTCGCTGGAATAGGGCGACATGGAGTAAATGCCGGGCAGATCGGTCACTTCGGTCTCCGGGTGGCCCTTGATCGCACCGCTCTTGCGGTCCACAGTCACGCCCGGGAAATTGCCTACATGCTGGTTGGAGCCGGTAAGCTGGTTGAACAGGGTGGTCTTTCCGCAGTTCTGGTTGCCCGCCAGTGCAAAGGTGAGGGTCGTGCCGTCCGGCAGCGGATTCTCTCCCTTTTTGGTGTGGTAGCGGCCGCCCTCGCCCAGGCCGGGGTGCTCTACCACTTTCTGTTCCGGGCAGGCAGCGGGCACCACCCGGACGGTTTTTGCCGGGGAAACGTTGATCTGGGCCGCGTCATCCAACCGGAGGGTCAGGGCGTAGCCGTGGATCTGCAGCTCCATCGGGTCACCCATGGGTGCAAACTTGACGAGGGTGACCTTTTCCCCAGGGATCAGGCCCATATCCAGAAAATGCTGGCGGAGGGCCCCCTGTCCGCCAACCGTCTCAATGACAGCGCTTTCGCCGATGTTCAGTTCTTTCAGTGTCATGGTTGTCCGCCTTTCTTCGACCATTTGTTAGTCTGTATTAACAATGGTACTATAGGCTAACTTTTATCCTTTGTCAAGGGATGCCAACGACAAATTTCGTCGCGGACCGCATTTCATAAAATGTCCTATCGAGAAATGACCTCCGCGATGCAAAAACACCCCTGTCTGCCGCGGCAGACAGGGGTGTTTTTAACATTATGGACAATCGCAGTGGAAAATCCTTTTATTTTGCAGTGTGGTATCCGTCGGGGTTCTTCTTCTGCCAGTTCCAGCTGTCGGCGCACATCTCCTCGATGCCGTACTCAGCCACCCAGCCCAGCTCACGCTTGGCCTTGGAGGGGTCGGCGTAGCACTCGGCGATATCGCCGGGGCGGCGGGCCTCGATGACGTAGGGGAGCTTCTTGCCGCAGGCTTTCTCAAAGGCATGGATGACATCCAGCACGCTGTAGCCCTTGCCGGTGCCCAGGTTGCAGATGAAGAGGCCGCAATTGGTCTCCAGCTTGCGGATGGCGCAGACATGGCCGCGGGCCAGATCCACCACGTGGATGTAATCGCGGACGCCGGTGCCGTCCGGGGTGGGGTAATCGTTGCCGAAGACGTGCACTTTTTCCAGCTTGCCCACAGCGACTTTTGCAATGTAGGGCATCAGATTGTTGGGGATCCCGTTGGGGTCCTCACCAATGAGGCCGGACTTGTGGGCACCGATGGGGTTGAAGTAGCGGAGCAGGGCCACGTTCAGGGTGGGGTCCGCCTTGCAGACATCGGTCAGGATGCGCTCGGTCATGGCCTTCGTGGTGCCATAGGGGTTGGTGGTGGCACCCACGGGGAAGTCCTCGGTGATGGGCACACTGGCGGGGTCGCCGTAAACGGTGGCCGAGGAGCTGAAGACAAAGTTCTTGCAGCCGTGGCGGCGCATCACATCCAGGATGACCAGGGTGCAGTTGAGGTTGTTATAGTAGTATTCAATGGGCTTGGAGACACTCTCGCCCACAGCCTTGTAGGCTGCAAACTGGATGACCGCGGTGATGTCCGGGCACTCGGTGAAGATCTTCTCCACATCCTCATGCTTGGTCATATCGGCCTGATAGAAGCGGAAGTCCTTGCCCGTGATCTGCTTGACCCGCTCCAGCACCACCGGAGAAGCGTTATAGTAGTTATCGGCCACCACCACATCGTAGCCAGCGTTCAACAGTTCAATGCAGGTGTGGCTGCCAATGTAGCCAGCGCCGCCGGAAACCAGAATTGCCATTGCAAAAACCTCTCTCTCGTCACCATTGTTGCATTCTTTGTAAGGGCCTTGCCCCTGCTGCCTAAAGAATACCGCTTTTTGCACACGGAATCAAGTACCGCCCATTTTATGCGGCTGGATTCTTGTTGCATCTTTTTCTGCACGATGATGGAACCACAAATTTTTTTGCACCCTGCCTATGGAGGGAAGACGCTTTTTGTGCAAATGAGAGAAAGCGCACCCGGAACACAAAAATGACCGCCCGGCCGGGCGGTCATTCCGTTCTCTCTTTTCAAAGGCGTCCGCACTGGCGCCCGGTGAAAAAGCGCAGCGTGGTGTTGGCGCGGAAGACCTTGCCCGCGCGGAGGATGGTGGTGGGAAACTCCGGGTGCGAGGGACTGCAGGGGAAGTGCTGGGTCTCCAGCGCAAAGCCGCCGTATTTCTGCAGCGGCACGCCGCCCTTGCCCGGGGTGGGGCAATCCTGCAAAAAATTGCCCGTGTAAAGCTGGATGCCCGGCTGAGTGGTGTACATCTTCATGCTGATGCCGCTTTTCTCGCTGGTGGCCCAGGCGCACAGGCTCTGGCTGGAACCGCGGTCCCGGTCAATGACAAAGCAGTGGTCAAAGCCGCCGCCCACCATGGTGGTCTGGGAAAAGCCCGTGTCGATGTCCCGGCCCAGCGGTTTGCCGGAAGTAAAATCCATCGGCGTGCCCGCCACGGGCAGGATGCGCCCGGTGGGGCAGGTCTCGTTGTTGCCCTCCAGATACCGGGACGCGTAGAGCTTGAGCTTCTGGTTCAGCACATCGCCCTCACCATCCAGATTAAAATAGGTATGGTTGGTGAGGTTCAGCACGGTGTCCGCGTCGGAGGACACCCGGTAGTCCATCCGCAGGGCATTGTCCTCCGTGAGGATATACCGCACCGAAATTTTCAGATTGCCGGGGAACCCGTCTTCTCCATCCGGGCTCTCCGCCTCCAGTAACAGGGTATCGCCAAAGGATTTCACCTCGTAGATCTTGCGCGGGAATGTGCCATGCAGATGGTTTTTGCCATTGTTGGCTTCCAGATGGTAGGCCCTGCCGCCTACACTGAACACCGCGTTCTCGATCCGGTTGGCGTACCGCCCCACAAACGCACCGCAGCAGGTGCTGCCTTGGGAGTTGAAGTCGTTTTCGTAGTCGGCCAGGGTGTCATGCCCTACGACCACGTCCACCGGGCCCTTTTTTGTGGGGACAAGGATATTTTTGATCACACAGCCATAGTTCAGCACATGCACTTCCAGTCCGCCGGGGTTGGAGATGATGTACTCGTTGACCTTTTCGCCGCTTTTTGTCACGCCAAAAGGCTTGGAACGAAACTGTGCCATTGCGCTCGCCTCCTCATCATTTGGTTCACACCCAGCAGGCGCACTCCTGAGTGTATCTTTCATAATTATGATTATATCATAGTTTCACACGCTTGTGGGCAGAACTTTTTAGAATTAACAGCCAATATTTTGGGAGATTTTTTGGTGGTTTTGCAAAAAGAAAATCCTCATGGAGCGCTCCATGAGGATTTTTTTGTTTGCAGGGGAATTTATGCTTGCGCGTTGGCCTGCGCCAGGAACTCGGCCGCGTCGTCCGGGATGTCGTCCAGGTCTTCCTCGCTGCCGATATCCACGTTGAGCGGCGGCTTCTTGAAGAGGATGTCGTACATCAACGGGACGATGTACAGGGTCATCAGGGTGGCGTAGCTCAGGCCGCAGATGATGACGACGCACATGCCGCGCATCAGCTGTCCGGCCATATCGTTGCTCAGGGCCGTCTGGAGCATGGCCAGCACCGTGGTCAGGGTGGTCATGAGGATGGGCCGCATACGGGTCTTGCCGGTGGCGATAAGGGCCGCGCGGCGCTCCATGCCGCCCAGACGGAGCTGGTTGGTGTAGTCCACAAAGACGATGCCGTTGTTGACGACGGTACCCATCAGGACGATGAAGCCCATCAGAGAGATCATGGTCAGCTGCTGGCCCGTGAGCAGCATTCCCAGCAGGCCGCCGGTAAAGGCCAGGGGGATGGTAAACAGCACGATGAACGGGGACAGCAGGCTCTGGAACTGTGCCACCATGACCAGATAGACGAACGGCAGGGCCAGTGCTAGCCACTGCACCATCTCATTGGTCATCTTGTTGACGTTGCCGGACTCGCCGCCCACGTCAAAGGAGCAGCCCTCCGGCATTTCATCGGTCAGGGTGTAGGCGTCCAGCGTCTTCTTGACCTGACGGGCCTGCACGGTGGTATTGTAGCCGGGCAGAGTGTCCGCCGTGACGGTGACGAACTGGGTCTGGTTCTCGCTGGTCAGGGAGTCGGGGGCCGTGCCCACGGTCCAAGTGGCAATATCGCTGAGCTGACAGGTGCCCGTGGTGGTGGTGCCATCGGCGGACATGGTGGTGGTCTCAAAGGCAATGCCCATCATGTTTTCCTTGGTGACGGGGTCCAGGTTATCGGTGATCTGGACCGTCATGGAAGTGCCGTCCACCACAACGGGGGTCTTGGCAGTGGTGGTGGTGGTCAGGTCCGCCGCGATCTGCTGATACACCTGCGCGACGGTCAGGCCATAGGCACGGACCTTATCACGGTCGATCTGCAGCTCAATGGTGGCGTCGCCGTTGCCCAGGCCGGTGGTGGCGTTGGTAAAGCCCTCGGTGTTATTGACCATCTCCACGACCTTATCGGCCAGCTGGGTGATGGTGGCCGTGTCGGGGCCGTAGACCTTGACGCTGAGGCCGTTGGCCATCATGCTGGTGAGCTCCTGCATTCCGCTGATCTCCACGGTGCCGGTGCAGTTTTCCACGCTGCCCAGGGCGTCTTCCAGCGCCTGACGGGCGGTTTCGATCTGGGTGGAGGAGAGGCTCTCATCCAGTTTGACATTGATCTTATAGCTGCCGTAGCTGTTGGCCGCGTTCAGCAGGTCGGTAATAGCCTTGGGAAGGCCCAGCTGGCCAACGTCGATGCCGGCCACGCTGGTATCGGTGGTGATGCCCACCTCTTCCACATGGTCCACCGCCATCAGGGCTTCCACCACCTGCCCGGCCACATCGTAAGAATCCTCTTTGCTCATATCCGCCGTGGTCGAGATCTCCACAATGGCCTCGTTGCTGGTGATCTCCGGCAGCAGGGTGATGCCCATGGAGAAGACCCGCCAGCCGCAGAAAGCCAGCAGAACGATGGCAGCCCCCAGCGGGATGGCGCGGTGCTGGAAGCACCACTCCAGGCTCTTGCCGTACTTGTCCTGCACTTTTTCAAACCAGGCCAGCTTCTTGGGCTCGGCCTTTTTCAGCACGGTGGAGGACGCCGCCGGGACAACGGTAATGGCCACGATGAGGGAGGCCATGAGGCAGTAGCCGATGCAGAGAGACATGGGCTGCATCAGGTTGCGCACCGTCTCGGAGGTGAAGATGACAGGCACGAAGACGCAGACTGAGGTGAGGGTAGAGGCCACAATGGACATGCCCACCTGCTTTGCGCCCTGCACGGCCGCGCGGGGTGCAGGGACGCCACGGCCCCGCAGACGGTAGATGTTCTCAATGACGACGACCGAGTTATCCACCAGCATACCAATGCCGAGGGAGAGGCCCGCCAGTGTCATGACGTTGAGGTCCAGCCCGGTGAAGTACATCAGCACGATGGCGAACAGAACGGACAGCGGGATGCTGATGCCGACCACGAGGGTGGGCTTGATATCTTTCAGGAAGATGGCCAGCACGATGATGGCCAGAGCGGCACCCACGATCATGCTGGTGAGGATGCTCTTGACAATAACGGTAATGTAGTTGCCCTGGTTGGACAGAACGACCACTTTCAGGCCGTCGTACTGGGCTTCCAGCTCCTTGAACGCTTCCAGACAGCTATCCGAAACCGTGCTGGCGCTGGCCGTAGAGCTCTTGAAAATTTTGAGCACGGCGGCCCGCTCGCCATTCAGACGGGTATAGCTGGCCTCGGCGTTATCAATGACTTCCACATCCGCCACATCGGAGAGGCGGACGTCGCCAAAGCCATCCACATGGAGCAGCAGCGCGCCCTCGATATCGGCCACGCTGTCGTACTCCTCGCCAACTTTCAGCAGCCAGGATTTTCCGCTGGAGTCCTTGACGTAGCCGGCGGGCATGGAGAAGTTCTGGGCGTAGATGAGGGTGGCCAGCGTGTCGATATCCAGCTGCTTGGCCACATCGGCGCTGGCGAGGGCTTTCTCCTTGGCCGCCTCATACTGGGCGTTGGCCTCGTCGTACTGGGTCTGGTAGTTGTTCAGCATCTCACGCGCTTCGGTAAACTTCATGTACGCGGAGAGCTGCTGGCTGGAATAGCTGCCCAGCGCCTGGGAGAACGTGTTCATCAGCTCGGGCACATTGTCCATGGCCTTGATGGTATCTTCCAGCGTTTTATAGATGGTGCTCATGCTCTGCTGCACTTCCAGGTCGCCCGCCAGATCTCCGGCGGTGCTGCCGTCGGCACCCGTTTCCAGGTTCAGGCGGTTCTGCAGCTGCTGCAGGGCAACGGTGAGCTTATCGGTGATATCGCGCAGCTCGCCGATGATGGAAATGAGGGAGTCAATGTCCCGCATTCCCGTCTCGTTGAACTGGTCCACCACATGCTGCAGGCCATCGCGCACCTCGATCAGCGCCTGCTGGATCTCCGGCTCGTTGACCACGGCGATCAGCTGGTTCACACTGTCCAGCAGGGCCTGCGCCTTATCCCGGACGGTGGTCACGGCGGCACCCACCTCGGTGCCCATCTGGGCCATCACGGTATCGGAGACCATTTCGCCGTAGTTTTTCAGCTGTTTTTCGTACTCCTTGCGACCGGCTTCGATCTGGGCCTGGGCGGCTTCCAGCTGCTCATGGGCCGCCGCCAGCTGAACGTCGATGGTCTCCAGCAGCTTCTCGTTGATGACGTCGATCTTGGACTGGCTCAGCTGCACCTGCACCATCTTCTCGATGAGGCCGTTGGCCGAGATGCTGGACACGCCGCCCCTGCGCTCCACATAGGGCACCAGCGTGCCGCTGACGAAATCGGAGAGGTCGTAGACATCACTGCCCTCGCGGCTGATGGCAACCGTCATAAAGGCATTCATGTTCATGCTGTATTCAATGATAGAGGGGGTCAGGCAGCTGCTTGGCAGGCTGGACACCGTCTGGTCCACCTTGTTGGACACCTTGACCATGGTGCTGTTCATGTCGGTGCCCTCGGAGAACTTCATCAGCAGCAGGCTGTAGTTTTCCGCCGAGGTGGAGGTGATGGTGTCCACACCCGCCACGGTACCCAGGGCGTTTTCCATCACGTCGGAGACTTCACTCTCCACACGCTCCGGGCTGGCACCGGGGTAAACCGTGACCACCATCAGGTACGGCGTGCTGATGTCCGGCAGCAGGTTGGTCTGCATGTGGCTGAGGGCCACGAACCCCAGCAGCAGGACCATGACAACCCCAACCAGCACCGTAAACGGTTTTTTGACACTGAATTTTTCCATTTCTTCCTACCGTTTCTCTTAGGCCCCCCAAGCAGCGGGGCTTAAATTTCCTTTAGTATCCTTATTATACACGAGGGGGAGGGGGTTGCAATAGTCCCTTGGTGAATCTTTTATAAAACTTAAGATACTTTTCCGCAACCGGGGAATTCTCCGCTCAATTCCTCAATTTTTTGACCTGTTTCCAGAATTTTCATGTCGAAATCAGGTTGTATACGAACGAGCCGGGCCGATCATTGCACCCGCCGCCAAATTTTTGGGGGCCCGAACACGGTGCCCCGACGCGGCGATTTTATTTTTTTCGTGGAAATGTGGTTTTGATTATGGTATACTAACATCAGAATGGAATATCAGGCTCATTTGGAGCCCGACTCAGATACAACGAGAACAACAACCACCCCAAAGAGGAATGCTATGAAAAAAGTCATCTCTGTCCGTTTTAAGGACAACGGCAAAAGCTATTATTTTGACCCCGCCGATGCTGACATCAAGGCCGGGGATTACGTCATTGTGGAAACTGCCCGCGGCATCGAGTGCGGCGAGGTGGTGCAGGGCGTGCGGGAGATCGCCGACACGGCAGTGCCCAAGGCCCTCAAGCCCATTACCCGGATGGCCGACAGCGTGGATGTGCGCCGGATGCGCCAGAACCGCGAGGACGAGAAACGGGCCTACCACACCTGCCAGGAGTGCATTGCACGCCACGGCCTGGAAATGAAGCTGGTGGAGGCCGAGTACACCCTCGATCGCTCCAAGATCATGTTCTACTTCACGGCGGACGGCCGTGTGGACTTCCGGGAGCTGGTCAAGGACCTGGCCGGCATCTTCCACACCCGCATTGAGCTGCGCCAGATCGGCGTGCGCGACGAGAGCAAGATGATCGGCGGCCTGGGCATCTGCGGCCAGCCGTTCTGCTGCTCCCGCTTTTTAAAGGACTTCCAGCCTGTTTCGATCAAGATGGCAAAGGAGCAGGGCCTGTCCCTGAACCCCACCAAGATCAGCGGTGCCTGCGGCCGTCTGATGTGCTGTCTGGCCTACGAGGAGAGCGCCTACGAGTACCTGAACAGCATCATGCCCATGGTAGGCAGCACCGTCCGCACCCCGGACGGCCTGGGCACCGTGCTGGAAGTCAACCCCGTTTCCGGCTACCTGCGGGTGCGCTGCGGCACCGAGGCCCTCACCCCGCGCTACTACAAGGTGGGCGTGTGTGAGTACATCAGCGGCGGCAAGCGCGCCCCCCGCCGCCCGGACCCGGACGACGATTATTCCGGCGTGCGCAACCCCGCCCCGGTGGTGGCTTCCGCCGACGCCGATGGCAGCACGGGTTGCGGAAACTGCCCCAAAAAGGGTAGATAATTCCCAGAAAAATAGTGGGAATTCACCAAGGTTAGTCTGCTAAAACTAACCATATTTCGTGATTTTCGCCAAAAAATCTCTTCAATTTCCTCCAGAAGTTAGCCTGTGCTTTTGTGCAACCCAACAAAAAAACGGGTTTTGCATTTTGCGCGGTACGGTTAGTCTTGCCTTTTTGATTTTGCTTTGCTAGAATCATGTCAAGGATAAGATTTCCGAGGGAGCCCGCCACCCGCCGTGCAAGGGCAGGTTTCTTCATAAATGACCGCACGGGAGATAAGGAGAGTACGATTATGGCACACAAGGTTTCTGACGCATGTGTTGGCTGCGGCGCTTGCGAGGGCGCTTGCCCGGTTGGTGCAGTCACCATTGAGGGTGGTGTTGCAGTTGTGAACGCAGACGCTTGCATCGATTGCGGCGCTTGCGAGGGTGCTTGCCCCACTGGTGCTATCACTGCTGAATAATTGCACCTAAAAAGAAAAAAGCTGAAAAA
>JABLTL010039731.1_pt1 | contig 15084 bp, 9 predicted proteins | sample 7160151 | NCBI WGS metagenome assembly JABLTL01 (sample SAMN14651223, study PRJNA627086) | human gut metagenome | isolation source: feces | host: Homo sapiens
GAAAGTTATCTCGCCTTCGTAGATACCAGGAACCTCTGTTGCCGAGATGATGTTTGCAGGGATATTACTATACCACTTATCTGTGCTACCAACCACATACAACTCCTTAGGATAGCCTTGTGGATAATTTGGGTCACTACCATATATAGTCATACGTTTGTTTGGCAAGTCTAAAGTAACGCAAGCATATGAAGAAGTTTCTGCTGGAAATTCTATTAAGAACTCAGAATCAACACCTTTCTCTACATCTACAGTAAGGTTTGGCTCAACATTGCATGTTGCGATAGGTGCACCAATACGGTAGTCTTTAATCTCATCCCATCCGTCTGGTGTTGAGGCAAGTGCTGATGATATATAGAATTTATTAGATTCAAAATATACCCATCCTGTATATACACCTTCTTCATCTTCCCATATCAACTTAACTCCATCATTGGCAACTTTGTTACCATCAGTACCAAGGAAGTAAACATAGTCTGGATAATCTGGTACATAGGTTTCATTGAAGAGTTTCATCGTCATATAGCGAAGGTCTACAGTAACTTCGTATGTGCCAGGTTTTGTTATAGAGAAGTAAGAATCATTGTATGCTATATCATTATCACGATTAATGAGCACTCTTCCACCACCTAATTGTTTTGAGTTTTCAGAACTAATGATGCTGAATCTTGTATTAGTAAACTCTATAGTTGCCTTATAAACACCTTCGGTCTCAGTCATCGGAAGCGGTTCCTCGCCTATAGTTGGTTCAAAATTTCCCTTACTTCCCAATACATATAGCGAAGAAGGATACGTGCCAAGCATTGTTACGGTCATTGCATTGAAGTCGACACGAAGACGATAAGTACCTTCGCCTGGCACCTGAAACGAAGCATCCTTTTGGAAAATCATTGCTTCTGGATTATTGTAAGAAAGCAATTGGTCAGCCTTAGCAGGACCATAGCGGTATTCTAGAAGACCAAGCCAATCGTCAGGCTCTTCTGTTAGTTTAGTTACAATACCAAAGAACTTTGCATTAGGAGCAAACGTCACTTCACCTTCATACACACCATCAATGTCTGTTTTTTGCAATTCGGCACTTGCCTTATCGGTTTGCCAATTGCCATCGTTACCTAAAATGTAGCATTGTGCGCTTGCGGTAACAGTAGCCGTCATTATCATCAATAACGACATTAAAAGTTTGAGTAGACTTTTCTTCATAAGAACAAAAATTTAAAAGTTAATATTTGAGTTATTAGTAATAATCCTTGTATAGTAGTAGCCCAACAAAGGCTTTTCTTGCTTTAATCTTAAAGAGCACAAATAGTCTATGTCGCAAATATAAACCTTTTTTCTATACTTTCCGCATTTTTTCCAATTTATTTTTATTTTTAGCTATAATACGACCACAAACTTTATTTGTGACTATAGAAATAAGTAGTCAACTACAAATATGACTAAAAATCAAATAGGTCAACGTGAATTATAAATAAGTAACAACTGAGTCAACTCACATTATAAATTAAGCTTAAAGTGGTCAACTAAAATAATAAACCACACAATATATAAAAACCTCAAAAAAAATGAAGCAAGCTTCAATCGCAAACGAAGCAGGCTTCAATCGCCAACGAAGCTTACTTCGTTGGCCATCGAAGTCTGTTGCATTTTTGAGGCGTAAAAACAAAAAAAATCGTCCGAACTTACATTAGCGTATGTTCGGACGATTTAGGGTTTATAACCTTATGGTTGTTATCCTTATGACAATGTTATTTTGACCTATTGATTGTAACCATAGTTCTGATATTTCTGCTTAGCCTCATCGGTGAGCAATGTACCACTCTCATCGGTAAGCATATCGAGGAATGTCTGTGGATAAGGTTTCAGAGTCATATAGTTCTGGAATGCTCCCTTAGGCTTACCATCCTGACCAGATGTTGCTGTGGTGTTGTCGGATGTATCCCACTTACCTGATTTGTATGTGGTATTGTTGGCATTAGAACCCATCTGATGGTGCCACTGAATGCGCTCTGCCTGAAGACCTGAGTGGTGGAGAATCTCGTAGTACATTTCTTCCTCGCTAAACTCACGGCAATATTCGTTGAGAATAAACTCGCGGAAGCGGAGCTGATCGGTATTAGCTGTAGGAGGATAGTTTTCGAGAGTAGACTTAGCAGAAGCGCCATCCCAGTAAGAAGCGTCAACCTTAATCTTGTCATATGAGTTGCCAATAGCCTCATAAGGATACTTAGCCTCGGCAGGAGTAAGAGTCTCATGACCAGGATATAGGCGAGCAAGAACCTCAGCACGCTTGTCGCCAGCCTTAAAGGCAGCACGCTCACGAAGCTTGTTGATATCGTTGATAGCCAAGTCATAGCTATTCTTGCGACCATAAGCCTCAGCACGGAGCAGATAGGTTTCAGCAAGACGGAATACAGGAATGTCCTTGGTGCCATAGATAGCATTTGAACCAGAACGGTTGGCATCGTCATACTTCAATGTGCCAAGATAACCGGTACGCATACCTGCCTCAAGACCATAGTGATTTTTACTTTCGCCTTCGCCAAGATTAGATACGAACGAATACTGACCACCTGCCTCAACAATCTGAGGACGATAATAGTATTTGCCATCTTTCTTCATCCAGCGAGCAAAGCAAACGAATGGCTGTGCATCAGCCTCAGCAACGTCGATAGCTGTTTCCTTGGTGTTCTCGATGATAGCGAAAGCGATATCGCCCTTACCCATCTTATGCTCACCAGCTACAGCTGCACGTCCGCCCCAAGAAGCACGATCGTAATTAGGAAGGATGTTGGCATTGAAATAGTTTGCCTGAGCCTCAGTCCATGTATATGTGGCATTGTGCTCATCATTGTAAGCATAGTAAGGAATATCCTCTGCCTTTGTAGACTTATTACCACCATTAAGAGCTGTAGTAAACTCAAGATGGAACGACTTCTGGAAACGAGCATCGTTGAGCTTATCTGTAAATACGTCGAAGCCCCAGTCGTTGTTGCGATAGCTGGTATTCTCCTTAGTTGGGTTCTGCCATGTATAGTCAGGAATACCCCACTTCTGGTTTACGTAAGTCTGGGCAAAGAGACAGCAAGCACGCTGACCATAACGATAGTTGTCGGTACCATTTCCGAATACACCTGCAAGGATAATTTCTTTGCTTTCCTCATTTTTCCATGAGTCAATATCGTTTTGCCAAAGATTCAGATAGTCAGGCTCAAGCTCATACTTATGGCTGTTGATAACCATTGAAGCATAGTAGATACAAGAGTCGAGGTCGGTAGAAACCTTACCCTTATAGAGCATACCAAGGTATGACTTAGGGTTTAGGTTATCGATGGTACCATCAGAATTGCGTCCATATTCTGCTGTGCCATATTCTGCACCCTGAGCACGGGTAAGATAAAGCTTAGCAAGGAAGTGAGCTGCAGCATACTTAGTGATGCGACCAAATTGCTCAGCCTCTTCAGGAAGATTTTCTACAGCATAGCGCATATCGCCAATCATAATCTTCCAAGCCTCCTCTGAAGGCATACGGTTGTAGCAGAAGTTACCTGGCAAACTGGTGATACTGGTCTGTGGGAAGTATACATCGCCCAAAAGAGTGTTGAGGGTGAAAATCAAGTAGTCGCGATTGAACAAAGCTTCCGACAAACGTGATGCGGCATAAGCCTTGTCAGAGGCATATTTGCCGACAGCAGAACCACCACGGATAGAACCAATAGCCTTGTTGCAGACGTCGATGACAGGATAACAGTTGATGATAAATCCTGACTGCTGCTTAGACTGAACACCCATAAAGGTATTCATATATCCAGCCACGCTGTTCCATGGACCAGTAGCAGTCCATTGAGCAGTAGAGAATTGGTTGATGGTGTTTGAACCAGATGCTACACCACAATCGTGACCAATTTCGAAACTGAAGCCACCCTCAGTATATGGATGGCGCAGACGCTCTGCATTATATGTTGCTACGACAAGTTGGTCGAGTCCTTGTTCGGTTTTGAAGTAGTCTTGTGTGATTACAGAAACCATCTTCTCCTCAAGGAAGTCGTCAGAACATGATGTCATCATGCCTGCTGCTCCACCCAACGTTAATAAGCCTAATGCTAAATATTTAGATTTCATATTGTTTTTGCTTTTTGTTATGAATAGATTATTAGAAACCAAGACGTACCCCAAGCACGAAGCTACGTGTGATACATGTGTTGTTGGTCTGACCACCAATGTGGTTGCCTGCATCCCAACCTGTAATATCGTCAGGGTTGATACCTGCCTTTACGAGCTCTCCACCGAAGAGGAATGGATTGAGAACCTGTGCATAAACCTGTGCGGTATTGGCACCAATCTTTGAAGCGTAGAGCTTAGGAACATTATATGAGAGAGAGATGTTACGAACCATCACCATGTCGCCCTTGCAATAGTTGCGTACATAGTCGTAAGCTGTTGTACGGGTGGCTGTGGTAGGCTGAGCAAACTTAGCACCAGTGTTAGTTGGGCTCCATGTGTCGTTCTCTATACGGCGACCGATGGTCTGTGTAAGACCATAATAGGTATTACCGAAGCGACCGTAGATAAAGAATGAGAGAGCGAAGTCCTTATATGTCAAGGTATTTGTGATACCGAAGCTGAACTTAGGGCTCTTCTGGTATACTACCTTATCATCGTTGTCGAACTTGCCGAAGCCATTGTTCTCATAATAGTAGTCCTGTCCATTGTAGGTGAACTTCTTAGCACCAGGAGTAGAAGCATCGCAAAGAATCATAGGCTGATCCTTGATCTTATACTGACCAGGGAGGAAGGTAATCTTGTTGGCATTATATGCTGCCATCATCATCTTATCATTGTCATTATCCTGCCAAATGCGATCGTACTCATAATCGAAGTAAACATTCAAAGGCTTGCCGATAAACCAGTTGTTTCCTGGCTCATCAACCTTACCATTGGTGAGTTCAACGATCTTTTCCTTGTTAGTAGAGAACGACCAATCGGTCTGCCAAGAGAACTTCTTGTTCTTGATGTTTACTGTAGAGAGGGTAAGTTCGAAACCATTGTTCTGTGTCTTACCGATATTAGAACGAATCTGAGCATAACCTGTGATTGCAGGGATAGAACGGTTCATGATAACGTCGCTTGTCTTAGCAACATAGTATTCGATGCTACCGAAGATACGGTTGCGAAGGAAGCTGAAGTCGATACCGAAGTTGGTAGAAGCAGTCTTCTCCCATCCAAGGTCATAGTTAGGCATCACGTCAGGCTTAGCACCATTTACGTTAGAGCCAGCACCATAACCAAAAGGAATCTTGGCATAAGTAGAGGTAACAGAACCTGCTGTAGAATATGGAGAAACTGAAGAGTTACCAGTTACACCATAGCCTACGCGAAGCTTCAACTGGTCAATCCAAGTGATGTCCTTCATAAATGACTCTTCGTTGATCTTCCATGCTACGGCTGCTGATGGGAAGAAATCCCACTTGTTGCCTGAAGCCAATACGCTGGCACCATCATAACGACCTGTAAGGGTTACGAGATAGCGATCCATCAAAGAGTAGTTGAGACGTGCCATGTATGATGTACGGCTCCATGTAGAATAGTTAGTACCATAAGATGTTTTGTCGCGGTTAGAGTTGCCAAGGTCGTACCACATAGAAGTAGGATAAACAACCTCATAAGCGCGGATGTTGATACCCTCGGTACGATACTTTTCAGCACTCTGCATCAAGGTAACACCGATATGATGGATGTCTGCGAAATCCTTATCATAGTAGAGAAGGTTTTCGAGTGTCCATGACATATCTGTAGAGTTCTTGTTGTAACCTACCTTTGGCTCTGTGCTATCGAAGCCATATACGTTAGACCACTCTTCGTCATAGAAGCTACCATAACGAGACTGACGGAACTGGCTACCGAAGTTGGTGCGCCAACGGAGTCCCTTCAAAGGTGCATAGATATGACCGAAGTCAACTTCTGCATAAGAGCTGAGGTTGAAACCATAGTAGCGATATTCGTTGGTAGAATGAGAAACGTCGGAAGCGATGTTATGACCTGCTTGACCATTGGTAGAACCAACAAGATAGGTACCATCGAGGTTGTAAGCAGGAACCCAAGGCATGGTGTTCATGGCCAAACCATAAGAGTCTTTGGCAACGGTATTTTCGAAGTTGCTAACGATACCATAGTTCTTTATAGAGTGTGATGCATTAACGCCCATACCAATAGTTAAGAACTGAAGAGGCTTGATTTCACCATTAATATTGACTGTGAAACGCTCATAGTCTTGGTCCTTAACAGGAACTTCCTGATTCAAGTAACCGAAGCTCATATAAAGCTTTGACTTATCAGTACCTGCAGAAAGAGAAACCTGGTGGTTGTGGGTGAAAGCTGTACGTGTGACGAGCTTACCCCAATCCTGGTTAAACAAGCTACCTGCATTATAAACAGGTACCTGATCAGCATATCCCATAGCCTTTTCAGCCTCTGTGGCATTACGAAGCTTCAAAGAACCATCGGCATTGTAAGTATATGCAGTACGGATAACGCGGTCGGTCCATGACTCACTACCCATACCAGAGATAGCACGGTCGCGGTCTGGATCAGGAGCTGTGCCGTAAGCACCATTGTAGGTACCACCTGTTATAGCAGCATTGCGCTGATAGTCGAGCAACTGACCTGCATTCATATAATCGGTAGTAGAATCGAGGTTTGACCAAGAGTATGATCCATCATAATTAATAGAAACACGACCAGTCTGAGCCTTCTTGGTGGTGATAAGAACAACACCATTGGCACCACGAGAACCATAGATAGCAGTAGCAGAAGCATCCTTGAGGACTTCCATGCTCTCAATATCAGAAGGGTTGATATCGGCCATAGAACCTGCTGTCAATGGAATACCATCAATAACATAAAGAGGAGTGTTGTCGGCAAGAAGCGAACGATTACCACGGATGCGAATATCGCCGAGCTCACCAGGACGGTTGTTAGAAGTTACATCTACACCAGGAGTCTTACCCTGCATAGCTTGAAGAGCATTCTGTACAGGACGCTCCTGAATCTGCTTACTGGTAATACGCGACATAGCACCAGTCAAGTCGCTCTTCTTCATCGAACCATAACCGACAACTACCAATTCGTCGAGGGTCTTCTGGTCTTCCTTCATGGTGACGTTCAAACTTGTACGTCCATTAACGGAAACATTTTGTTGAGAAAAACCAATGTAAGTGAAAACAAGGGTTGCATTCTTAGCAACCTTGGTAAGGGTATACTTACCATCAATGTCAGTAACGCAACCATTTGTGGTGCCTTGTACCGTTACACTTGCGCCGATGACAGGTTCGCCCATGTCATCAACAACTGTACCTGATACCTTGAGTCCCTGGGCATAAGCTGCAGAAGCACATACCATGAACATCAATAGGAACAAGCATCTGGTGAACTTAGTCATCAGACTTTTTTCATTTGTTTGTTGCATGTTTAAGTTTTTAGTTAGTTAATAAAATAAATCTAGTTTAGTTATTTTTTGCAAAATAAACATATTTAAAACTTTGCAAACTGTATTTTTTGATTCAGGAACATGTTTTTTTGATAATAACAAATAAAAAAGGTATTAGCTGAGCTTATACCTTATTATATAATAGAAATCAACAAGTATAGGCCAAGACATATCTTTCGGAAATATGATAGACGACATCTATTTTTTCCTGAGTCTTGAGGTTTTCCAAGAATATAGTTCCTGTGCCTTTTGCAGAAAGCTCAAAAGGCAAAATACGCATATCGAGAAGTTCGAGATGTTGAGAAGAAAAAAACTTGTAGGCTGTCTCCTTAGCACACCAACATACTAATTGCTGAAATAAGGTTGATGCCTCTTCGTCGGGACGAAGAAAACGAGAAATAATACGAGATACCCTATCGCTAATATATTCTATATCTATGGCTACAGGCGAAAGGGAAGAAATATTGTTCTCATCATTTTCACGGAGGATAACGGCTGCCATATCACGAGTATGACTAACGCTTATCTCCCACCCCTCAAAAAAAGGACGACCGTCAGGGTTGTGATTGATAACAGGATTAGATAATCCTGTCATCTCTTGCAACAAAGCGTGAACGGCAAGCTTTTCCAACTTGCGAGCATCACTACGATAATGTTCAAGAGATGACAAAAGAGCATGCAACGAGGGATAAGCATAGAGCAATTGCTCTATACTTTCATTCATTTCCCATAATCCCAACATTGCGCCCGAAGGCTGCTTATCAATCCTGATTAACGGCATTCTTCTTCTCGTGAATTATTACTTTAACTCTACTAATTCTACGTTCTTCTAATCCTACCACCTCGAAGGTATAGTTAAGATAGTCTATCTTTTCGTGAATACTAAGGAAATCACCCTTGATTTCAAGTAGCAAACCTGCCAAGGTATCAGCATCGCCTTCAACATCAGAGAACTCATCATCATCGATTTGAAGAATGCGACAGAAATCACTTAATAGAGTTTTTCCTTCGAAAAGATATGTATTGTAGTTGAGTTTAGAATATGTCTTCTCGTCTTCGTCAAACTCGTCGTTGATTTCACCAACAATCTCTTCAAGAATATCTTCCAAAGTTACGATACCGCAGGTTCCACCAAACTCATCGACAACAATGGCAATATGAACTTTGTTGTCTTGGAATTCGCGGAGAAGATCGTCTATCTTCTTGGTTTCTGGAACAAAGTAAGGTGGACGGATTAGGCTCTGCCAACGGAAAGATGCTGGTTTGCCAAGATGTGGCAATAAGTCCTTGATATACAACACACCACGGATATTATCTGTATTGTCCTGATATACAGGTATACGGCTATAGTTGTTTTCAACTATACACTTCAAGACATCAGCGTAAGAAGAACGAATATCAAGATCAACAATGTCTTGTCGGCTTGTCATAACTTCTTTAGCAGTCTCATCACCAAAGCGGATGATTCCCTGAAGCATACTTTGCTCTTCCTTAATGTCATTCTTATCGGTGAGTTCAAGAGCTTGCTCCAAATCGTCGACACTCAGTTGACGATTCTCCTTCTGCATTACCTTTTCTGCCAACATACCACTACGGATAAGGATTGTTTCCAAAGGCCAGAAGAGCTTACGAAGAAACATTACGCCACCCACTACCCTACGACAAAATTTCAAAGGGGTTTGGCGACTATATACCTTTGGCATAATTTCGCCAAAAAGCAATAATAAGAAAGTAAGGAGGACTGTTATACAAAGAAACTCCAACCACTCAGACTTGAATTTCACCAACGAACCAAAGATGTAATTACAAAGCATAATGATTGTGACGTTAACAAAGTTGTTGGCTATAAGAATTGTAGCCAACGTACGTTCAGAATCATCACGAAGCATCACTATACGACTATCTTCAGAACGCTTATCGGGTTCAAGTTCGTCAAGGTCTTGAGGTGAAAGACTAAAGAATGCTATCTCTGAGCCACTGGCGAAGCCTGATAACAAAAGCAAGAAAGCAGCCAATATGGCTGCCAACACTATACCCGTGGTAATCGGCTGGAATACCACGAGACTGGAAATATCAGATATACTAAACGGGTCCAATGTAATATGAATTATTAAAATGGTAACTTATCAGCATTGTCCAAATCATTTTCAGACTGCTGATTAGTTTGAGTTTGTTGAAATGACTGTGAAGACTGAGTAGAAGAGACAGAAGAACGTGGTGTAAGAAACTCCATGTTTTCAACTTCAATCTCAGTATATTGATGACGGATACCACGCTTATCGTCATAGCTACGATTGCGAAGACGACCTTCTACATAGAGTTTGTCGCCCTTATGTACATACTTCTCTACTATCTTAGCCAAGCGTCTGTCAAACAGCAGGTTATGCCAATCAGTACGATCAGGCACCTGGGTTCCATTAGGCAATGTATATCCACGTTCGGTAGTAGCCAAACGCAATTTTGCAACTGCTTGGTCTGCTTCGAAATAATGAACATCAGGTTCTGTACCTACATTACCTATCAACATCACCTTATTCATGGTCAAATCTATAATTAAAGAGATTCAATTTAATTTTATCATCAAAAGTTATTTCCACATTCCAAGATACTTGAAATGGAAATTCTTACCCTTTGCTGATGGGAACTGACTTCTACTATCTACACGATCGTGAAGATTTTCAATAATACGATTGTAGCAGTCCATACCGGAATTAGCTTTACAACGTGCTACAAACTTTGTATCACGATATTCAAATTTACCTGTAGATGGCACCATTACAACACGCTTGAAATCAAGTTCACCTTCATACCAACCTTGGCGCTCTTCACAAAGCTTATTAATAACCATATCAGCAGACGACTGACGAGGATTATTATTACCATTATTGCCTGCGGCAATATTTGGATGCACAGCCTTCTTCTGCTTGAAATCAAGCATAGTTTCGGCCAAAGTCTTTATGATAATAAAATATATGCGTGAACGAACCTTATATCTCTTAGGATAAAAAACATCACTTAAGGCGTAATTACGAATATCTGCCTCAAGCTCTGGAGTCATATTAATATCTGGAATAGATGCAAGGAAATCAATAGCTTCTTTGACACTATGAACTAATATTTCATTATCGAAATAACGTAAGTATAAATTCATTGATTGAGAAATATTTCTAAAGGAAAAAGAGCGGAAAACGGGACTCGGACCCGCGACCCCAACCTTGGCAAGGTTGTGCTCTACCAACTGAGCTATTTCCGCTTATAAAACAACAATAAAAGTGAAGAGGAGGAGACTCGAACTCCCACGACACAATTGTCACTACCCCCTCAAAGTAGCGCGTCTACCAATTCCGCCACCTCTCCAACATTAAGTCATTTCGAATATCCGTGCCCAAGACAGGACTCGAACCTGCACGTTGTGAAACACACGCACCTGAAACGTGCGCGTCTACCAATTCCGCCACTTGGGCTCGAAGAATTGAAACCAATTCCTGTTTTGGTTGTATTCAAAATGTTTGAGCGGAAAACGGGACTCGGACCCGCGACCCCAACCTTGGCAAGGTTGTGCTCTACCAACTGAGCTATTTCCGCAACTAATTCCTAATTGCTAGGAGCATTTCCCTAAATGCGGTTGCAAAGGTACTGCTTTTTTCTGAACCGCCAAACTTTTTCCTAACTTTTTTTCAAAAAAATGCGCATTTTGTCTTAAATCTTTACAAAATGCGCCATTTTTCGCTATAAAAGTACTTTTTCTAGCCTACTTTTGCACTTAAAGTACGTTTTCAATCCATTCGGTCACGATAGTCCTCATATCCGAATTTTCTCAGAATTTCCAATTCTCCATCCAAATGAACGATACCAATCGCTGGATGAGTGATGCCATTAAAGGTATTTGTCTTCACGGTTGTGTAGTGAAGCATATCCTCAAAGATGACATTTTCACCGATTTCCAACTCATGGTCAAATTTCCAAAAGCCCATGAAGTCGCCACTCAAGCAACTATTTCCACCTATTCTATATATATGGTCGCCTTCCGGGGCCTTCATCGGGTCAACCACCTCCAAGGTTTCGGCATTTCTCACCGTTGGCATGTATGGCATCTCCAAACAGTCGGGCATGTGACAAGTGAAACTCGCATTGATGATGGCTGTACGAATACCTTTGTCCTCCACCACATCCACCACCTGGGTGACAAGTGGACCAGTCTGCCAACCGAAAGCACTACCCGGTTCCAGGATCACCTTGAGATGAGGATAGCGACTATGAAATCCCTTTAATATATTAATAAGGTGTAAAACATCGTAATCCTTGCGAGTCATCAGATGACCACCACCGAAGTTGATCCATTTCAACTGAGGAAACCATTTGGCGAACTTCTCCTCAATATGCACCAAAGTTCGTTCAAACACATCTGCCCCACTCTCGCAATGGCAATGACAATGGAATCCCTCGATATCGGATGGCAACTTTTCTGCCAACTTGTCGGAAGTGACTCCAAATCGAGTGCCCGGTGCACATGGATTATACAACAAGGTGCCCACCTCTGAATATTCCGGGTTGACACGCAAGCCCAACTGAATGTCGGGGCAATCCTTCTTCACTCGCTCATGGTAACGTGCATATTGGGAAAGAGAGTTGAAAGTGAGATGGCTGGAGCAACGAGCAATCTCATCTATCTCCTCATCTGTATAAGCAGGCGAGAAAGTGTGTGCCTTGCTGCCAAACTCCTCGAATGCCAATCGAGCCTCGCTCAAAGAACTGGCTGTCGTCGAAGAAATATATTCACGGAAAATCGGAAAGGTCTTCCATAGGGCGTATGCCTTAAATGCCAAAATGATTTCCACATCGGCACGGTCTGCGACACTTTTTATCAATTCCAAATTCTTGCGTAAGCGTGATTCCTCCAAAACGTAAATTGGGGTGTGAAACCCGCTAAAATTCTCTAAATTTACTTTCATGTCTTGATAAATATTAATTTTATGGTGCAAAGATAGCTTTTTATCTCGGATATAATTGCTAGTTTGCTTTTTTTTTAATACTTTTGCAACAGAAAAGTTTTTCAGACTATGAAATTAGCGATAATGACAAAGTCCACATTCTTTGTGGAAGAAGACAAAATACTATCCTCGTTGTTCGACGAGGGCTTGGATGATTTGCATCTTTTCAAACCTGGGTCATCTCCGATGTACTCCGAGCGACTGCTTACACTCTTGCCCGAAGACTATTATCGCAAGATAACAGTTCACGATCATTTTTATCTGAAGCAAGAGTACGACTTGGCGGGCATCCATCTCGACAATCCTACCGACAACCTACCCGATGGTTACAAGGGAAAGTTCAGTCGTACCTGCACCGATCTCAGTCAACTGAAGGAGATGAAGAAGAAATCACAGTATGTTTTTCTCAAGAACATCTTCGACTGCATCGAGTTCAAGGAAGAGAAATCTTCCTTCTCCCTGCAACAGCTCGAACTGGCTGCCGGCAACGGACTCATCGACAAGAAAGTCTATGCACTGGGAGGCATGAGCCTGGAGAACATCAAGATAGCAAAAGCACTGGGATTTGGAGGTGTCGTCATCTGTGGCGACCTTTGGAATCGCTTCGACATCCACAATGAGAAGGACTACAAGGAGTTGATTGCCCATTTCGAGAAACTTCGAAAAGCGGTCAGCTAACAGGACGAGAGTCTTCAATAGATGTTAGGACAAACAATGTATCAACAATTTATTTACACATAAACTAAAAAACAAAATGAGTGACAAGAACTCTTTTTTGGTATTCTCTGGTACAAACTCGAGATACCTTGCAGAAAAAATCTGCGCAAGTTTAGGTTGCCCTCTCGGTAACTTGGTCGTAACCAAGTTCTCTGATGGTGAATTTGGCGTCTCTTTCGAGGAGTCTATCCGTGGACGTGACGTATTCCTTGTACAGAGCACCTTCCCAAATTCAGACAATTTGATGGAGTTGCTCTTGATGATTGATGCAGCCAAGCGTGCTTCTGCTCGTCAGATCATCGCCGTTGTGCCTTACTTCGGTTGGGCTCGCCAGGACCGCAAGGACAAACCACGTGTCAGCATCGGCGCTAAGTTGGTTGCCGACTTGCTCAGCGTTGCCGGTATCGACCGCTTGATTACCATGGACCTCCATGCTGACCAGATTCAGGGCTTCTTTGATGTACCGGTAGATCACCTCTATGCTTCAGGTGTCATCCTCCCTTACTTGCAGAGCTTGCGCCTCAAGGACATGGTCATCGCTTCTCCTGACGTAGGTGGTTCTAAGCGTGCCAACACTTACGCTAAGTACTTCGGTTGCCCGCTCGTACTCTGCAACAAGACTCGTGCTCGTGCCAACGTAGTAGCTAGTATGCAGATTATCGGTGACGTGAAGGACAAGAACGTAGTCATCATCGACGACATGGTAGATACCGCTGGTACCATCACCAAGGCTGCCGACATCATGAAGGAGGCTGGCGCCAAGACCGTTCGTGCTTGCGCTTCTCACTGCGTGATGAGTGGTCCAGCTTCTGAGCGTGTTCAGGCTTCCGCTTTGGAGGAGATCGTATTCACCGACTCTATCCCTTACACCAACCGTTGCGCTAAGGTTAAGCAGATTTCTATCGCAGATATGTTTGCCGAGACCATCCGCCGTGTAGAGGAGAACGAGAGTATCTCTGACCAGTATCTCGTATAATAATTACATACACTAAATAACAGGATTTCATTTTTTGAAATCCTGTTATTTACCAATCATAAAGATGAATAACATTTTAGAAACCATTTTGAAACTCATCCTTGGAGTTATTTGTTCATTCTTTGTCTTTTTCGGTTTTATCTTCTGCTTTGATTCTCCTGACACTTTTACCAATATCGCACTCTTAGTAGGCTATCTTGCAATATTGTGGGGAATTTATCGTATCATAAAAAAAATAATCAATAAATAAAAAATCCTGTACCTCTTTGCAGAGATACAGGATTGTTATTTTTAAATATGATGCTTTATCATAATTAGTCCAACCACTTAACGTAGCAGAAGTCCTGACGATGTGGCAACTTATCGTTCTTAGGATACATACGAACACCAGTCTTGAATGAACCAGCATTAACAGGCTCAATCTCTGCCTCGAACGTATAGTTGTTGCCCTCGTGACCAACCACCTTGAATGGATAAACAGCATATACCTGCTTGCCATCCTCTGGCTGGTCATTCAAGACTACAAGCTCCAAGCCTACAGCATCGTTCAAGCCCTGCTCGTCGATTACATACTGTACCTTGTACTTCTGACCAGTCTCAACGCCATTAGCCATACAATCATTCTTAGATACTACGTGGATGCCATCCCAACGCTCAGCTACAGACTCCTTCCAGAGTGCGATTTCCTTAGCCAAAGCATTGTCGTTGGCAGCCAACTTCTTGAAGCGAGCAGCCTCCTTGTTGTAGAACTTATCATAGTAGTCATCCAACTGGCGCTTCATAGTATAGTGAGGAGCGATAGTAGCGATAGAGTTCTTCACTACCTGGATCCACTCCTTGCTGAAGCCTTCCTTGTTCTTGTTGTAGTACATTGGGATGATGTCGTTCTCCAAGAGGTTGTAGATAGTAGCAGCATC
>JABLTL010110096.1_pt1 | contig 15077 bp, 12 predicted proteins | sample 7160151 | NCBI WGS metagenome assembly JABLTL01 (sample SAMN14651223, study PRJNA627086) | human gut metagenome | isolation source: feces | host: Homo sapiens
AGACTCCTTCCTTTGCTTGCTCGAAATCCAAGAACAGGAGAATTGGAGCAAGTTTATGTAATAAATCGACAACACGGAGACTGCTATATAGCTGTTACTGATATTCATAATGACGGAATGTGTAATCCTTCTATAATGACAGCCTTTGCTGTGTCAGATGCTGATAGAGAAATAAAGCAAAGGACAACGAATATGTTGCATTTGTTAGGTTATTAAAAAATGCGCAGTTGTTTGCGAGTACGTTAATCATATTATAAGAATAGGAATTAATAGTTTTAGACAAGTATTTAAATCGAATATGAAACGAACATTGATAGTAGCAACGACCTCATATGCAGGTATGGGTCCTTATGTGAGCGAGATAGTGAACACTTTCTCACCCCAAGACGATGTGTATTTCTTTTTCCATGACTATGAGGATGATTTCTTCAGGAAGAATGTGAAGAAGGAATTGCATGGAAAGAGTGTGTTTTATCGGGAGGTAAATTCAGCCTTCAACAAGTTGAAGACACTAATATTGAATAAGTCGAGTTATGATAGATTGATACTCCAACTGTGTCGTGAGAAGAGCATAGAGTTGGTGCATTACATCAATGGCATTCCTTCGATTCTGATGCAGAGGAAGATGGAGCAATCGGGTATCGCGGTGCTCTCCACGGTTCATGATTTGGAACCGCATGAGGCAAAGAAGGCTTGGTATAAGATGCTGCGACAAAACATCATGTACAGGCGTTTGAATGAGAATCTGCAAAATGCCAAATATCTTGTGACGAATAGCAAGGAGCAGTATGAAAAACTCAAGAAGCAATATCCCGATAAGGAATTGACATTCCATTCTTTCCCTTCGCTTGTCACCCAAGAAATTATCGAAGGAAAGAATGTTCCTGCGGAAATCAAGAAACTATCAAAGCCTTATATCTTGTTCTTCGGAAGAATTGAGGAGTATAAAGGTATTCATCTGCTGTATCAGGCTTTTATGGAAAGCGAAGAACTGCAAGCACGATACAATCTTGTGATAGCAGGAGGCGGTCAGATAGGCTTCGAACGGCAGGCAAATGATGATCAAGTGGTGTTCATGAATCGTTACATCAAAGATTTTGAACTTGCATATCTTTACACTCATGCCCATTGTGTGGTATATCCTTACATCTCAGCCACACAATCGGGAGTTTTGTCTTTGGCTTTCTATTATCAAGTGCCCGTACTTGCGAGTGATGTTCCTTTCTTTAAGGGTATCATTGAAAAGTCTGGCACAGGGCTTCTCTTTGAGAATGGAAATGTGGAGGATTTGAAGCGTCAGCTCTCTGTGCTTGTGGATATGGATGCAAAAGAGATGCAGGCTCGCCAAAAGGCATACTATGAGAAGAATTATGATGGAAATTCCATCCATGATAATCTGATGAAGATATATGGGATGGAATGGACGGAGAAAGATTTGGTTGATGTGAGATTCGGGGGGGCAAAATAGTGACTCGTCAACAAATGAAGGCATGGATAGCTGAGGATTTCAAGGTGTTTCGTATGCAGCATCCACTGGCAGCTCGGTTCACATTCGGTGAGAATTGGGAACTCTTTGCTTATCTGAGAAACCTAAGGCATTTGGAGTATTATACTAATAAGCAACAAAAGTCATGGGATAAGATCTTGAGAACTTATTATTGGTTGAAACATAGGAAGAATGTGAAGAGTACTCAGATAGACATTGCTCCTAATTCTGTTGGTCCTGGCTTTCATTTGCAGCATAGAGGATTTCGCCATGTGTTGAGTGGAGTCAAAATAGGTAGAAATTGTGAGATGTTACCTGTGGTGCTGATAGGAAAGAAACGACCAGATTTAACTGACTATCATGTCCATATCGGAGATAATTGCTACATATCAACAGGTGTCACCATCTTGGCTCCTATTGAGATAGGCAACAATGTGACCATAGCGGCAGGAGCGGTAGTTACTAAGGATGTACCAGATAATGCCGTTGTTGCTGGTGTACCAGCAATGGTGGTGAAAATAAAGAAAATATGAGTGTTAAAAAATCAGATAAATCTCTTCCCAAAACTTATATCGCATTAACATATGATTGTCTTTACGATGATTATGCTACAGTTGATGTACATAAATTGTTGGCAGGTATTCCATCGATTTGCATTCTAAATTTTATAGTTAAGAATTTCTATAAGGTGAAGTATGCCTTAACGGACAATACAGCCCAACGTAGAATGATTAGGGATATATGCAATTATGTAAAAGGAGAACCAAGAAAACGAATTTGGAAATTCTTGAATGACCATCCTTATACTATATTGATTGAAAGTTATGGTTTGTTTATGTTGAATGGACTTATTTTGCAAAATTGGACTCCAGCAGAACCAAATGAAGACAGTCTTGATTTGTGTGAAGATGAGTATGAGCCAGTTTATAAGGCGCTGCTATATTGCAACCAACGATGGACCGACTGGCAAATTAAGGGGATGAAAAATAACAATATGACTGATATATCTTTGTTGATAGATATGCCTGTTGTTGAATTCAAACTTTATAAGGATTTTGAGACACAGCTGTATAAAGCTATCAAGTTCTTTGAGTTTTGTGTGAATGATTCTCTCTATAAGACCTATCTTCCTACATTTTATGAAGATCACAAAATAGGGCATTGGAAACAATATGTACTGAGATTGTTTGCAATGATTAAGGCTTCATTGAACAATCATTATGTAACCATTGATAATAATTACTTGGAAGATAGATTGTTCTTTGATCAATATATCGTCAATTTGGAAGATTGCAGTAATCTTTGGGATGCTAACAATGCGCTGAATTATTTCCGTAATCATTTTTTAATTAGACTGAGTGAACAGGCTTATATGTTGCTCAATCCTAACTTACTGGTAGATAAGTTCTATCAAGGTTTGAAGTTTGATTTCTTCAATACATTGAAAAATCATTCTTTGACGAATGCTAAAGGAAAAGTTGTTGATAATTTTGCTGATTTCAGTTCTGATATAGGCTCTCGGTTTTCTGAACCCATATTGTTGTATTCATTGATGAATGACGTCTTTGCTGATAAGGTTGATGCAATCTATACTGGAGAACAATTAAAAGCTAAAGGTGTACAGGCGGAGCCTGACTTATATATGAGAATTGGTGAGACCCTTTTTCTTTTTGAGTATAAGGATGTTACTTTAGCTGATAATGTAAAATATTCGGCAGATGTAGACAATATGAAGGAAGCAATCTGTAAAAGACTGTGTAAATATGAAGATGGAAAAGCAAAGAAGGGTGCTGGGCAACTTCATTATACGATGGAGAACCTCTTCTTGCATGGGAGTTTTGATACAATAGATCCTGATGTAAAACAGGTGAAAAGAGTATTTCCGATTATTATGACTACAGACCGTAGTTTTTCGGCTTTGGGAGTAAACTTGGTTGTTATTGAAGAATATGATAAGATTAGAAAAGCTCATCCAATAGGGACACCAGTTTTCATCTCTGTTCCTATTATTATGGATATGGACATTATCATCAAATGTGCCAATCGACTAAACATTGGAGCTTTTAAACTTGATGAAATGCTTATGTCATATATAGTGAAAAACAATTATAATTTATCCCCATTTAATACATACGTTATAGATAATTATTTGTGTAAACGTCCTTTTGATGCAGAAAATACAAAATTCCTCTTTGGGGACTTTATTGAAGGACTAAATGAAAATACTAATATTTGATTTGTTATGAAACGAAAAGTATATTCTTTTAACTCCGAACTGTTTAAGGTTACAGGAGTGCAAAAGGTGTTGATGGATGTGCATCATGCCGTAATGAGCGAATATGATGCAAAAATTGTCGGGACAGTTCCTTATAGCAAACTTTATAAGGATTTGGATATTCATAAGGAGGAATACGTGAAGTTCCGTAACCCCTTCATGTTTCGAAATTCTATCGTGATCTTGCATGAGAGAAAGTTCTTGGCTTTCTTCTGGTTCTTGAATCATGTGCTGTTTCAGAACATCAAGTTGGTATATATTCATCACAGTGTGTTTAGCGACCATCGAAGAATGTCTATCATGCCTAAGACTGTGGTGGCTATATCGGATGAAGGTATAAGAAATCTACATCAGTTCTTTGGTGTTCCGTTGCAAGATATTCATAAGATTTATAATTGTGTAGAGGATATTCATCCAAAGCCACACAAATCCTATATTGGTGGAGTGGTAAAGATACTCTATCCGGCTCGTGTCAATGGTATAAAAAGACAACTTGAAATAGTTGAATATCTAAAGGGAAAATTGAGTGATAAGATTAAAATTCTTTTTGCAGGTACAGGTCCTAATTATGATGCATTAGAGGAGCTGACTAAAAAAGATCCACATTTTGAATGTCTTGGCTATCGATCTGATATTTATCATCTTTTGCAAGAGTGTGACTATATGATGCTTTTCTCTGAGCACGAAGGATTACCTATAACATTGATAGAAGCGACAATGATGGGCTGTCCGATAATATGTAATCGGGTAGGTGGAAATGCAGAGATTGTTGAAAATGAGAGAAATGGAATTGTCTTAGATAGGGATGATTGGGCTGGATTAGTGGAAAAACTCAATTCTTTGGAACTTATTAGTAAAGAACAATACAATTCAATGGGTAAAAATAGCCGTATGATTTATGAAGATAGATTTACGTTTGATAAGTTCAAAAAAGAATATTGTAAATTATTAGATGCAGTCCATGATGAATACTAGATTGCTTTTCTTATTGTTTTCTACAGCAATCTTCCACTCTTCTTTTTCGCAAACATTTGGAAGTCGTCCATGCTTTAAAGATAATTTTTCAGGAAAGCATTTGAATAAGGAAATATGGGGTGTTGATATTGCAGAATTTAAAGGTCACAATGTCTTTTTTAGGAAGGAGAATCTTTATCAGAAGAAGGGGATTCTTCATCTCAAATTAAAGAAGCAGAATTATAAGAGTTGCAATTTTACTTCATCTTCTATTTGGACGAATCCTAAGGCTATTGCCTTTGGTTATGGGAAACTTGAAATTCGTGCAAGGATTCCTGCAACAAAGGAGTGCCGTCCTGCAATGTGGTTGAAGGCCCTAAGTTCTGACAATGGGATAAGTGGAGAAATTGATTTGTTAGAACATTGGCCAACGCAGAATGCTACAACGTATCAGACAAACTTTCATCTATGGGGTAATCTTACCAATGCTGCCTTAGGTAAGCATCAGCAATATCCTAAAGTAATTAAAAAATATGATGTAACTCAATGGCATGTGTATGCTGTGGAAATACGAAAAAACAGTATTGTCATGAAGGTAGATGGTGAAAGTGTTTCAGAGTGGAATAAGGAAGATTTGCCTAACTGGCCAAGCAATATTAAATATCAACTGTATTTATCGCTAGCATGTAGTACATGGGCTACTAGCCATGTTGCAGAAAGTAAAAATCTCCCTCAAATAATGCAGATAGATTGGGTAAAATATTATAAAATTGAAGATTAATATGTCAACTTTGAAGAAATTAAAAAGAATAATACAAGGAACAGTTGTTGCTTGTAAGGCTAAAAATTATGTTCCTATAGAGCATCCCGCTAATGAAGGATTGTTGCGAGGTAAGGTTGCTTTAATAACAGGTGGAAGCGGAGGTATTGGTTTCGCTATTACACAAGCATTTGTGAAGAGTGGCTGCCAAGTGATTATTGCAGGTACTAATGAACAGAAATTGGATAAGATGCTTGCTTTGCTTGGTGGAGAGTCTAAGAAATGTGTCATAAACCTGTCTTCTTATGCAAAGATTGTAGAAGGTGTAAAGAAAGCTATTGAATGCTATGGGAAAATTGATATACTGGTAAATTCAGCTGGAATACATTCTACTACTGTATTTAACGACTTCCTCGAAGTTGGAGAAGCTGATTATGATTCTATCATGAATGTCAACTTGAAAGGAACGTATTTTGTGACACAACAGGTTGCCAAATATATGGTTCGTAATAAGATAAAAGGACATATATTAAATATTTCTTCCTCAACAGCTTTAGAACCAGCATGGTCTCCGTATAGGCTTTCAAAATGGGGTGTTAAGGGTATGACTGTCGGTTTTGCGCAGCAGTTGCAAAAGTATGGTATCATTGTCAATGCGATTGCTCCAGGTTCAACTGCTACAACTTTGCTTGGCTATCAAAAAGGTGATAGCGTATGGACGGAAGATAATAAGAATCAACGCTATATATTACCTGGTGAAGTGGCTGATTATGCCGTAATGATGGTTAGTGGACTTGGTGATATGATAGTGGGTGATACTTTATATATATCAGGAGGAAGAGGATTAACAGACGTAAGATAATATGGAAAATAAAGAATTAATATCAATAGTGGCATCGGTATATAAAGGTGAGAAATACCTTGCCGATTGCCTGGATTCAGTTTTGGCACAAGACTATTCAAATTTTGAGTTGATTATGGTTGATGACGGTTCACCAGACAGCTCCGGTACAATATTAGACAGTTATGCTGCTAAAGACAAGCGTATAAAGGTTGTTCACAAAGAGAATTCAGGAGTATGTAATTCACGTAATGTAGGAATTGATATGGCGCAAGGTGCATACGTCTGCATTATTGACCAAGATGATTTACTGTCTCCTGATTATCTGAGTTATTTCTATAAACTAATAAAAGATAATGATGCAGAAATAGCAGCTACGCCTACTGCTGATAAGTTTTTTGGAGAAATCAAACTTGATGATGGACGTAATGATTATGTTACAGTATTAAGTGGAGAGCAGACTGCTATCAATATGCTTTATCACAAGATTATTATTGCCCCTTGGAATAAAATGATAAGTAGAGAATTGATAGAAAAATACCATATCCGTTTTGTTCCTGAGTTTTTCAATGGAGAAGGATTTGCATATTCTATAGAATGTTTTCAAAGAGCTAGACGTGTAGCTATGGGCCATCATAACGTTTATCATTACCGTGTAGGTGATCCAGAAAGTGGAGCCTCTAAGTTCAGAGAATATTCTATTCATAGTTGCATAAAAGCTCAGCTTTATATTAAAGATAAACTTGTTTCAAAATCAAGTGAAACTCAAAAGGCATGGAACTTTAGTAATTGGCATTCTCATTGTGACTGTTTAAACATGATGGTGGGATGTGGTGTAACGAAAGAGTATAAGGCACTTTACGATAGTGTTAAGACTATCTGCCAGAAAAATGCATTGTGTGCTTTGTCGGCACCCATCTCTTTGCAGCAGAAATTAAGAGGAATCTTATTTGCAGTTTCTCCATATATGGCAGCAAAGGTTATCAATCATTTCCGTATCAGAAAATTTAGTAAGGAGGCATAATGAAAGTAGGTATATTATCAATGCAGGAGGTAAAGAACTATGGTTCTTTCCTCCAGGCATTCTCGTTGAAAAGTAATATTGAGGCTTTAGGGCATCAGTGTGAGTTCGTGAACATTGTACCTGGTGAGCAGCTTGGCGATTATAAGATTAGTAAATTCCATAAGATTCATCTGCTGGTTGAAAGATTATGGGGATTAGATTTTGTGAACCGCTTTAAGTACATCTATCAGTTTCAAAGTCGTTTTTCCAAAGAGTTTTTGCCGGAATTGGGAGTAAAGAAAGGTATTACAACAGAGCATTTTGATACCGTAGTCATTGGTAGTGATGAGGTGTTTAATTGTGCCCAAAAAACCTGGTTTGGCTTTTCTAAACAGTTATTTGGAGAAGGTTTGAATGCACATAAGGTGATAACCTATGCTGCCTCTTTTGGTGCTACTACTGTGCCTAAGCTGGAAAAACTAGGTATCAAGGATACTGTGTCTAATCTCTTGAAAAATATTGATAAGATTTCCGTTAGAGATGCGAATAGCGTGAAAGTTGTGGAGAAGTTGACGGGTAGCATCCCAAACAAGAATGTGGATCCTGTTCTTATTTACGACTATACTAAGCATATGCCTGCATCTGTGAATTTGAAAGATTACATGATAGTCTATACTTACCCTGGGCGTATTACTGATACAAATGAAATTAATGCCATTCGAGCTTATGCTAAGAATAAAGGCTTAAAACTGGTAAGTATTGGTCATTATTTTCCATGGTGTGATATGACTATAGTTCCACATCCTTTTGAGGTGTTGGCTTATTTCAAACACGCTACATGTATTGTAACAGACACATTCCATGGTTCTGTATTTTCAATCAAGTTCAACAAGCAATTCTGTACAATTGTTCGTGGTATGAATAGTAATAAGCTTACTCATCTTTTAGAACAATTTGGCTTGGAAGGCAGAATTGCTAATGATGTAAGTAAACTTCCTGGTATTATGAATACTAGTATCGATTATGAACCTGTTAATATAAAGATAGCTGAGGAAAAGAAACGTTCTATTGCTTATCTTAAAGAAAATTTATAAAGAACAAATACGTATTTTAAATGCAACCAAAGAAAATCATTCCGGGTCTTGATGTCATAAAATTTATCATGGCATTCTTAATCGTGGATATTCATGTTCAAGGTTACCTCATTACCCCCCCATTTTTCAAAATTATGTAATTCATCCTATTGAAAGTCTGGCAGTTCCGACATTCTTCGTGATTTCTTCTTTCTTGTTTTTTAGGAAAGCAAGATACGAAGAATGCCAGATGAACCTAGTTTTGCATTTTATGAAACGACTTTGTATTTTATACCTATTTTGGTGTGTGATATGGAGTCCGATTATATATTTGCAGAAGGAGTATTTCCATCCGTTTACAATATGGGTACCTCTTTATATAATAAGAGATTTCTTCTTCGGAAATATGTTTGATGCAAGTTGGTTCTTAGGGGCATTGCTTGTAGGAGTTCCTATGGTCTGGGGATTAAGCCGATTGTTCAAGAAAGACGTTTTGGTAATACTTTTGCCATTGCTGGTATATTTGTATTTACACTATGTTAAAGAGTTACCTTCTGAATGGGCTGTCCTTTATGATTGGTATAATGATTTCAAATCACCTAATTTATCGTTTCCTGGCGGTTTGCTTTGGATAACATTAGGATATGTTATGGCCAATAAATCTGTAATAACTTGGATGGAGAAGGTAAGGAATGGTTTTGCATGGGTGGCTGTACTGCTATTCTTGATTTTATCTTTCTTTATTCCTATTGTGCCAAAGATTCTTTGTGTTGTTGCTTTGTTTGTTGCGGCCTATACATGGCAGTTGCCTGAGCATCCGCAGTTATATCGTAGATTCAGAACTTATAGTATAATTTTCTATGTGATTCACGATTGCTTTAAGAAGATTCCAAAGCAGTTATTCGGATGGGAGAATGGTCCTCTTCTGTTTATTGTGACCATCGCTTTCTGTTTCTTGGCATCGGAATTTATTATGCGAATGAAGGATATGAAGGGATTTGGATGGCTGAGGTATGCGTATTAAACGTAATTTTATATGAAACAAGATGCTAGACAAGCCATATATGGAATAGTTAAGCGCATTGATGATCAGCTGCGCTATGAACACGATGTGCTTAACTTGATTTCCTCTTTGTGGAATGTTTATCAGAGTCCTTCTACAGGTGAAGACTCTCGGTATAAAATTCTTGGAGATGAGATAGATAAGCACTATTTCATGAATGATGATTGGACGCAAGATAAACTCTATTTATCTGTGCTCCATATACTTGATGATGAGCATAAACTATTGCGTTTTGTGGAAGGTCTCATCAATATTATGCCTGATAAAGCTATTATTAATGATTTGCAGAAGATTCTCGAAACAGAAAACTACCAGATAATTAATAATGATGGTAGGCATGTAATTCAAACGATTGGTGAAGATATTACGCCTGAAGTGGATAATCGGATACCTTTCATTAGATGTAAGTCTGTTGTTACAAATCGTTTCCGTTTTGAAGAGAAAGAAATGGAAGTTCCCGATGAGGAGGAATGCTTTATGCTGACTTTCAATAATATGTGGAATGATTATGGATACCAGACTTGGTTTAGGCTATACTATAAGAAAAATAAACAGATAGAGTTTCTCGGCAGAGTCAAGATTATGAAGCTATCTGAGCATGACACAAGTATAGTTTTACCTGAGCGCTTTTATAGACTAGATGATAATTTTTGCTCCCTAGGAGATAATTTAGACTATTATGATAATATGTTTAAGTTGTTTGCTGAGAGAGCATATATTTACTTGGGTGAGTTAAAGGATGCTGCTTTATATAGTAAAATTCATGAAAAGTTTGCTGATACGATTGCTTTCAAATCATCTTTGTTGAGAGATAACTCTGCAGAACGAGCTTTAAGAGAAGGTCGTTTTTGGGTCTTCGGCAGAGATATGAGACAGTCTTATGCCTTTACCTATCGTTATGAACCGAAATATGGTGGGGGAAATGTAACACCGGTTGATATTGATTTTGACTTTGCTTATAATTGTGAACCTTATTATCGAATGATAGGTCTTATAGGAGAAAATGGCGTAGGTAAATCTACTCTGTTAAACAATATTGTTGAGTCTTTTATAGGAAAGGACAAAGGTGCATTTGTTGGTTTGCCACCTATCATGAGTAAAATCATAGTGATGTCTTACTCTCCATTCGACAAGTTTCCTCCTGTCCCAACGGATTATATTGTAGAATATCATTATTGTGGACTGTTGAAGAATCAAACAGAGTTGTTTTCACAGCAAGACCAAATTGCTATTTTCAAGGGAAATCTTAAGAAGATTTTACACAGAGGCTCTTCTAATCAACTTCTATTGAGATGGAGACACATTATGAAAGCTGTTATCAATCAAAATATCATAGACGGTTTTTATGAAAAAGACGAGAAAGGAGACTATAGGCTGGTAGAAGATAACATAAATGAGTTTTGCCAAAATATGAGTTCTGGAGAATCTATCTATGTTTATTCCTTGACTGAAATTATAGCAAATATTCGATATGATACTCTTCTTTTGTTTGATGAGCCCGAACAGCACTTGCATCCACATGCAATTACAGTACTGATGAAAGCCATCTGTGATGTCTTGGAAGAATTTGAATCATACGCTATCATTGCCACCCACTCTCCATTGATTGTTAGGGAAATGGTTTCCGACAATGTATATACTCTGGAAAGAATAGGTAATATTTTGAGTGTTGCAAAAATTGGTATAGAGTGTTTTGGCGAAGATGTATCGATATTAAGTGATGTGATATTCAAGAATATGTCTGATGAAAAGAAATATGAACACTTTGTGGAATCAGTAGCCAAGAAGTGTCATTATGATTATGCTGCAATAGTTGATAGGCTAAAAGGTGCGCATAACAAACTGGGCATGAATATGAGATTGCTTATACGATCGGTAATAGACAAACATAACTATGAGGAAGCTTAAACCTGTGGGTATTGATGATATTGAATTCATCAAAGGTGTCATTGACTCTACCAATAAAAGAAGGGGTGAAGAGCATTTGTCAAAGGAAGAAACCTTTAAAGGGCGATGCCATGAAAGAGTTGAAACTCATAAGGATTATATCCAATCTTATGATACAGCTTTTGGCGCAAACAAACTTCAATCTTTGGAAGGAACGCATCCAATATTGGAGGCTTCTGACAAGGAGGAGATGAGGAGTCTGTATTCATATACTCGAACACGAATTGCCAATCTGCGGAAGGAAGTATTAAATGATGATGGTTATGAGAATAACTTTTGTCCGCTATGTGAAATCAACTTGGTTAATACTATGGATCATTTTATTCCTCAAAATGATTATCCTTTGTTTGCGGTACATCCCAGAAACTTAATACCATCGTGTATGTTGTGTAATGGGCATAAGTCTGATAACATTACAGATGGTGAGGGAAATAGGAAATATTGGAATGCTTATTTGGATACACCACCCGCAGAAAACTATCTCTACTGTAAAGTGGAAGACAAGGATGGCTTGCCTCATATCCGATTTTATATTCAACAAGGAAGTATTGATGATGAGACTTTTAGGCTTATTAAGAACACTATGGATGATAAGGGGCAGAAAATGTTCCAAGTCTATGATAATGCTTGTGGAAAAATTATCATTTCCCTAAAGAATAAACTTGTAAACTATGTAAGGAAAAATGGTGGTCGTAAAACTCTTGTTGAATGCTTTCAGGCAATCAAGATGGATATTGATGATAATTTCGAGCCGAATAAGTGTGAAGATGTGGCTAAAAAGGTATTGATAGACTCACCTATCTTTCAGAAATGTGTGGAAGAAGAGTTGAAGAAATTGGAGATAAAATACAAAGTGTAGTTTTGGGTTAAGAAATCGATATTGTTAAATACTGAGCAGACACAAAATGAAAAACAAGCGAAATAGAATTATCTTTAATGGAACAGACTTGTTGTCAACATTGTTCTTGCGGGAAAATATTATAGATATATTTGTTTCCATAGGATTACTTTTGCTGTTACTTGAAAATTTAGAAATAGTGCAAACTTTTATTTTTAGATATTCAAGTAACTACTTTTATGCCATTGAGAATCAATTGTATGGAAGCAATATGCTGAATGTTTGGTTTACTGTTATTCTCATTTATGGTGGAATAAATGTCTGCTATAAATTAAGAGAAAATCAACATGTTTCTTTATTTAGATTGGTGTGCTATTTGATAGGATTCATTTTGCTGTTTTATAGAAATAAATTCTGTTTTATAGATAGTTCAATTCCTTTGGTTAGTTATAGCTTTTTGTGTGGAATGTTCTTGTTGCTATTTTTTGGTTTAGACGTGAGCAAGTGTTATGTACCAAATACAGCGAAAACACCTTATCAAAAGGGATTTGTAAATACAGAAACGCCTATTGATGATTTGAATCCAATTAGAGAAGCGTATGCAAAAAGTTTGGTTAGTCAACTACTGAATGTAGATACCACCAAAGAAGCTTTCTCTGTTTCTATCTGTGGTAAATGGGGCTCTGGTAAAACAACATTTTTACATAATTTACGTAACGCTATTGGTGAAACTGCTTATTATGTGGAATTTAATCCATGGAATTGCCAAACGCCCAATCAGATTATAAGTGATTTTTTCGAAGAGTTGAATGATAGCCTTGCGCCTTTCTATGGTCCTATCGAAAAACGTCTTGCTAACTATGTTCGGGAGTTGATGGATGGAACGAACATGGTGAGTGATTTTGTGTTTAAAAAGATATTTAGAATAGATGGCTCCTTAGAAAAATTAAAAAATGACATCAGTAATGAACTGTTGCATTTGAAGAAAAAGGTTTTCGTTGTAATTGATGATGTGGATAGATTGGATAAAGATGAGGTCTTTGAAGTCTTGAGGCTAGTCCGAAATACGGCTAAGTTTTGCAATATCATATTTGTAGTATCTATGGATGAAAAGTATGTTATCGAGCAACTTGGGAAAAAGGGCATTTTAGATGGAAAATTATATTTAGAAAAGATTTTCCCCTTGGTCGTAAAACTTCCTAAGATAGATTCTTTTGAACTTTTGGATAGCTTCAAGCATGATTTGCGTTTTATGGGGTATCCTGTGAAAGATATTAATTCAATGTTTTCTAAGTTGAATAGACAGGAATACAAAGTCTTGGAGGATGCTATTGTTACATTTAGAAAAGGAAAAATGTTTGCTCGTCAATTAGCTGCATCCATGACTTTCTTGAATAATTCTTTGGGAATCCATCAATATGCCTTAAAAGATTTGATGTTCATTGAACTTTTGAAGTTTATTGATGATGAGAAGTATCAACAAATTGCAAACTCTCCAACTGCAATTCTTAGAATAGAGTCTTTGAAGTCTAATTGGCAAAAGGTATATCGCTATGATGGAGACTGTAAATCTTTATCGGATAAAATTCTGGTAATCTTGTTCGGCAGTATTAATGAATATTGGGTAAAGAGAGGGTCAATACAGGCTTGTGATTCTTTTCTGAATTATTTTTGCTATGGTAATATTGCGGAACAAGTGTCTCGTTTGGAATTTTCGGTAATGTTGAAGTCTTCCCTAAATGAATTTGCTTTAGATGGGCTGAAGAAGATAATGTCTAGTTGGTGTAAGAGTAACAAATGTAGGAAAAATAGTAATAGCATATATGATAAATTTGTTAGTTACGATATTTTTTCATGCCAAGATAACAATACCATTAGAGCATATTTTTATGCATTGCAGTATTGGGTAGAATATGATGAAGCTTGTCCTGATTTACATTTTAAAATCTTACGTTATCTTTTAGATAAGGATGTTCATTATTCTGTTGATGAAGGTTATTTACGGAAATTGGCTTATAATAGATTTAAAATTTGGGTAAGCAGAGGCGGTAAACTTGCTGTAAGAATGGCTAAAATACTAGCTCAATTATATGTACCAGGATTTGGAAATCATCTTATTATTCAAAACAAAGAAATAAAACTGTTTATGGAGAAAAATATAGAATTCCTATTAAATCAAAAAGACTGGGATGCCCTTAATGTAGTACAAGAAGATGGAAATTTATTGAATATGGTGTTGAAATCTTCTTTAGTAAATCATGGAAGTGTTACTGTAAGTTATGTAAATTCTTTAGTGATAGAATACTTCTCGGAACAAAGTCGGAAGAGTAAGAATTATCAGCGATTAAAAGTATTATTGTTAGATACACTGAATGATAAAACTTTGACTTCTGATTCCTCAAAGTTACAAACTGCTCATAGAATTATTTATAATGTCTTTGGCTCTGTATCTCAAGGAATGAATGACTTTAAAACTTATTGTGATAAATGTTTTGTAAGATGAAGAATAGAGGGACTATTAAAAGTGAAAAAATGATATCGTCAGTTCTTGTTGATAAGATCATGTCAACGGAAAAATCTTCCGTTCATCAGATATTTGAAACAAAGGGTAAGGTTTATACTTACCTCAATCCAGTATCTTATTTGACTGCCCTCGACAATAAGGAACTGTTTGGTAAGATGGATGGTATTTTTGCCGATGGTGGCTTGCTGGTGAAAGCTATCAAGTTGGTTTATGGCAAGCAGGTAACTCGAAGAAGTTTTGACATGACTTCGATGGCACCGGAGTTGTTCTCGTATGCAGAGGAGCATGGAAAGACCATCTATATTGTGGCTTC
>JABLTL010174853.1_pt1 | contig 15052 bp, 13 predicted proteins | sample 7160151 | NCBI WGS metagenome assembly JABLTL01 (sample SAMN14651223, study PRJNA627086) | human gut metagenome | isolation source: feces | host: Homo sapiens
CAAAAAAATATAAAATAAGGTTGTTTTCATTGAAACCGCTACCGGCCGGGTGCTTAAAATTTTAGGAAAAATGGCTCCAAAATTTAAATCAATTTTCAAAAACTTCGTTGCCAATTTGGCGGCGAAGTTTTTTGTTGTACTGTTTTAAGCAAAAACATTCCCGCTTTCTACATTTACTAATTTCAGCAAAATTGCTATAATAATTATACAAATATTAATATTTTTTTGTATTTGGGAGGCTGATTTTATGTTAAAAAAGCTTGTTTCGTTAACACTTAGCGCGTTGATTGTGCTAACCGCATGCATAGCGGCGCCCGTAACCGCCTCGGCCGAGGATCGGTTAACCCTTACGCAGGATTTTGCAGAGGGGAATTACGCCGGCGGCTCTTACGATGTAACCAATGCGGAGGTTGCCGAAACCCCGATGATGCAAACAATAAAGCGTTGCATTTTAAATCGGATTGTCCTTCTCCCGGTAATGCCTGGGCACGGGTATTTGGCAATGGAAATTCGGAAAAACCCCTTAAAGCCGGCTCTACTTACAGCTTAACCTACCGTGTTTATTTAAAGAGCAACGGTAATGACGATAACGGTAATGTTAAACGAGCCATAATTAACGCCCAGTATTCTGACAACAATGTTGGCCAGTGGGCTGATGGTAGAACTATCATTCATCAATATTTTACCAGCGAAGCAAAGATTGGTGAATGGGTTACCACAACTGTTAACTTTACCGCTACGAAAGACGCTTATTTAGTTTTTTATGTTGCGAATGACGGTGGTACAGGCTATTCCATTTATTCCGATTTTTATATTGACGATGTTGTGTTAAAGGAAGTAACTAAAACTACTGTTACTTTTAACTCTAATGGCGGAAGCAACTGCGCAGGCATTACCGCCTTTAGCGGCGCCGCTTTAACTTTACCTACCCCCACCAAAGAGGGCAGCGACTTTTTAGGCTGGTACGAGGACGCAGCTTTAACCAAAGGTTACGTTTCGGCTTATCAACCCGAAAACGATATTACCCTGTACGCAAAATGGGACGTAGTTGGCGACGGCGTTTGGGAGCAGGATTTTGAAAACTACATTCTTACATCTTCTAACAATAAGAGATTGCAGTCCGAAACCGTTTATGCAGGCAATTACGCTTTGCAGCGGTTTGAGGTTAAAAATGAAGCCGGCGTTTCGCAGCCAAACTCTTTTGTGCCGTTATTCCCGCGTTCAACCGAAAAAGTTCAGGTTGGCAAAAAGTACACTCTAACCTTTAAATACAAAAGCGCCTCCAACAACCCCTTTAATCTTTATTTGGTAAGCAACCGCACAACCGAAACCAACCAGGGAACCGCCGCTTTAAGCTTTTCGGCAGCGGCCGCAGCAAATTGGACCGAAATTACGAAAACTGTTGATTTAACCGACAGCAGCAAATTTACTACCAATAATTATTTGTGCTTATATTCTTGGGGTACTGCCGAGTATTTCTTAGATGATATTCGTTTAGTAGAATCGGCTCCCGTTACTATTACTTATGTAACCAACAACAGTACTACGGTAGAAAGCATGACCGATTACCCCGGCGCTGCTTTAACTTTGCCAACTCCTAATTCTGACACCTTAGGCCAGGTATTTGGCGGTTGGTACACCGACGAAGCGTTAACCAACCAGTTTACGGCTGCGGTTTACCCGGCTACCAGCACAATGCTTTACGCAAAGTGGACCAAACCGGGCTGGACCCAAGATTTTGAGAGCTTTAAAGACGAGTACAACACCAATTACAGCAATGTAATTATCAGCGGAATTGCCGACCACGACCTTATTACCGTTGCCGACCGTGAGGCTGATGATGTAACCTCCGGTAAACGCTCTATCCGTTATTCTTACGATTCCGAGGTAGACGGTGGAACCGCATCCGGCGATAACCGCATTGTAATTAATGCCGCTGGTGACAGAAACGCCCTGTGCGATTATTTTACCAAGGCCGGCGACATTTTAAAGGTTAGCTTTAAATATAAGGTTACCACAGGAGCCCCCAAATTAACGGTACAAACCGGTTATGATGATCTTAAAAATGCTTGGGCTGCCAGTAGCAAAAGCGGTATTGCCCAGAATGAAACCGCCTTAGCCGGCAATGCAGGGGAGTGGCAGACCTTTACCAAGTCCTTTACTGTGAACCCGGATTCTTCTATTAGCCGTGTAAAAACTTTAGTATTTATTTTAAGAGGAGCCGGCGAGGTTTACATTGATGATGTTGAGGCTTTGGTAGTTCCCACCGGGGTTGAAACTGCTTACAACAATAAGGCCGCTATTCGCGCAGCCGATGTAGACGCTAATGTAAAACAGGGCTTCCGCCTTTACAACAAGGTAAACAAACAGTGGCTGGAGGATTACAACATTGTTGAGTTTGGCGCTTTAGCAATCCGAAAGGGCAGACTTGCTGAGGGCGCTGCCTTAAATGCAAGCACCGAAAACGCCGCAAAGGGCGTTGCCTGGGTGAAAGATGGCGAATACAAGCTGTGGGAGGATTTAGGTGACAGCTACACCTTTACCGCCGTGCTGATTGGTATTCGCGAGAAGTTTTACGCCGAGGATTACAGCGTAGTAACCTACGCGAAGGATAAAGACGGCAACTACATTTACGGCGAGGTTCAAGACCTGTGCGTATATGATGTTGTAGACAGCCACTTTAAGCTGCTGCCAATTTTTCAACAAATGCACGAAGTTTATGTAAATGACGGTATTGCCTGCCATTTTAAGTGCTACGAGCTGTTTTGGCAGCTTTCGTACCAGCTTAAAATGCTAACCACCAAAAACAATTTAAAAAGCGAGTACAACAAAATTTACAAAGGCATTTTGTATTTAGAGCAGCACTTTACGCAAGAGGTTGGGCCGGACGAATTGGCCGAAATGTGCGGCCTTAGCGTTTGCTATTTTCGCCGGCTTTTTCGCCAGTATAAAGATATGTCGCCGGTAAAATACCGCAACCTGCTGCGAATGAAAAAGGCCAGGGAGCTGTTAGAATCGGGCGATTACACCGTAGCCGAGGCCAGCGACGCTGTTGGCTGCACTGATGTTTTTTACTTTAGCAAGCAGTTTAAATCGGTTTTTGGCTTTAACGCCTCCGACTGTAAGCCCCGCCCGCACATTGAAAAACAGCATTTGCAGAACGCATAACCGCTAACATTGTAATTAATAAACAGCGCCCCGGGCAGCCCGTTTTAAGGCCGCCCGGGGCGCTGCAATTGTTTTAAAGCTTAGCCTTGCTGCTTAGGGGTGTTTTTGCCTAAGGCAATTTGCTGCGGCAAAGTTTTGTTAGCAGCCCTTTAATAGCTTTGGTGGTTGTAATCAAACCCGCAGTGGCTTAAAAACTCTTTCGCCATTAGCGTTGCGCCCATTTGGTTGGGGTGAACCCTGTCCCACGCAATGCAGGTAGAATGGCGGTGCTGCAAAAAGCGCTCGTACAGGGCTTGAAAATCTACCAAAACGCAGCCGTATTTTTCGGCCAGCTCGCGGCAAATGGCGCAGTATTCGTCCATTTTTTTGCGCATAGGGTCCTCGCGGTTTGGCTCCATGTAATAAGGCGTTAGCAAAAAAATGCCCTTTACCGTGCCCTGCAGGGCGGTAAGCATTTTTTCTAAATTTTCGCGGTATTCGGCAGGCTGCACAGCACATTCGGGAATGGCCGGGCAATCAAACTGGCGCCAAACATCGTTAATGCCAATGCAAATCGAAACCCAGTTGGGCTTTAAAGCTAACACATCCCGCTCAAACCGGTTTAATAAATCGCGGCTGGTGTTGCCGCTAATGCCGGAATTGGTTACGCGAATATTCAGCTCGGGGTACCAGCTAACCAGCATATTTTCAATTACCCGAACATAGCTTTTGCCAAGGCCCTCAAAAAGGCCCTCGCCCACCGGGTTGGTGCTGCCCATGTCGGTTACCGAATCGCCCGCAAAAACAATACGGTCTAAATTTTCAAAAATCATTTTACCTTACCTGCCTTTGTGCAATTTGTTTGTAAAATTTATTATAGCACAGAATAAAAAATTGTCCATGAAAAAAAACAACATTTTTAATTGTTTTTTAAAGAAACCAGCGCCAGATCCGGCACGGCGGCGTAAGCCGAAAAATTGGGGCAGGTGTAGCTTTGGCTGTAGGCTAAAACATCGTACCGGTGGGCAAGCGGCAGCACGGTGCCGTCGGCCGCAATGATTTTAAGCGCCTGCTCGGCGGCAGCAACTCGCGCAGCCTGCGACTTGCCGGTTGCCTGCTGCAGCGGCGCCGCAAAATTGGCCTTGGTTAGGTTGTAGCGGCTTAGCTGCAAAAGGTAATCGGCAGCGTCGTTACTGCCGGCGGTAAGGGGCAAAATGGCCAGCTTAAAATCTTTATCGGCAATTTTTTGCAGCAGCTCGTTGGTAGAAGTGCACTGCTTGGTGTTAACAAAAAACGAGAGCGATTGCTGAAACCCCTCGGCAACCAAAGCGGCCAGCTTTCCATCGCTTTCCCCGGCGTACAAAATGGCGGTGTCGCCCGGCTCCTGCACCTTGGCGCAGGCCTTGTAAAGCTGCAGGGCGCTTTCGGGGTCGTAAGCCGCGGCGGCCGGTTCGGTTATATTTTTTGCTAAAACGGTGCCAATTTTTAAAGTAGAGGGCAGCAGCCGGTCGGTTACGTTCATTTGGGTCGAAAGCTCGTTTTGCAGGCGGTTACGGTGAATCGATTGCGCCAGCGCCTTACACATTTTGGCGCTGCCAACATTGCTTTCGCGGTTAATTACCAGCAGGCAGCTGGTGTTTTCCGGCTCAATGGTTTGTACCTCGGAGGTAACCTCCTCGGCCAGGGCGTAAGCAAAATCAATATTCCCTAAGGCTACGCGCTTGGCGTTGCCCTTTAACTCGCCGTTGTAAGAAAAAATTACCCCGCCGGCCGCCGCTTTAAAGCTGCCGTTGTAGCTTTTGCTGCGGTTTAGGCGCATGGCAAAATCCTCGTGGCTGTTGTTTGCCCAGGAGTACAGGGTAAAGGGGCCGTTGGTTAGCAGATGGTCGGCGTCTAACCCGTACTTGCCGCCGCATTTGTTAAAATACGCCTCGTTGCACGGCAGGGCAACCGGCAGGGTAAGGGTTTGCAAAAGGTCGTCGTTAGGGTAGGCAAGGGTAATTTCAACCTCGGTTTTAGAAAGGGCGGTAACGGCCGGCATTACCTTTTGGCCGGCGCGGTAGGCCGCCGCGTTTTGAATACAAAGCAGCTTTTCGGCCTCGGGCGCGTTGGTTTTAGGGGCCAGGGCGCGGGTAAGGCCAAATACAAAATCCTGTGCGGTAAGCGCCTCGCCGTTCGACCATTCTAACCCCTCTCGCAGGGTAAAGCGGTAGGTTTTTTGGTCTTGCGATACGGTGTAGCTTTTGGCGGCGGCCAAAACCGGATCGCCTTTTTCGTTAAAACGCGTTAGCCCCTCAAACAAAGCGGTAACGACCGTTTTGCTGCCGGCAGTTTGGGCTAATTGCGGGTCTAAGGTTTGGGGGCGGTCGCCCAGTGCAAAGTAAAGCAAAAAGCTTTGCTGCCCGCCGCAGCCGGCAAGGGTATTTAATATTATTATAAGGGCTAACAGCAGCCCGGTTAATTTTTTAATTTTCAATTTTTACACCTCTAAAATGTGCTGCATCGGCTGTTCGGCCTGTGCGCCGGCGCCGTGGTTCTGTAAATTAATTATACCGTTAAGCCCTTTAAAATTCAAGCAAAAAACCGCAAAAAGGGTCAAGCTTTTTGTTATTTTGCGGTTTCTAAAATCATGCGCTCCAGCTCGCGGGCGGCAATGCTCAAACTTTGCTCTTTTCGTTTTACCAAGCACAAGCTGCGGGTGGGAATTTCCTCCTTTAAATCTATTACCGCAACGCCGTCCTCCGGCCGAACAAACTCTTTTGGCACAAAGCCAACGCCTAAATCGTAAGCCGCAAGCAGCATAATTTGAATCGAGGAGCAAGCCTCAATATCCGGGTGATAGGGCAGGCCGCAGCGGGTAAAAAGGTTGCCGTAAAATTCGTAAGATTTTGTGTCGCTGCCTAAGGAGATGAGGGGGTATTCCACCAGCTCTTTCAGCGAAACGCTGCGCCCCGTGAGGGCGGTAAAGGCGGGGGAGCAAACCGCCACCTCGGTTATGGTTTTAATCTCCTGCTCGGTAAGCGAGGCGGAGCGAACCGTTGGCGTGGTAACAACGGCCAAGTCGGCGGTGCCGTCTTTTAAAGCGGCAATGGCCTGCGGGGTAGAGTAGTTGTTAATGCGAAAATGTACCCCCGGGTAAAGGGTGCGGTAGCGCTTTAAAACCGGCGGCAGCAGGCAGCGCAGCGCCGTTTCGGTTGCGGCTACAAAAACGGTTCCGCTTTGCAGGTTCCGGCTTTTTAAAATCTCGGCCTCGCCGGCCTCTAAATGCTCAAATGCAATGCGAACATGGGCAAAAAGCTTTTCGCCCTCGGGCGTTAGGCGCATGCCGCGGTTGGTGCGCAAGAAAAGCGGGCAGCCCAATTCGCCCTCCAGCGTTTTAATGGTTCGGGTTAAATTCGGCTGGTTGTTTAGCAGCAGCTTAGCCGCCTGCGAAACATTGCCATACTTTGCAACATAGTAAAAAATGCGGTAGTGGTCGTAATTAATATACATATCTATGTACGCCCCTTTTCGATATGTAATTTTAGTATATTTAATATTCAAAATATATATTTTACATATATCCGTAAAGGTATTATAATAGGGGTGCTATTAAAAGTCAAGCTGAGTTACGGTTGTTTTTAATTTTTTTTAAGAGCAGGGCCGGGTTATTCATTCGGCAGAGTTTAACACAGCGCGAAAAGGGGAACCAAAATTGAATTACCAAGAGCTAGACTGTGCCGCCCTAAAAAAAGAACGGCAGGCTCTAAAGGCACGGCTGGAGGAATGTACCAAGCATGGCATTTCGTTAGATCTTTCCCGCGGGAAGCCGGCCAAAGAACAATTAGAGCTTTCGCTTAAAATGCTGGATGTGTTAGACCACCGCAGCATTTTAGACAGCGAAAACGGCCAGGATTGCCGCAATTACGGCGGGCTGGACGGAATTCCAGAGGCTAAGCGTCTGCTGGCTCACATGATGGGCACGCACTCCTCCAACACCATTGTAGGGGGCAACAGCAGCCTAACCTTAATGTACCAAATTGTTAGCCACGGCATGACCGAGGGCATTTGCGGCGGAACCCCGTGGAGCCAAATTAAAAGCCGCAAGTTTTTGTGCCCGGTTCCGGGGTACGACCGCCATTTTGCCATTACCGAGCATTTTGGGTTTGAGCTGATTCCAATTAAAATGCTGGAGTCCGGCCCGGATATGGACGAAATTGAGCGCTACATTACCGACGAGACGGTAAAGGGAATTTGGTGTGTGCCAAAGTACCAAAACCCTACCGGCACGGTTTTTAGCCCCGAAACGGTGCGCCGCTTTGCCGCGTTAAAGCCGGCCGCCAAGGATTTTAGAATTTTTTGGGATAACGCCTACTGTATTCACGCGTTTGACGGCCCCACCGCCGAAATACCGGATATTATTTCGGAATGTGAAAAGGCGGGGAACCCCAATTTGGTTTACGAGTTTTGCTCTACCAGCAAAATTACCTTTCCCGGTTCTGGCATTTCGGCAGTGGCTGCCAGCCCGGCAAATTTAATTGATATAAAATCATTTTTACAGCTTAGCACCATTGGGCCGGATAAATTAAATCAACTGCAGCACGCCCGCTTTTTTAAAAACAGCGCCGGGCTGCGTGCCCACATGAAAAAGCACGCCGCCATTTTAAAGCCAAAGTTTTTGGCTGCTTACCGCATTTTGCAGCAGGAGCTGGAGGGCACCGGCGTTGCCGAGTGGACCCAGCCAAAGGGCGGGTACTTCCTTTCCTTTAACTGCTTACCGGGCTGCGCCGCAAAGGTTGTTAAGCTTAGCGCCGATTACGGCGTTAAATTTACCCCGGCCGGGTCGACCTACCCCTACGGACAAGACCCGCAGGACTGCAACATTCGCTTAGCGCCGTCGTTTGCCACAATTGAGGAAATTAAAACTGCGGTAACGGTACTGGCTTTAGTAACAAAAATTGTTAGCTGCGAAAAACTAATTCAAGAAAAGGAAGGGGTTTTATGAGCAAAAAAAAGAGGCTAACTTTTATTGCTGTTTGGGTTTTGGTTTTGCTGGCCTTGTTGGCAGCGGCCTTACTGGTGCCCGGCGGCGAGAAAAAAGAAAGTATTCAGTCGGTTATGCGGGACGCCGCTTTGCACGGCAGCAACAAAATTTCGCTGTTTGGGTTAAAAGAGGTAAACCCGGCGTACATTTCGGCCTTAACGGTTACCGGCGTTATGCTGCTGTTTGCCTTAATTGTGCGGGTGTTTGCAATTCCGCGTTTTAAAATGGTACCCGGTAAATTTCAACTGGTTATAGAGCAGGCGGTTGAATTTTTCAGCAATCTGGCCAGCTCTAACAGCCCGCACCGCAACGGCTTTTTAGGCGCTTACATTTTTGCGGCCGGCGCTTACATTTTTGTTGGCACGCTGTTTGAGCTTTTGGGCCTGCAGGTTGTTACAACTGGCGGCCTTTCGGTAGCGCTTCCGGCCCCGCTTTCGGATATTAACGCCGCTATTGCCATGGGCTGCCTTTCGTACCTTATTATTCTTTCGGGCGGCATTGCCGGCAACCGGTTAAAGGGCGTTGGGCAAACACTAAAGGATTTTTCGCTGCCCATTTCAATGAGCTTTCGGTTGTTTGGCGCGCTGCTTAGCGGCCTGCTGGTTACCGAGCTGGTTTATTACTACATTCATTTAAGCTTTGTGCTGCCGGTAGCGGTTGGCGTAATGTTTACCCTGCTGCACGCATTAATTCAAACCTATGTTTTAACCATGCTGACCGCGCTGTTTTACGGTGAGGTCTCGGCCCCGCACAAAAAAGCTAAAAAAGCAAAAGCGAATTAATTTTGGAGGTTTTGTAAGATGAAAAAGTTTTTAAAAATAGTAACCGTTATTGGCGTTTTAGCCGCCCTGCTTGGCGTATTTGGCAGCGTTGCCGCTGCAGCCGCCACGCCTGAGACCACCACCGCTGCCGAAGCAACCGAAACAACCCAAGCAACCACCGACCAAAGCGCCACCGGCAACAAGGCTATTGCCGCAGCCGTTTGCGTTGGCTTGGCCGCAGCCGCCGGTGCCGTTGGCATGGGACTTGCCATTGCAAAATCGGCCGAGGGTATTTCCCGCCAGCCGGAGGCCGAGGGCAAAATTCGTACTAGCCTAATGCTGGGCCTGGTATTTATTGAAACCGCCATTATTTACGCGTTGATTATTGCTATTCTAATTATCTTTGTACTGTAAGGGGGCTGTTAAGCAATGGGAGTTCCGTTAAATATTGACTGGCAGCAAATTTTACTGCATTTGTTTAATTTTTGCCTGTTGTTTGGCGGGTTGTGGCTGCTGCTTTACAAGCCGGTTAAGGGTTTTATGCAAAAGCGAACCGAGTATTACAGCCAAATGCAGCAGGAAGCTGAAAAAAAGCTTGCCGCTGCCACCGAGCGGGAGAAGGAGTATGATGCCCGCCTGCAAAACGCCGAACAGGAAATTAGCGACCTGAAAAGCAACGCTGTGCTGCAGGCCAACCAAACGGCCGAGGGCATTGTTGCCGACGCAAACGCGCAGCGCGAAAAGATTTTAAACGACGCCAAAAAGGCTGCCGACGCCGAAAAGGAAAAGGCCGTGCAGGAGGCCAACCTGCAAATTGAAGGGTTGGTAGAGGGCGCCATACAAAAAATGTTGAATACCGACGGCGGGGTAGAGGAATTTTTAAATTCCGCCGGAAAGGAGTAAGGCGCTGTGGCAGAGCAAGAGAACAAAACTTTTATGAAGGCCATTCTCCGCAGCTCCAAACACCCCACCGAGCAGCAGCTGCAAAAGCTGCAGCAGTTTTTGCAGCAAAAGCACAACGCAACGGTTGAACTTAGCTTTTTGCAGGATGATACCGTTCGCGGCGGCTTTAAAATTGAGCTGGGCGCCAACAGCACCAAGTTTAGCCCGGAGTTTGTTTACGATTGGAGCCTTGCCGGCAAGGCCGAGCAGTTAAAGGAGAAAATTGCCGCCGTTATTAAAAACAAGGCGGATGTTATGCCTCTCATTCGCCAAACGGTGGCCGATTTTGCCCCCACCCCGCAGGCCAGCGAGGTTGGCAGCGTGTTAACGGTTGGCGACGGTATTGCCACCGTTAGCGGTTTGGATAATGCCGAGTACGGTGAAATTCTTGTTTTCAGCGGCGGCATTAAGGGCATGATCTTAGATTTAAAAGAGCAGGAAATTGGCTGCGTATTGTTTGGGGACGAGGCCGAAATTTGCGAGGGCAGCCCGGTTCACCGCACCGGTAAGGTTGCCGGTATTCCGGTTGGCAAGGCCTTTATTGGCCGCGTGGTAGACGCTTTAGGCAGCCCTATTGACGGCAAAGGCCCAATTGCCGCCGCCGATTATTACCCTATTGAAAACCCGGCCCCCGGTATTACCGAACGGCAGCCGGTAAATAAGCCAATGGAAACGGGGCTGCTGGCCATTGACGCCATGTTCCCCATTGGGCGCGGCCAGCGTGAATTAATTATTGGCGACCGCCAAACCGGGAAAACCGCCATTGCGGTAGATACCATTTTAAACCAAAAGGGCAAAAACACGGTTTGTATTTATGTTGCCATTGGGCAAAAGGCCTCCTCGGTGGCTCAGCTGGCCGAGAATTTACGCCGGCACGGCGCAATGGATTACACCATTATTGTAAACGCCACCGCCAGCGATTCCGCCCCGCTGCAGTATATTGCCCCGTACGCCGGTTGCGCGCTTGGGGAATACTTTATGCACCGCGGGCAGGATGTTTTAATTGTTTATGACGACCTTTCTAAGCACGCTATTGCTTACCGCACCATTAGCCTTTTGTTAGAGCGCTCGCCGGGGCGTGAGGCCTACCCGGGCGATGTATTTTATTTACATTCCCGTTTGCTGGAGCGTTCTGCCCGGTTAAGCGAGGCTTTAGGCGGTGGCAGTATGACGGCCCTGCCGATTGTTGAAACGCAGGCCGGCGATGTTTCGGCCTACATTCCTACCAACATTATTTCTATTACCGATGGGCAGATTTTTTTAGAGAGCGACCTGTTTTTTGCCGGTCAGCGGCCGGCGGTTAATGTTGGCCTTTCGGTTTCCCGCGTGGGGGGCGCCGCCCAAACCAAGGCAATGAAAAAGGCGGCCGGCACCATACGGCTGGATTTAGCCCAGTACCGCGAAATGGAAGTGTTTATGCAGTTTTCCAGCGATTTGGACGAAGCCACCAAGCGCCAGCTGCAGTACGGGCAGGGGCTAATGCGTTTGCTGCGGCAAGAGCAGTACCACCCTTACAGCCAGCACCGGCAGGTTATTTTGCTTTGCGCCGCTTTGGCGCACGCCTTTGCCGAAATTAAGCCCGAAAAAATTGCCGAGCAAAGCAAGGCGCTGTTGGCAGCGGCCGAAACCGAGCTGGCACCCCTTTGCGACCAAATTGACCGCATCGGCCAGCTGAGCGACGAGGACAAACAACAAATTGTAAGCTTTAGCAAAAGCTTTTTAAAACCGGCTGCGGCTTTGCAGTAAGGCGGTGGCGCTATGGCAAACACCAAAGAAATTAAAAATCACATTAAAAGCGTGCGCGACACCCAAAAAATTACCAACGCCATGTATTTAATTGCCTCTACCAAACTGCGTAAGGCCCGGGCCGATTTAGACCGTACCCGCCCGTATTTTAACGCCATTAAGGGTGAAATTAAGCGGATTTTTAGAACGGTTAAGGATGTGCAAAGCCGTTATTTTTACCCGGATGACGGTATGCCCACCTTAGACGGCACCTACGCCTGCCTGGTTATTACGGCCGATAAGGGCTTAGCGGGTATGTACAACCAAAATGTAATTAAGCAGGCGCTGCAAATGCTAAGGCAACACCCTAACACCAAGCTGTTTGTGGTAGGGGAGTATGGCCGCCAGTATTTTGAGCACCACAACATTCCGGTAGAGCACAGCTTTTTGTACACGGCGCAAAACCCCACCATGCCCCGCGCGCGGGAGATTTGCAACATTTTGTTAGAGCTTTACGAGCAGGGCAGCGTGCAAAAAATTTTTGTACTTTATACCGATATTAAAAACGGCCTTTACGAGGAGGCTAAATTAGAGCGCCTGCTGCCCTTTCACCGCAAAGCGTTTGCCTCTAACCAAAACGAAAAGGCGGTTAAAACGCCTTTTGAATTTGCCCCCTCGGTAAACGAAGTGTTAGATAACATTATTCCAAGCTATGTTTCGGGTTACATTTACAGCGCGCTGGTAGATAGCTTTTGCAGCGAGCAAAGCGCCCGCATGGCGGCAATGGATTCGGCCAACCGCAACGCCGAAAAAATTCTTTCCGGCTTAACGGTGCAGTATAACCGCCTTCGGCAAGCCGCCATTACGCAGGAAATTGTAGAGGTTTCGGCCGGGGCGCTGGCCCAAAAAAGAAAAGCGCGCAAAATAAACCAAGAGGAGATGAACGCCCGGTGAATGTTGGAAAAATTACGCAGGTTTCCGGCCCGGTAGTAGACTGCCGGTTTGAAAACGGAAAATTACCAAGAATCCGCGAGGCGCTAACTGTTACCGTAAAGGGCGAACAGCGGGTTATGGAGGTTTCGCAGCACATAGGGCAGGACCAGGTGCGCTGCATTTTGTTGGGCGCGGGCGAAAACTTGGCCCGCGGCATGGCCGTTACCGCTACCGGCGCGGGCATTACAGTGCCGGTTGGCAACGCCACCTTAGGCCGCATGTTTAACGTACTGGGCAAGCCGATTGATGGCGGCGAAAAAATTTCGCCGGATAACGAGCGCTGGGAAATTCACCGCAAGGCGCCGGGGTTTGAGCAACAACAGCCCGTTGCCAGCATTTTAGAAACCGGCATTAAGGTAATTGACCTGTTAGAGCCGTACCCCAAGGGCGGTAAAATTGGCCTGTTTGGCGGCGCCGGCGTTGGTAAAACGGTTTTAATTCAAGAGCTGATTCACAATGTAGCCATGGAGCATGGCGGTTATTCGGTTTTTACCGGCGTTGGCGAGCGCAGCCGTGAGGGCAACGACCTTTGGAACGAGATGCGCGAAAGCGGCGTTTGTGATAAAACGGCGCTGGTTTTTGGCCAAATGAACGAATCGCCCGGCGTGCGTATGCGCGTGGCCCTTTCGGGTCTTACCATGGCCGAATATTTTAGAGATGAACAGCATAAGGATGTGCTGCTGTTTATTGACAACATCTTTCGTTTTGTGCAGGCGGGCAGCGAGGTTTCTACACTGCTTGGCCGAATGCCCTCGGCCGTAGGCTACCAGCCAACCTTAGCCGAGGAGATGGGCGCGCTGCAGGAGCGTATTACCTCTACCAAAAGCGGCTCGGTTACCTCGGTACAGGCAGTTTATGTACCGGCCGACGATTTAACCGACCCGGCCCCGGCTACCACCTTTACCCATTTGGACGCCACAACCGTTTTAAGCCGAAAAATTGCCGAACAGGGCATTTACCCGGCGGTTGACCCGTTGGCCTCCACCTCCCGAATTTTAGAGGCAAGCGTTGTGGGAAAAGAGCATTACGAGGTTGCCCGCAAGGTGCAGGAGGTTTTGCAAAAGTACAACGAGCTGCAGGATATTATTGCTATTTTAGGTATAGACGAATTGGGCGAGGAGGACAAAAAAATTGTTACCCGCGCCCGTAAGGTGCAAAAATTTTTGGCGCAGCCTTTTCATGTGGCCGAAAAATTTACCGGTGTACAAGGCATTTATGTTCCGGTTAGCGAAACGGTACGCGGCTTTAAGGCCATTATTAACGGCGAAATGGATGAATACCCCGAGGCCGCCTTTTACAATGTTGGCACCCTTGAGGATGTGCAGAAAAAGGCCGACGCGCTGCTGAAAGAGGATGCCTAATGAAAAGCTTTAAAATTCATATTTTAGAGGCAGACAATACCTTTTACGAAGGGGAATGCGAATCGTTAATGGTTCCAACCTCTAACGGGCAGTACGGTGTTTTAGCCGGGCACAGCAACACCATTACCGCCATTGTGCCCGGTATTATGACCTACCGCACCCCTGGCGGGGAGGACCTTTTGGCCAGCGTTTCGGCCGGGCTGTTAAAAATAGAAAATAACGATGTTTTAGTGTTGGTAGATGCCGCCGAACGCCCGGAGGATATTGACGCGAACCGTGCCCGCCGTTTAGCCGACGCCGCCAAAGAGGCTATGCTGCAAAAAAAGAGTATTTTAGAATACCGCGCAGCGCAAACCAACCTTTCCCGCGCTATTGCACAGTTAAGGTTAGCCGGCTCCCGTCGGGGGGAATAAATTAAATTTGCAAGGTCAATTGACAGTAAAAAAACCGCTTTAAGCGGTTTTTTTGTTTGTATGGCTTTTGCGGCGCGGTTTTGCCTTGACAGGTGTTTTTTTGGTGTTTTTAACCGCCCCTTAAAACAAATAAACTAATTAAATAAAAACAGTACATTTTGATATTGCACTATTAGTACAGTTAAACTATAATTCAATAAAAATACTAATTATTTTTTAGGGTGAGTGCTATGAAAGTAACAGTTATGGAAAGTGCCTTAATGGCCGATATTAACAAGTTGGATTTAACGGCAAATTTGTTAGAAAAATGCCCCGAGCCAAAGCTTAAAAGTGAAAGCGGGTGCGAGGTTATTGTAAAAAGCCTGCACGGCGGTGCCCTCAACGCTTTAACCAAAGATCGTGTTATGTTTGACCGAAAACATGTACAGTTGGAATGTAAAAAGCTTCCGTTTACTTTAACCTACTGTTTAAACGGCCGTTGGCCGGTTCAAGCTATTTTAATTTCCACCTATGTTGCTTACCAAAGCGATTACGGTTACGGCAGCTACGAGGTTTATTTGGGGCAGGAGGAAGCTACTCTTTACCGCCCCGAAAACAAAATAGGCGAATTTGACCGTACCGGTAAGTTTGAGCAGCAAAACGCCAAAAAATTTATTTGGCAAGTGGTGCCGCCCCAATTACAACAGC
>JABLTL010032432.1_pt1 | contig 15038 bp, 11 predicted proteins | sample 7160151 | NCBI WGS metagenome assembly JABLTL01 (sample SAMN14651223, study PRJNA627086) | human gut metagenome | isolation source: feces | host: Homo sapiens
GCGACGAGGCCGGCGATGTGGGCCATGTCGACCATCAAAAGCGCACCGTTGTCGTGCGCGATGCGCGCCATGCGCTCGAAATCGATCACGCGCGGATAGGCGCTCGCACCGCCCACGATAAGCTTGGGATGGAGTTCCTTCGCCATGCGCTCGATGGCGTCGTAGTCGATGCGCTCATCCTCGCCCAGGCCATACGCATGGAAGTCGTACAGCTTGCCCGAGAAGTTCGCCGGCGAACCGTGCGTAAGATGGCCGCCGTTGTCGAGGCTCATGCCAAGCACGACATCGCCCGGCTTGATAGTTGCGAAATATGCCGCCAAGTTGGCATTGGCGCCCGAGTGGGGCTGCACATTGGCGAACTTGGCGCCGAACAATTCCTTCGCGCGATCGCGTGCGAGGTCTTCGACGATATCGACCTTCTCGCAGCCGCCGTAATAACGCTTGCCCGGATAGCCTTCCGCATATTTATTGGTGAGCACGCTGCCCATAGCCTGCATGACGGCAGGACTGGTGAAATTCTCAGATGCGATAAGCTCGATGGAATTGCGCTGGCGATCGAGCTCTTCGGAAATTGCCTCGGCCACCTGAGGGTCTTGTTCGGCGAGCAAAGACATGCTGTCTCCTTCGTTTGATACGGCATCGCGCATCATGCGCGAGTTTCGGAACCGCTCCAATATAGCCGAAGGGAGCCGCAGGGGCTCCCTTCTCTTCGGTATTTAACGCAATCGTTCGAAAACGATGGTGGCTGGCGCCTAGCGATACGTATTCACGTCGGCGTCGAGGTCCATGATCTTCTTCACGCGCATAGCGTGGCGGCCGCCCTCGAACTTGGTCGTAAGGAAGGTATCGACGATCTGCTTGTTCACGTCGAGATCGACGAAACGGCCGGAAAGCGTGATGATGTTCGCGTCGTTGTGCTGACGGCACAGCTCGGCAAACTGCACGTTGATGATGTTCGCAGCGCGGCAGCCAACGATCTTGTCGGCTGCGAGCGCCATGCCGATGCCCGTGCCGCACACGAGCACGCCGCGGTCGGCCACGCCGTTGGACACGTCATGCGCAACGGCGGCTGCATAATCGGGATAGTCGACGCGATCGTCGCTGTCGGGGCCGCGGTCGATAACCTCAAAGCCCTGCTCTTTCAGATACGCCGCGAGCTCTTGCTTCTGCTCGAAACCAGCGTGGTCGCTGCCAATGGAGATTTTCATTGCCATGACAATCCTTTCTTCGCGCGGCCATGCCGCCGATATTCGTTACTCGTGAATCATAACCCGAGAAACCGCCGCGTGCCAGTTGGCGAGCTTTTCTTCACGCTCTGCCTCAATCATTGCGGGGCGGAAGTGGTCATCGCGCTCGCGCATGGCGCGCAATTCAGCCGTGCTTTCCCAGAATCCCGTGGAAAGCCCCGCCAAAAACGCGGCGCCCAAGCCAGTGCTCTCAAGCACTTTGGGGCGATTGAGCTGGGCATTGAGGATGTCGGCCTGGAATTGCATCAAAAAGCCGTTCGCCGATGCGCCGCCGTCGACGTTAAGTTGGTCAATCGCATGCCCCGATTCGCGCTCCATGGTCGCGGCGACATCGGCAACCTGGTACGCCATGGATTCGAGGGCCGCCCGGGCGATATGCGCCCTGTTCGCGCCGCGCGTAAGGCCGAAAATCGCGCCACGCGCTTCGGAGTCCCAGTACGGCGCGCCGAGGCCCGTGAACGCTGGAACCACCACGACGCCCGCAGAATCGGGAACGCTGTTCGCAAGGTCTTCGCTTTCGGCGGCGTTTTGGATAATGCCGAGCTCGTCTCGAAGCCACTGCACCACAGCGCCCGCCACGAACACACTGCCTTCAAGGGCGTATTCGAGCCCATCGACGCCAGGAGCGCTCGCGGCGACCGTGGTTACCAGGCCGTTTTGCGATTCAACGGCGGTATGGCCTGTATGGAGCAACATGAAACAACCCGTGCCGTACGTGTTCTTCGCGCGGCCGGGGTCGAAGCAGCACTGTCCGAACAAGGCCGCCTGCTGATCGCCCGCAACGCCGCGAATCGGAATGCCGGCAGGCACGGCGGCGCAGGCCGTTTTTCCGAAGTCGCCCGACGAGGGACGCACTTCGGGAAGAAGGGATGCGGGCACGTCGAACAACTCGAGCAATTCTTCGTCCCACTCGCCCGTATGGATATTGAAGAGCATCGTGCGGCTCGCGTTGGTCACGTCGGTCGCATGCACTGCCCCGCCCGTGAGCTGCCAAATGAGCCACGTATCAACCGTGCCGAACGCAAGCTTGCCGGCCTTTGCCGCCTCACGCGCGCCGGGAACATGGTCGAGCAACCACTTGATCTTACTCGCCGAGAAATACGCATCAGGAATGAGGCCCGTTTTTGCTTGAATGAGTTCGCGAACGCCCGGCCGCGCACACACTTCCTCGACGATGTCGGTCGTACGACGGCATTGCCAGACGATGGCGTTCGCGATGGGAGCACCCGTCTCGCGATTCCAAACCACCGTGGTTTCACGCTGATTCGTAATGCCAATCGAGTCGATTTCTTCAGGAGATACGCCCGAAGACACGAGCACCTCGGTTATTACACCGAGCTGCGATGAGGCGATTTCGCGCGGATCGTGCTCAACCCAGCCGGGCTTCGGGTAAATCTGGCGAAAGGGATGCTGTGCGATGCCGACCGGCTGGCCTGCATGGTCGAACAAGATAGCGCGCGATGACGTAGTCCCCTGGTCGAGCGCAAGAACGTATTTTTTCGACATGGATCCTCTCTTTGCTCGTCGCCTGGAATGCGGTTTCGGCTCGGTCAGGTCCTGACTCGCACGAAAGCCACATTAAGTGGCTTTCGGCTCGTGCGGAATCTACCGAAACCGCACCCCAGGCGACGAGCAAACGCGCTCACCGGTATAAACGAAGTCGTCTTCTTCATTCGAAGGAAGCTTCGAGGCCCTCGGTGTTCAAATATTCTTTATTCCAATACGAAACACCGCGAAGCGGGCGCATAGCGAACGAAGTGAGCGGTAGCCCGCTGTGGCCTCAGGGCTTTCTTCGGATGAAGAAGACGACGGACAGGTTACGAAATTCCGTAGGCCTCGTACATCGCGAGCGTTGCCTTGATAGCGATTTGCTGGGCGAACAGCTGCTGCGCTTGAGGGTCGGCCGAGCCGTTCTCCTCGATATCGGCGAGCTTCTCGTTCACGTTTTCCAGCTGGCCTTCCAAATCTTGGTGCATGTCTTCATAAGCGGCCAGGCGACGAAGCGCCGCTGCTTGGTAGCGAGGCTGAACCTCCACATCGCCGTTCGCAGCGATTTCGGTCAAACGATGCATAGAACTCTCCTATCGTTAAAGCCACCAAATAACAGGCAGCGCAATACAACCTTTGCAAACAGTGCAATTGTAGCGCGAACGTTAGATTCCTTGCTTTGCAAGCCATGTTTCCACATCGGCCATGACGCGTGCGCGACCGGGCTCATTGAGAATCTCGTGGCGCATGCCGGGATAGATTTTCGTCTCAACCGATTGCACGCCGGCATCCCGGTATTCTTCGGCAGCCTTCCGCACGCCGCGCCCGCAATCGCCCACAGGGTCTTCTCCGCCCGCGATAAAGAACAGCGGCAAGGCTTTAGGGACTTTAGACGCGCTTTCCGCACGAACCACTTCACCCGTAAGCGCGGTGAGCGTGGCGTACCCACCCACGGTGAACATCTGGCCGCATTCCGAATCGTTGATGTAGGCGTCGACCTGTGCCGGGTCGGTTGAAAGCCAATCAAAATCGGTACGCGGGTTTTTGACGGCCTTCGAATAGGCGCCGTCGGCCATAGAATGCAAGAGCTCGCTTTTGTGGCGCTCTCCGCGCAGACGTGCAAGCGCATGTGCCAAAGCATTGCCCGCCATCGAGAGCGCTGCCGCCTGCTGGCCCGTACCGCACAGCACCGCTGCCGCAAGGCCCTCTCCGTGCTCGGAAATGTATTTGCGTGTAATGAAGCTGCCCATAGAATGGCCAAATATCACATAGGGCACCTCGCTGCCGAATCGTGCCTGCATAATGCCACGCAAGGCGTGCGCATCTTGAACGAGAACCTCGGCGCCATCGCGAGCGGGCATATGGCCCAAGTCTTGCGCATCGGAAATGCTTTTTCCATGCCCCACGTGGTCGTTCGCGCACACCACGAAACCGCTTTCCACAAGGAATTTGGCGAAATGAGCGTAGCGCGCGACATGTTCCGACATTCCGTGCACGATTTGGACAATGCCCCGAACGTCTGAATATCGCAGCCCTTCCGAACCCTCCGAACCTTCCGGCCGCTCGGCAGCATCGGGCTCCCATACAAGCGCGCGAATCGCCGTTTTTCCATCGGCGCTCGGATACTTCAACGTGGTCGTTTTCATGTGCGCACCTCTTTCAACGGAGCTGGCGCGCCACCCATGCGCCCCTCGCCCATTCACTCTGCGCTCATTTTACAATGGCGAATGCCACGGCCGCCCGTCATGCTGTTCGTTTGCCCAATTGATTAAAAATGCCGTCCATGGAGCACGGGGCACCGGCATGGGCATGGGCATGGGCATGGGCATGGGCATGGGCAACCATAATGGCTGACGATTCCGCGGCAAAGTCGGCCATGGGCACGGGGCAATCGCTCGAACGAATCATGCGGGGCCGGTCGCTGCGCTTGCGCCTTTTCGAAATCACAGCGGCGCCCCTCCCAAGAAGAGCGGCACGATGCCTCGTACGGCAAGAAAGCCGATTGCGAGAAACGGGGCAAAGGGGAAATCGTGCGCCGGGCGGCCAACCGCGAACTGAGCCACACAATAGAGAAGTGATGCGACGCACGCGACGCCAAGTGCCACGATGCCCCCTTCGAAACCAGCGAAGAGCCCTATGGGGAACAGCAATTTCACGTCACCTGCGCCAAGCGACTCGCCGCCACGAAAGAACGAGGTTGCAAGCGAACACGCAAGCGCGAAAAGCGACACCCCGAAAGCCCCTATGGCACTCGATGCCGCCGTGGACAATATCGACTCTACGAGGTTCGACGAAAATGAGCCCGCCAATCCAGAAGGACTTCCCGGCGAGGCATTCGCCGTGAACGAGAACGTCGTCCCGCCAAAAACGGGCCCAACCGCACATGACGGCCCTTGAACAAAGAACGGCCCTTGAATGGCGTCTACGACCTGGACAAGAAACGAAACGCACCATAACGCGATTCCAGCAACCACAATGCGATTGGGAATGATTCGCTCCCGAATGTCGATGAAGCTCGCGCAAAGCAGAACGACAAGAAACGCCACAGAGAAAAGATCAGGAGCCATCACCGAGGAAAGGCCGTGGGTCGTAAACGAGGTGCTCTCAAGAGGTGCCACCATACCCCCTTCGCATGCCTTTTTGATGTTCTGGCGGAATGGCGCAGCCGCCAGAACACTGGAGTAAAGGCGCCGCAAGCGGAAATATGCAGTGCGACGTATTCACGAAGTCGAGCGCACCGTTCCGCTTATAAGCGCATCCGCGCCTCATGCGACAACTCTAGCGCGCCAACCTTGCCGAAACCTTGCCCGCATGCTCGCGCTTCGGCTCAAAAATCTCGCCTATTCCCTCTTTTTTCCGCGATTATTACTTCCGTTTTCCCTCGAAACAACGATTATTTTCCTTCGCAATCGCTCGCGTTTTCCATCTAGGAAACTCCGGATTGTCGCGTATCCCAGTTCAAGGGGCCGGGACTCATCGTCAAAGGCATCGCGCATGCCGCCACGACGACATTACACACGCAGTCACCAAAGCGCCGCGCGTGCCGGCACAGCAGCATCGCTCGCGTATTCACGACGGAATCGCGTATCGCGTTACGGCAGCATCGCGCACGTCGCCGCAACAGCATCGCGTATACCGCTACAACAGCTCCTTGAAATCATCAGCGGTAAGGGCCCCGACTCGCAAAATATGAGGGTGCTCATGCGTGCAGTCGACGATGGTCGACGAGACGCCCGAACGAGGAACGTCGTCGCCAAGCACAACGGGTACCTGCGCCGCGAATTCAGAATCGACGTCAGCCAGTGTTTGGGGCGGTTTCTTTCCTTGGAAGTTCGCGCTCGAGGTTGCCAAGGGGAACCCGACTCGATCGATAAGCTCCAGGGCAACAGGGTCGTTCGGCATGCGCAGCGCAATGGTGTCGTTCGCGCCGCGGAAGGCTTCGGGCACATTGTCGCCCGCTTTCACCACGAGCGTGAGCGGCCCAGGCCAAAACTGCGAAACCATATCGTGCGCGAGCTGCGACACATCACGGCCATAGCGAGTAAGCGCCGCAGGAGAGCCAACAAGCCACGGAATAGCTTTGTCGGGGTCGCGACGTTTATCAGCGAAAATAGCCTCGGGGGAACACGCGAGACCGACGGCAACGCCGATGCCGTATACCGTATCGGTTGGGAAAACGACGGGCTTGCCCGCGGTAAGCGCCGCGACAGCCTTGCTCAGTTGGGCGTCATCGACCATAGGTGCCTCTTCCAAACGCGCCGCCTGCGCCGGCGGCATTTTCTTTTAGCCGGATTGTACCAACCACGCGCCCTCGAATGGGAACGTGTGCGTAAAAGACACCGTGACGCCACGCGGGCGAAAAGAGCCCGAAGCCTTCATGGACCAAACCAGGCACAGAAATCGATGGGGACATCGCACGCGGATTCCCGTCACGTACGGATTCCCGTCGCACGCGGATCGGTTGAGGCGTTCGCCCATGGTGCTGTTCGTGCGAAAACGGACTCCCAACACGCACAAAGCAGTCGACACGATTGACCAAGGGGTCGTGCTCGCGAAAAAGGCCTCCCTCAACACGCACGGAGCAGTTACTCACCCAGCGCGCTTTTTTCAAACAGCTCAATGAGCGCATTCTTGCCGGCCGCACCTGTTTTCGCATACACGTTCTTCACGTGGCTCCATACCGTATTTTCCGAAATCACGAGCTCTTCGGCGATATGCTTTGCCGAACGACCGCGCACAAGGTACGAACATATTTCTGTTTCGCGCGGTGTAAGACCGTAGGTTTGGGCGAACGATGCAAGCTCGCTGCGCCAATCGGGCTCCGCCACGGCTTCGGCAGAAGCGCCAATGCCCGCCTCCTTTTGAGCGGCATGCCCCTCGGCGGAACTCAATTGGTCCACATTCGATTGGCCATCGGCCACGAGCGCATTGCCGGCCGGGCGCTCATGAACCGTCGCATCGCTCGACGATGGATTAAGTGGCACAACCGCGCTCGCCGAAACGGCGCTTTCCCGCAGAACCTCCGCCGTCGTATTGTCAATCGCCGCTTTGCCCACGAGGCGCGCATTCACTCCAGCATCGCCCGACGCCACGGCGCCCGCTGCCACATCCCCTTCCGAAGCGCCGCCAAACACACGATCGCCTTCGGGAAACCCAGCATGAGCCACCACCGCTCCCCTGCCGTCGATTTCGCGCTCCGAATGGCGCATGGCGAACACGAACGCGATGCCGAGCGGATACAGGGCGACGAACGCGAGCAGCGTCAGCAGCGAAACGCCCCTGCTTGCGGAAAACGCCCCCACAACCAAGCCGGCCGCCAACCCGAGCGCGAGAAACGCATTCGACCCTATGAGGTAAATGCCCGAAAGCACGAAGCTGCTCACGCCCGTTTCACGTGAGGCGTTCGCGATATAGAACAGGAACAGCATGCCGCACACGTCGTAGCACATGATCATGATGGTGCCCGAAAGAGGGCCTAAGGCATCGCCGATGAAAGGCATGAGCGAGAGCACCACGAGCATTACCGGCAAGCATGCCTTGTATGCCGCCGTGGGGTTGCCGCGTCGCGATGCGACAAGCGCAATGGCAGAAGCTACCGCGGTCGATGCGAACAGGGGCGCCGCCATGGAAACATCGCCGACGATATGTTCGGAAGACGACCCCAAAACCGACGTATGCAAAATGCCCACCACGCCAACGAGCGCGAAGAGGCACCAATAATCGGGGCCGAATGTGAGCAGAATGCGTCGGACGGGCATCGTCTTGCTCGTGGGTCGTGCAACCGCACGCGCGCCGCCGGCAACTTCCCCAAAAGATCGCGCAGCATTTCCCGCGTCGCGGCCCTTTAATGCTAACGCGGGAGCGGGCCTGTGCGCCAATGCGACCGACACGCGATAGCACGCAAGCGAGCACGCCGCCATGGCGCACACGACCAAATCGAACGCGAGGCCGTATCCGAAGCAGAAAGAACCAGCGACGATGAAAGCTTGCAGAACCAAGCCGAACACCATGCATATATGAGAACGTTCGCTCTCTTGCATGGAAAAAATATCGAGCCAGGCAATCGAAACCACCGTTTGCCCAATGCCGTAAAGAACGCCCAGAAGCGGCGCCATCTCAAGCGCAACGCCGGCTTGCGCGAAAACCGCCGAAGCGGCGAAGCCCACCACAAGCGCGGCAACGCCCGGCCACATCGCAAACGAACCCGGCTTCACCGCGCCGCGACACGCAAGCGCGATGACGAGCGAAGCGACGATGATCGAAGCCGCCTCGCTCGCGAACATGAACCAGAGCTCGGTGACAAAGCCCACACTCTGCCCCACCGACCCCATGGCCGACAGGTATCCCAACGAAGTGGCCGCCTTTGCCAAGCCGAAGCCCACAATGGTCGCAGCCGCTTCCTTTTTTCGTTGCTCTTCCATAATCCCTCCCCATATGGAACATGCCTATTGTAGCGTCTCACACAGGGGTCTTCCGAACATCGTTACGAACATTTTTTTTCAATGACGCACTTATCAGGCTTTTTATAAATATCACCGATAGTCGGTGAGGACTTCGCCAGGCAGCGAGAGTAGGTTTGGACCCATACGAGGCAGGCAAAGCATGGGAGGCTTTGCACAATGCGAATGCCGAAAACGCTAAAACGCGACAACGGCATGCATTGGCCTTCAACAACAAGGAGGGTTTTCATAATGGAACTTTCACGCCGTAATTTCTTGAAGGGCACCGGCGCTCTTGCGGGCATTTCCGCGATGGGCGCAATTGGACTGGGCTGCTCGCCCGCGGCAAAAGAGGGCACCGAGGCGAAGGGCGGCAAGGCCGAAGCGCCGAAGACGCCAGCAGAAACCACGCCCACCGCTCTGAAAGAAGCGACCGACGGCAAGTTCACCGCCAAGGCCATGGGCCACGAGAACTACATCTACGTCGAAGCCACCATGGCGGGCGGCGCCATCGCGAACCTGCGCGTGCTTACTCACGACGAGACCGTTGGCGTTGGCAGCCTTGCAACCGAGATGTGGCCTGCCAAGGTCGTCGAGACCCAGAACCTCGACGTTGATGCCATTTCCGGCGCAACCACGACGTGCACCGCTATCAAGAACGCCGCCATTGAGGCCATCTCCAATTCCGGTGCCGATGTCTCGCAGTTCCAGAAGGGCGCACAGGCTCCCGAAAAGGGCGAAGACCAAACCATCGACACCGACGTCGTGATCATGGGCGCAGGCACCGCAGGCCTCACCGCCGCGACCCGCTTGCTCGAAAAAGGCTTCAAAGTCACCCTTTTCGAGAAGCAGGACATCCCCGGCGGCTCTATGTCCATGACGTATTCCGGCCTCGCCTGCGCCGGCAGCCAGCTGCAGAAGAACTACTCGCTCGGCCGCTTCGACTCCAGCCCGTTCTTCGACAAGGACGCCATGCTCGGCGTGCTCAAGGGCCTCGTTATTCCCGAGAACGACCGCTTCGACGGCGCCATGCCTTATGACGACGCTCTGTACACCACCTCGCCCGCTTTGGTCGATTGGCTGCACGAAATTGGCGTCGGCTTCTACAGCATGGGCGTGAACAAGGCCTATGGCGTGACCCCGTACCTGGCTCCCGGTTGCTATGAGGGCGGCTGCGGCTACGCGATGCAGTACCTCGTCGACCGCATTGGCGCCTTGGGCGGAACCATTATCTACGGCGCGAAGGTGACCGACATCACCATGACCGAAGGCCGCGCAACGGGCCTCGTCGCCGAGGGCAAGGGCGGCGAAACTTACACCGCCACCGCCAAGGCCGTTCTTCTGGCATCGGGCGGCTTCGGCGCCAACCAGGAAATGGTCGACGAATACTACCCGCAGTACAAGGGTCGTTCGTTCAACTGCTGCCCCGCTTCCACGGGCGACGGCATTGTGCTCGGCCAGAAGGTCGGCGCGGGCATCGAGTGCATGGGCCGCGAGCTTGGCGCTTACATGTCTACGACCGCGCAAGCCGGCAGCCGCATGGAGATCGCGTTCATGTATCAGACCACGCCGGGCATCATGGTGAACGCGTCGGGCGACCAGTTCGGCAACGTGATGAGCGCGAACCACTTTGTCATTGGCCGCGCCCTGTGCGACGACGCCAACGGCGGCAAGTTCTTCTGGATTACCGACGAGTCGGGTGCCGTCACCACCATGAACAACCTCACCTATGCGTTCGACACCTACAAGGCCGTCTTCGAGCGCGGCGACATGGTTCACTATGCATCCGTCGAGGAAGCTGCCGAGGCTTTGGGCCTGTCCAACCTGCAGCAGACCCTCGATACGCACAACGCCCATGCTCTCGCAGGCGAGGAAGACGAGTTCAAGCGCAAGAAGCTCCCCTACATCGACACGCATGACGGCGTGTGGGTCTGCGGCATTGAGCCCACGTTCTACCTCACCACGGGCGGCCTGGCCATCGACACCTCCGCGCACGTTCTTACCGACGACGGCAGCACCATCGCGGGCCTCTATGCCGCGGGCGACGTGTGCGGCTCCGTCGAGGAGAAGGACGGCAAGCAGTACGGCATGGGCTTCGATGCGGCCATGAACTATGGCTACATCATGGCCGAGACCGTGGCTTCGGAAATCGCCTAACTCTCTTTCAGCCCCTCCATTCCTTGGGAAGCCCCTCGATTGCTTCCCAAACCCAAAAAGCCGACCCGTCTTGGGTCGGCTTTTTTGCTGGGAACGTGCTGCCAAGAACCTGCTAAATGCTCGTAGCGTTTAGCAGGTTTCAACGGGATTCGGGGACGCACATGGGAAGCGTCCTTTAAAACAAACCGCAGGTGAAAAGGAATTCCAGGCTCTTCAGCTTGCTGCCGATATGCTCGCGCACCCACGCCTGGCACAAATGGAGAATCTCGAAGGAAATATGGCGCGGCACCTCACGTTGCGCAATGTCGTCAAACGTCGACATCATGAGCCAGTGGGCCCACGAAAGCACGTCGCTTCCCACTTGCACGGTATCGGAAAACATGAGGCAATCACGGCACACGGCGCCGCCTTCCGCGGGCGAAAATGCAACCTGCACGCGAGAATCGTCTCTCGCGAGCGGTCGTCCGCACATCACACACCGATTCAGACTCGGACGAAAACCCGAAAACGCAAACGCCTTCAGCATAAATGCCGCGCACACCGCAAGCGCGCCTGTCGCATCGGTCGATTCCGCATGTTCGAGCGCAGACGTGCTCAGATCATACAGGCGGGGCGATTCCAATTCGGGTTGGGTCAGCCGCGTGAGCAAATCGACGATAGGAGCAGCGGCGGCCGCATGCTCCATGTCTTCCCGCACGCCAATATGAGCGTTGAGCAGCTTAGCCTCTTTCACGATATCGAGACCTTTGCCGCATACGAGCAGCAAGTCAACTTCCGAAAAAATCTCGAGACGTGAGGCGAACGATGAGTTCGGTTTGCGCGCGCCTTTCGCGACCGCGCGAACCTGACGGCCGTCTTGAGCCAGAAGGGTGACGATCAAATCGGTTTCACCGAGTTTCGTTTTGCGCAGCACCAACGCCTGAAGCGAATACGTATCTGCCGCCATGGCCCACTCCCCTTCCAAACAAAAAAGCCGCCTTGAAAAGACGGCTTTCATTGTATATCAGCGCAGCTTCACGCGAACGGCCGCCCTTTATTCCGGGTGCCGTGGCGCGAAAACATCGCAGAACGCGAACCTACGCGCGATCGGCGATTTCCTTCGAAATCTCGGCGACGAATTCCTCGATGGACTTCTGCACGGTCTCGTTCGAGCGGTCGCGTACGGAAATGTTGCCCTCCTCGGCTTCCTTCTCGCCCAAAATGAGCATGTAAGGAACGCGATCGACACCGCGGGCCTCACGGATCTTGTAGCCGATCTTCTCGTCGCGATCGTCGACCACCACGCGCACGCCGGCCTCTTCAAGCTTGGAAGCAACCTGGTGAGCGTAGTCGCGCGACTTCTCGGACACGGGCAGCACCTTCACCTGCACGGGCGAGAGCCACGTGGGGAATTTGCCCGCGAAGTGCTCTATGAGAATGCCGATGAAGCGCTCGATGGAGCCATAGCACACACGATGCAGCATAATGGGGCGCTTCTTCGAGCCGTCGTGGTCGGTGTACTCAAGATCGAAGTTGAGCGGCATCTGGAAGTCGAGCTGCACGGTGCCGCACTGCCAGGTGCGACCGAGCGAATCTTCCAGATGGAAGTCGATCTTCGGGCCGTAGAAGGCGCCGTCGCCCTCGTTGACCTCGTAAGGCATATTGAGCCTCTCGAGGGCGGCCTTCAAGCCGCCTTCTGCCGCAGCCCAGTCTTCGTCGGAACCCATGGAGTCATCGGGGCGGGTGGAAAGTTCCACATGGTATTTGAAGCCGAACTTCTGATACACCGAATCGATAAGGTTCACGACGCCGATGATTTCATCGGTGAGCTGGTCGGGGCGCACAAACAGGTGCGCGTCATCTTGAGTGAAGCAACGAACGCGGAACAGGCCGTGCAACGCGCCGCGCATTTCATGGCGGTGCACAATGCCCAGCTCGCCTGCGCGAATAGGCAGGTCGCGATAGCTGTGCGGCTTCGATGCGTACACGAGCACGCCGCCCGGGCAGTTCATAGGCTTCACGCAGTACTCTTCTTCATCGATGATGGTGGAGTACATGTTGTCTTTGTAGTGGTCCCAATGACCCGAGGTCTTCCACAGCTGCTTGTTCATGATGAGCGGCGTGGAAATCTCGACATAGCCGGCCTCGCGATGGATCTCGCGCCAGTAGTCGATGAGCGTGTTCTTCAGAATCATGCCGTTGGGAAGGAAGAACGGGAAGCCAGGGGCCTCGTCGCGCATCATGAAAAGGTCCATTTCGCGGCCGATTTTGCGGTGGTCGCGCTTCTTGGCCTCTTCGAGCACGCGCAGATGTTCGTCGAGCTCTTCTTTGGTGGCGAAAGCGGTGCCGTTGATGCGGGTGAGCATCTTGTTGTTCTTGTCGCCCTTCCAATAAGCGCCCGAAACGGCCGTAAGGGTAAAGGCCTTCAGGGCCTTCGTGTAGCAAATATGAGGGCCGACGCACATGTCGATGTAGTCGCCCTGCTGGTAGAAGGTGATACGAGCGTCGTCGGCCAAATCGCCGATGTGCTCGACCTTGTACTTCTCGTTGCGCTCTTCCATGAGTTTGATAGCCTCTTCGCGCGGAAGCTCGAACGTCGTGAACTTCAGGTTCTCTTTCACGATCTTCTTCATTTCGGCTTCAATCGCGGGAAGGTCTTCCTCGCTGATTTTCTTGTCGCCCAGATCGACATCGTAGTAGAAGCCGTTGTCGGTCGCGGGACCATAGGCGAAGTCGGCCTCGGGATAGAGGCGTTTGATGGCCTGCGCCATGATGTGCGCCGCGGAATGACGCACGACGTGCGTGACTTCTTCCTCGGGCAGCTCGGCGACGGTACCGTCGTTGTAAAGGGCCTTCATAGGGCTATCTCCTCTCGAATGCGAATACGCATACGTTACTGAAATCGAGTTCCAATTATAGGCACACGGCGCACAGGAACAAGCTGCGCCGCTCAGCATACAGAATGGCGACATGACGGCGGAACAACCGCCTCGCCCACCTGCGCGATTTAGGTCGCGACAACAAGAAAAGCCGCGCGCAGGCGGCTTTACTTAAGGCAGGATTGCAAACCAGATCGGCGCTTACTGGCGCGGTGCCTGGCCATGGGCCCCGACATTCGCCTGGGGCACAGCCTGCCTCGGCGCGCCGGTAGTTCGACCGCTGCGACGAGCGCCGACGCCGGGAAGCGGCGTTGCGCAGTACGGGCAAACGGTCCACGACGGCTCGAGCGCATGACCGCACTTCTGGCACTGGTTCTTCAGACGCTGGTGGCAGTTCGGGCACAGCACGTAATCGGCCTCGACCGGGTAGCCGCAGTTGGCGCATTCGCCATACTGCATGAGCTGGCGCTGCTTGAGCGCGACTTCGAGCTCTTGCTCGTCACGGTCGATTTGCAGCAGCGGCGGACGAAGCAGGCAATACGCGATAACGCCCAGAATGGGAATGAGCGCGACGATGGCCCAGATGTACCACACCGTGCCGCGCTGATAAGCATCGCGAACAACCCAAATAATAGAGAGCACGTAAACGGCCACGAGCATGACGATGCATACCGTGACAGCCATTTGCAGCTCAGGAGTCCAAAGCTGCGAGAGAATGTCGCTCATTGAGAAATCCTTTTCGTACATCAATACACTAATCACGCATTGTAGCAAAGAAAGAAGCGCCCCGCATACCGCGAGGCGCTTCTCTATGCAATTTTGAAATTCGGCGGCACGCAGGCTCGAAATTCGGCAGGAAGGCCCTCGCCTACAGCTCGGCGATCTGCTGGGCAACCAGCTCGAGCTTCGCAGCGAACTCGGCGCGCTTCGCCTTGTCCTTCTCGACGATTTCAGGCTTCGCCTTGGCAAGGTAGCCCGGGTTGGAGAGCTTCTTGTCAAGCTTGGCAACGTCTTTCTCGAGCTTCTCGCGTTCCTTGGAAAGGCGAGCGCGCTCAGCCTCGAAATCGACCAGGCCCTCGAGGTTGCAGTAGACCTCGCAGCCAGAAACGAGCGTGGCGTTAGACGCCGCGGGCTTTTCGGCTTCGGCGGAAACCTCGGCCACGTTCACGCGTGCGAGCGACACGATAAGATCCTGCTGCTCGTTGATGGCGGAAACCACCTCGGCGGGCGCCTTCACCGTAATGGCAAGCTCCCGTTTCGGCGAGATTCCATAGCGGGCACGAGTGGAACGCGCGGCAGAAACGACGCCGCACACCAGCTCAATCGCGCGTTCGGCTTCGGCATTCTTA
>JABLTL010186689.1_pt1 | contig 15032 bp, 15 predicted proteins | sample 7160151 | NCBI WGS metagenome assembly JABLTL01 (sample SAMN14651223, study PRJNA627086) | human gut metagenome | isolation source: feces | host: Homo sapiens
CGGATTAACCATGACATATCCGGGAATTCCATTCTTCCGGAATTGGCGATTCTTTCTTCTGGGGAACATTCCGTGTCATTGCTGCAGGTATTGGTATCGGACTTGCAAAGCAGGGAAATATATTGGGAGCAATTCTGTATTTTCTGATCTATACCTCTATTCATTTCCTGACCAAGATCCTTGCAGGAAAATATGGATATAAACTGGGTACCAAGTTCTTAGAGAATGCTTCCGAAAATCATATGATGGAGAAGTTATCTTATGGAGCATCCATACTTGGATTAACTGTAATTGGTGCCATGATCGGTACAATGGTCTCGCTACAGACAACATTATCCTTTACCCTGTCGGGGACAGAGACTACGTTGCAATCGATCTTTGATCAGATATTCCCGGGATTATTACCTCTTGGGGCAACCTTCTTATGCGTATGGCTATATAAGAAGAATGTGAAGACAATATATATTATTCTTGGAATCTTTGTATTGAGTATTCTTGGATGTATGATAGGAATTTTCTAGTATGTTAGTTATATTTGATATTGATGGAACCCTGAACATGACAGAGACATATGGTATTGCCGCATATCATAAAGCATTAGAACAGATGGGAGCGGATCATTTTACGGATGAACAGCTGCGTGACCGTATCGGTGCAACCTTTACAGAGGATGTAAAGTACTTCTTTGGAGAGAGAGCAGAGGAACTGATAGATGAATTCTCTGCGTTAATTGAGCAATTATGGTTTGCAGAGGTAGAAGAAAAGGCACAGTTGTTTCCGGGTGTCTTGCAAATGTTACATAGTCTGAAGGAGAATGGACATCAGCTGGCCATCTGTTCAAATGCAACAGAAGAAGAGATTGCAGTTATTCTTAAGGCTTTGCGTATAGAGCAGGAGTTTGAACATGTGCAGGGTCTTACTCCGAAAGACAGTAAAGCGGATAGTCTCCGGGTATTATTACAACGTGTTCAGCCGGAACAGGCTGTTATGGTTGGCGACCGGTTTTATGATATGCAGGCAGCCAATGGGAATCATATCCCGTTCATAGGGTGTCTGTATGGATATGGAGCAGAACGTGAATTGGATGCGGCACGATATTGTGTTGCGGAACCATGTGAGATTCCAATTGTTGTAGAGCGGATGGCAGCCAATAAGAATAAGGTTTCCGTATAGTAAGTAAAACGAGTTAATATATAATATTAACAAATTTAAAGATAAGTTTAAGTAGATTTTACCTGTTTTCTCTTGCGTAATCTATGCATCTACAGTATAATAATACATACTTCGACGTGATTCGGAGAATATTATATAATGAGGTGGAAGATATGTATAGTTATGATTCAGCTATGTTGGCAGCCGTTGCGGGTATGCTTGGTGTGATCGTAGTAGCGATGATTGTGTGGATTATAATTGCAGTTATCGCGAACTGGAGAATTTTTACGAAAGCCGGAGAAGATGGATGGAAGTGTTTAATTCCGTTTTACAATCAGTATGTACGGTTTGGTTTTACCTGGGACACTACATATTTCTGGGTTGTTTTGGGAATTGCAGTAGTGGGCAGCATTATTACAGCCCTTAAGATTCCGGTAATCGGTTCATTGCTGAGTATTGCAAGTGCAGTGATCAATATCATTTCCCTGCATAAGTTATCTAAGGCGTTTGGTCATGATGTAGGATTTACATTAGGCTTAATCTTTTTGAATCCAATCTTTATTTTGATCCTTGCATTTGGTGGATCAGAATACATTGGACCACAGTAAGAAATTACTGTACAAACAATTTGAAAGAAGTTATAATAATGCGTGAGTGTGATTGCTCACGCATTATTTGTGTATAATGAGGAATTGTGATACGCAATTTCCTGAAAGAAACGATATAGGAGGCAATTATGGCAGAGTCAATGAAGGGGTTGCACAGAACCCACAGATGTACAGAAGTCAGTAGCAAGAATGTTAATGAGACCGTTACCGTAATGGGATGGGTGCAGAAGAGTCGTAACAAGGGTGGTATCATTTTTGTGGATCTTCGTGACCGCAGCGGTATCTTGCAGGTAATCTTTGAAGAGGATAAATGTGGCAGTGAGAGTTTTGCAAAGGCAGAGAAGTTAAGAAGTGAATATGTCGTTGCGATTACAGGTGAGGTTGCACTTCGTGCAGGTGGAATCAATAAGAACTTGGCAACTGGTGATATTGAGATCATTGCAAAGGATATCCGGATTCTTTCCGAGGCGGAGACACCTCCATTTCCAATTGAGGAGAATTCCAAGACAAAGGAAGAAGTTCGTCTGAAGTATCGTACGTTAGATCTTCGCCGCCCGGATTTACAGCGTAATCTGATCCTTAGAAGCAAGGTAGTAAGCATTATCCGTAACTTCTTAGCAGAAGAAGGATTTTTGGAGATCGAGACACCAATTCTTAATAAGTCAACTCCGGAGGGAGCAAGAGATTATCTGGTGCCAAGCCGTGTGCATCCGGGAAGCTTCTATGCGTTGCCACAGTCACCACAGATCTTCAAGCAGTTGTTGATGGCAGCCGGATATGACCGTTATTATCAGGTGGCCAAATGTTTCCGTGACGAGGATCTTCGTGCAGACCGTCAGCCGGAATTCACACAGATTGATATGGAGTTATCTTTTGTAGATATTGAAGACGTATTAGATGTCAATGAGCGTTTACTTGCCAGAGTATTCAAAGAGGCAATTGGCGTAGACGTGCCGCTTCCGCTTCAGAGAATGACCTGGGCAGAGGCAATGGAACGGTTTGGTTCCGATAAGCCGGATATCCGTTTTGGTATGGAATTAGTCAATGTAACGGATGTGGTAAAGGATTGTGACTTTGTTGTATTCAAGGGAGCAATCGAGAATGGTGGTTCTGTCCGTGGTATCAATGTCAAGGGACAGGGTGCAATGCCGCGTAAGAAGATTGATGCTTTAGTGGATTTTGCAAAGGGTTATGGTGCAAAGGGTCTTGCTTATATTGCAATTCATGAAGATGGAAGTATCAAGTCTTCCTTTGCCAAGTTCATGAAGGATGAAGAGATGGACGCTTTGGTGAAGGCAATGGACGGACAGCCGGGAGATCTGTTATTATTTGCGGCTGACCGGGATAAGATCGTATTCTCCGTACTTGGAGCATTACGTTGCGAGCTGGCAGACCAGTTAGAGTTGGTAAGTAAGGATGATTATCGTTTCTTATGGGTAACGGAGTTCCCTGTATTTGAGTGGTCCGATGAAGAGAACCGCTATATGGCAATGCATCATCCATTTACCATGCCAATGGAAGAAGATCTTGACCTGTTAGATAGCGATATGGGTAAGGCAAGAGCCAAAGCATATGATATCGTTTTAAATGGTGTCGAGCTTGGTGGTGGTTCTGTCCGTATCCATCAGGACGATATTCAGGAGAAGATGTTCAAGCTTCTCGGAATCAGTGAAGAAGATGCACATGACCGTTTTGGATTCCTGTTGACAGCATTTAAGTATGGTGTACCACCACACGCAGGATTAGCATTTGGATTAGACCGTATGATCATGTTAATGACCGGAGCAGATTCTATCCGTGACGTGATCGCATTCCCGAAAGTAAAAGATGCTAGCTGTCTGATGAGTAATGCACCGGATAAGGTAGATGCCAAGCAGTTAGAGGAACTTTGTATTAAGGTAGAGATACCGGCAGAGGAATAAACAAAAGCGAGGGATTGTTTCGTAAGAAGCAATCCCTTTTCTAGATAATAGATTGTTTTTTTGAAAGGGAGGCATTACATGGAATTCAACAGTATAGAGAAAAAGGAAGAGGGAAAGTTCATTACCCGGTATGATATTACTTATACAACAGTAGATCATAAGAAGAAAGTATATGAGATGATCAGTCGGAATAAGAATTTAACAACGCAGGAAGAACTTTCCGATCATCCGGCAGATTCCGTTGTGCTCATCATGCATGATAAGACAGGGGAGCGATTGTTGTTAAATCGGGAATTCCGAATGGCGTGCGGAGACTTTGTATATAATTTTAGGAAGGTTTATTATGAAAAAAGTTGTTAAATTCGGTGGAAGTTCTTTAGCCAGCGCCGAACAGTTCAAGAAAGTTGGTAATATCATTCATGCTGACGAAAGTCGTGTATATGTGGTTCCGTCCGCTCCAGGTAAGCGTTATGACGAAGATACCAAAGTAACTGATATGTTGCTTCATGCATATGAAAGTGCCAGCGAGGGCAAAGACATCAAAGAAGAAATGGACGCAATCAAGGCAAGATATGACGAGATTATTACCGGCTTAGAGCTCAAAGATTTCAGTTTAGATCAGGATTTTGAAGAGATCACCAAGCTCTTAACCGAAAATCCACAGAAAGACTTTGCTGCTTCCCGTGGTGAATTCTTAAATGGTAAGATCATGGCTACCTACCTTGGCATTGATTTCATTGATTCTGCTGAAGTAATCTACTTCAACGAAGAAGGCAATTTGAATGATTATAAGACATATAAGAGATTAGGCGAGCGTCTTTCCCAGTGTGAAAGAGCGGTTATCCCTGGTTTCTACGGAATGGGCAAAGATGGCAACATCAAGACATTTTCCCGTGGTGGTTCTGACGTAACCGGTTCTATCGTAGCAAGAGCAAGCAAAGCTGATGTATACGAGAACTGGACCGATGTATCCGGCTTCTTAGTTGCAGATCCCCGTATCATACCAGATCCAAAGCCAATCAAATACATTACTTACCGCGAGCTTCGTGAGTTATCTTACATGGGTGCCTCTGTACTCCATGAAGATGCGATCTTCCCTGTTCGCAGTTGTGGTATTCCAATCAATATCAAGAACACCAACGCTCCGGAAGATGCCGGCACCTGGATCGTAGAAAGTACATGTAAAAAACAAGATTACGTTGTAACCGGTATTGCCGGTAAGAAAGATTTCTGTACCATCTTTATTTCCAAAGCAATGATGAATGCAGAGATCGGTTTTGGACGTAAAGTATTACAGGCATTTGAGGAGAACAATATTTCTTTCGAGCATATGCCATCCGGTATCGACACTATGACTATCGTTGTACACGCAGACGAATTCATGGATAAGGAGCAGAGCGTTGTATCTGCAATTCACCGTCTTGCAGAGCCAGATTCTGTTGAGATTGAATCCGGTCTTGCCCTGATCGCCGTTGTAGGTCGTGGCATGAAGTCAGCAAGTGGTACTGCAGGTAAGTTATTTACTGCTCTTGCACACAAAGGTATCAATATTAAGATGATCGATCAGGGTTCTTCTGAGCTTAATATCATCATCGGTGTTGAGAATAAAGATTTTGAACCAGCGATTGAAGCGATCTATAAGACCTTCATCACAAAGTAAACTTATCCCCTTGCACAGCGTAAGTAAGACGGATGTGCATGTTTTAGGTTGTGAACCCGGCTTTGGGGTGGTGTCATGTTGCCGCAGGCACATTCGCATTACGACTCGCACGCAGCAGACACTAATGCTCCTTATAATATGCTAACTCACAAAAAAACGGATATGGATTCGGAAGTGTATATACAAGTGATACATATACATTCTTAATCCATATCCGCTTTTGTTCGTTATGCATATTATTACGTCGCAAAGTGCTGGCGTGCTCCACGTACCTGCTTGCAAGCATGACAAACCACCCTGCCGGGGTTCTATTCTGTATACATGCACTGTTTACCACATACAAAAACAGAGTTGAATCATTTTTTCTTTAATCCATATTTTCTATAACTTTTGTATATAATCGGCAATAATACAATAAACAATCCCGTATACAAGAAAGCAAGACATGGAATCTGCCGAAATACAATTGATCCTATCTGGAATATAACTGGTCTACGCACCGAATTATAAACATTCGTCAGTATAGTTGGCATCAAATTAAAAAAACCCGAAAACGAGGTCAACGCTCTTTCTATAAACGGTATCAAGCAAAGTAATATAAATGGAATACAGACCGCCAAATTAGGTGTATGCATTTTAGCTGTTACCAGCATAACCAATGCCATACTAAACATGGTTGCAACATAGCCACACGCCAATATCAGAAGATAGTATTCTCCATATGTTATAATATAAATACTGTACGGATCATCCATCTGATACGGTGTAAAGAAGCCGCTCGTTCCCATAACAGAAAAGGCGATTAACGATAGAATTGCCACGCCAATCCAATAAACGACAGTAGCCATAAGCACACCTGCAAGAATCTTATTTTTCACTGCTTTTGATCTGCCATATCGGGATGCGAAAAAGATATCTTCTGCTCCCGGGCGGAATTCTGCTGAAAAGATGCCTGCTGTCAGAAGGCCAATAACGACTGCCAGCAAAAGTACATATGTCTGTGCATACATTGTCATTGTTTCCCACGCCTCTTTCCCTTCATAATTAAACGGTAATTTAATTTCTTCATATTTTTGTTCCAAAAAACTTTTCTTTTCAGGTGTCGTTCCATATTCCGCTGCCATTTTTTTCATATTTTCCTGATAGACCATATAAATATCTTTCAACTGATCATCTGTCAATTGGTATAAAACACTTTCATCCCATTCTGTATCTGGAGTTAAAATTTCAACTACAAAATCTTTTAGGTCATAATAAGACTGTACTGTTTTTCCATATTCAGAATCTGGTATGTCCCCTGAATATTGATTCAAAAGCACGGTATATTCTTTTACGATCTTCGACAACTCCTCTGGTGTCACCTCCCCCTTCCATGCATTCTGATCTTTTGCCAGCAAACGCCCTGCCGTAATACCTGCGTGAAGTTCCCCTTCTTTATCAATATAGCGTATACTTCCAATTGCAAAACAACTTGCTATCACTCCAACAAGCATTGTTGCCACAAGTAAAAGACGGTTTATTCTATTGGAAAAAACTTTCATCAGCTCATATTTCAACATCAATTTTATCACCATCCCTTTCTCCAAAATGTAAAAGAAAAGCATCTTCCAAACTTGCCTCCGTTTGTATTGCATTCAAAGCCGGCGGCTCTTTTGAAAGAACTCTTAATTCCATTCCATCCGATACCGTTCTGACATTTCCAATCAAATAGTTCTTCAAATAATGATTCAGTTCTCCTTTCGGAATTGTACAATGCCATACTGACATATCCATGTTAGAAATAATGTTCTGTGAAGTTCCTGTATAGAAAAACTTTCCTTCTTTCATCAAGATGATTTCATTTGCGATGTATTCTACATCTGATACAATATGGGTAGAAAGCAATACCAGACGATCCTCTGACAACTCGCTTATCAAATTCCGAAACCGTATTCTTTCATTCGGATCAAGCCCTGCTGTTGGTTCATCCAATACAAGGATCTTCGGATCATTCAACATTGCCTGTGCAATTCCTACACGCCGAAGCATCCCTCCCGATAAAGTCCGCATCTTGCTCTTTCGTTTTTTAGATAGTCCAACCTGTTCTAATAGCTTTACCGTTCTTTTTTTTGCCGTCATTTGACGAAGTCCTTTAATCGAAGCTATGTACATCATATAGTCATATACTGAAAGATCCGGATAAAATCCATAATTCTGTGGAAGATACCCAAGTATACCTCGGTATGAAGCCCCTAGACTAAAAATATCCTTTCCGTCCCATAAAATCATTCCATCCGTTGGTTTGATTGCCGTACACAACATCCTCATTAAAGTCGTTTTACCTGCTCCATTTACCCCTAGCAACCCGTATACACCCTTTCTCATATCGTATGTCACATGATCTACAGCATGTACATCTCCATAATCCTTTGTCACATCTCTAAATTGTAATTCCATTTGCTATCTCCTTCCAATATATTTCACAGTCATAATGTGATTTATGAATACAATACACCAGATAAATACAAGATATAATCAATAACCCAATCCAAACCGGCATTGAAATTTTCTGATAGATAAAATCTGAGGATACAATAAAGGACCAAATAAATATACACACGATACTAAGAAAAACCGCTATGTACTCCATATCATTCCATTTACTATACAGCAACCGAAAACAAATACAACATGCTACATTAAATGGTATTAAGAAATCTATGATGATGCGATATAACGGAATGTGCAAAGTGCAGCCAGAAACTCCAAAAAAACTAGTTAGCATGACAAGATCCACCATTGCAAATAGCAATGTCCTTGCAGAACAGATCTGTCGTAGTGAATAAAATGCTGTTTTTTCTATTTCAACTGCTGAAAATATCCGATTCTTCCATATCTCCGGTATAATCAATATGGAAAAAATCACTGACATAGCTCCTAGTACTCTAACTGTATTATCTCCTCCATCCGTATCTGCCAATATAATCCATAATAAAAATAAGACTCCTCCTTGCAAAATCCACCATCTTTTTTTAATAAACTTAAGCTGTTCAAACAAAAATTCAAAATAGGATGCCATTTTATTATCCTGTTGGCAAATAATATCTGCACATTGTTCCATTACTGCACGAACTGCGGATTCTCGGACATATTCCTCCTTAATCAGATCTTTGTATTTATCTATTTTTCTCTGTTTTTTTTTCACTTTATATCCACCTCCAACTGTTTCGACAATAATTTTTTTGCGACTGACACACGATATTTCACAAGCGATAATTTTATATTTAGTAAATCAGCAATCTCTCTTTGCTTTAATTCCTGAAAGAAAAATAGAATTGCTGTTTCTTTAATTTCCTCCGGCAGATGGTCTACCGCCTGTTCTATATCTAACTTAATATCAATCTCTGTCAACCTGTTTTGTGCCAGATCAGGTACTTGGTCTAGCAATAATTCCTTCTTTTTCTTATAATAATTTTTTATAACATTCGCTGAAATGCTATATAAATAACTCCTTATTCTCCTGATATCAACATTTTTCATTACTGCCTCAAAAAATTTCATGAATATTTCCTGTGTTATATCCTCCGCACACTCTTTATCATGTATATGTAAATAACAATATTGATAAATAGAAGAATAATATTTTTCAATAAACTGATTACCAGTCTGTCTATCTCCATTCCTGATTTTCTGTATTAAAAAGAAGTCAGAAGACATCTCATTCCTCCTTCCACAACTGCTTATATATAATAAGACAACTAACATGGCAAAAAAGTTAGTAATATTTTTAAAAACCTTACTTTTTCTAACAACAAAAGCAGAACATGATTGCGACTGTTTGCACATAACTGCAACAAGTCAACAATCTTGTCCTGCTCAATAATTTAGTTCGTTATACATATTATTTTATTACATAATATCGTCTATAAGAATCAGCATTCCTTATGTTTACTCAACTATCTATCAGTTACCTTCTCTTTTTCTAAATATGGTAATCGCCAGATATGTAATAAGAGTAATTATGCAATAAGGGAAAAAATACAATACAATTGATATAAAACTACCACTCTCTGTCTTATAATATGTATTATAAAAATCCACAAACTGAATGATTCCATATACCCATATAAGAATATTCAACACAACAATTATCAGTGTTATCTTTTTCATTCTAAATTCTCTTACACTTTCTACAGGAATCTCTACTCCCGTTCGTCCATAGGAATATACGTCTGTTTCTTCTTAACCGCCTTATATGCCGGACGAATGATCTTACCCTGATTAATCAATTCTTCCAGTCGATGTGCACTCCAACCAGCCATTCTTGCCACTGCAAACAACGGGGTAAACAGCTCATTTGGCAAACCAAGCATCTGATACACGAATCCGGAATAGAAGTCCACATTGGCACTAACACCCTTATAGATCTTACGCTCTTCTGCAATGACCTGTGGTGCCAGCTTCTCCACATTCGCATACAACTGATATTCCTTCTGATAGCCTTTCTCCTCAGAAAGCTTCTCTACAAAAGACTTGAATACTTTCGCTCTTGGATCTGAGATTGAATATACCGCATGACCCATACCATAGATAAGTCCTGCCTTATCAAATGCTTCCTTGTGAAGTAACTTCTTCAGATATTCCTTCACTTCTTCCTCGTCATTCCAATCCTTCACCTGTTCCTTCATGTCGGCAAACATTCTGGTTACCTTGATATTCGCACCACCATGCTTCGGTCCCTTCAAGGAACCCAAAGAAGCTGCCATGGACGAATAGGTATCTGTTCCGGAAGAGGTTACTACATGCGTTGTAAAGGTAGAATTGTTACCACCACCGTGCTCTGCATGAAGTACCAATGCCAGGTCTAAGATTCTCGCCTCTAATTCCGAATACTTACTGTCTGCTCTTAACAGGTATAAAATATTCTCTGCCGTTGACAATTCCGGACTTGGTGTATGTATAAACAAACTGTTACCATCGTGATAATGACTATATGCCTGATATCCATATACCGACAGAACCGGCACAACCGAGATCAACTGCATACACTGTCTTAATACATTCGGAATTGATGTATCATCTGCCTTATCATCATATGCGTACAAAGTGAGGATACTACGCTGTAACGTGTTCATCATATCCTTACTTGGTGCCTTCAGAATAATATCTCTTACAAAATGTGTTGGCAAGGAAGTACGATAGTCTGCTAATATCTTCGTAAATGTAGTCAACTGCTCTGCTGTTGGAAGCTTACCAAACAACAACAGGTATACAGTCTCTTCATATCCAAACCGTTTTTCCTTAATAAAGCCTGCCACAATATCTTCAACATCCACACCCTGATAATATAATTTACCCTCGCATGGAATCATATCATTATCTTCTACAATATAGGACTGAATCTTTGACACCTCGGTAAGACCTGCCAATACACCCTTACCATTAATATCCCGAAGTCCTCTCTTCACTTCATACTTTGTGTATAAATCCGTATTAATCTGTAAATTGTTCTCACATAACTTGGATAAATCCTTAATCTGCTCTGTCACTTGCGAATACTGATTGATCCGCGCCTCATGGTTGCTATTCACCCAATCACCCTTTCTTTCTATTCTTCTATATCTTCCGTTCCCTAGTATAACATATTTTCCACTAGTTCCCTAGTCTTTTTTTCAATCTTCACAAAATGTTAACAAAAGTCAAGTATTTTCAATTGAATTCCATATACATTTCTTACTTTTCATTTTATCAATTCCAGCCATATACGAATCTCGCTTTTTTACTGATTCCTTTTTTACGAAACAGCTTCTTATATGCATTCACTTTTCCCTTATTTGTTACATATACTACAAGTTTCTTTTTGCTTCCGCTAAATACTTTCTTGCCAACCGTAGATTTCTTCAAGGATTTCGTATAGATAAGCACTCTCGCTAGTTTACGATTATTACTGAATGCCTTATTCCCTATCTTCCTGATATTCTTACCAAGATGTACATCCTTAATATACTTATTTCCTTTCATTGCATTTGCTGCAACAGAAGTCACTTTATACTTTATGCCCTTATACTCAAACGTTGCCGGAACATCTATATAAGTTAGCTTTTTCCTATCACAGCCAACAAATGCTACCTGTGGATTCTTTTGCGAATCATTTGTAACTTTGTATATATACTCACTGTACTTATCCTTTAAGATTGTATTCCGTTCTTCCACTTCCGGCTTCAATGTCTTTACCAGACAACTACCGTCCGTTCGGACTGTATAAAAGGTTAAATCAGACTCTGTACAGGAATACCAGACAATATTGCCATTTCCATCATTCACCGGCACAACATCAGACAACGAACCCTTCTTTGTATACACGCCACTGACTGGCTTTGCCATTGCATCTACATATACATATCTTATTACACTCTTTGCATCCTCAGCCCACAAGACTAAGAACCTATTATCATCTACCTTTACAATGTGTGGTTCCGTTGCTTCCGTTCCCTTTCCATCTGCATAAGCACTTAACCAGGTTCCTTCCGTATTCTTCAAATCTGTCGAAGTTGACCGAATCCATACATTACTTACCAGATACTTTGCCTCTCCCTCTGTCTGCTGCATTTTGTTCTGATCAACGGATGCACCAACTGTCAACAATCTCCTTGCTGTATCAGATGAAGTAAAGCCACTGGCAATTCCACCTAATGTATATGACCACATTCCGTATTTATCAGTTGACCAGAAATCAAACACATTTGTGACATTAGAAGAACCCGCTGCATAATTGGCTGACCAGCCACCGGTATACTTCTTCGCATCCAACTCTTCTACATATACCGTTCGACTTCCTTCAGATAATTCCATCTGATACATTTTTCCATTACACACATTCAGATATTGTCCAAAAGAATGCCAGAAATCTGCAGCGCTGCCTACCAACTGCATATTCTCTTCATTAATGATCAGATTCTGTTTACCCTGATGGTGGACTTTACCAAAACCGGTTCTTCCTGTAGACACCCACAATTGTCCATCTAATTCCTGCATAGTGCACAGAGCAAAATCAAATGGTTCATATATTTCAACCCCTTGTGCCTTGTTCACCTCACAACAGGAAATATAATTCCAGCTTTTATCAAACTTTGATATTCTCATCGTTATCAGATCCAAACTCTGCTCGAAGTTATATCTACCTGTAACTACAAAATTGTAACTCTGCCCTTCATATATACTTCCAAAAAGAACGTCTTCTTCACTACATCCCGATGGTGTTATCGTTGTCGTTGACAACTTTTTCGCCCATATTGGATTATATGCATCGTCATATCCTTCCACATACACACCATCATCCCATACAGCACGTTCATATCCCCCACTTACCCGGAACAAAAAAGAACACTGCAATTGTCCCGCCCATGTTGTATTATTCATATGAATCTGTCTGACCGGTATTCCTCCATTCGCAGCCTGCACTTGAACTGCTCCAAACATTACAAGCATTACACCAGCCAATATCAGATTGTGTAACGCTCTACTAATAATGGACTTTTCTTTTCTTATACAATAGAACCTCTTTTCTCTATTCATAGTTCTCCTCCTCAAATGTACTTCCAACACCATGTCTTTATTATATCTGTATTTTCCTGTGTTCACAAGCGTTTTCCTACGCAAAAACTCCCTCTCTGCCAGATAAGATCTGGTAAAGAGGGAGTCTCCCACACCGTTGTTATATACTTTTTATTCCGCTGTCTCTGTTGTATCTTCGGTCGTCTATTTCTCCGTTGCTTCTTCTGTCGTTGTTTCCTCTGTTGCCCGGTAATCCTCTACCGAACTACTCAGAGAACTCAGCACACTGCTTGCAACGGTATATACTACCTTATCATCATTGGTACAATATACATAATCATCGCCTGTTGTTGCATTATTGCTGCCCCAGCAGATCGTTGTCGCATTTCCATCTGCATCTGTCAATATAACCGTCTGACCCGGTGCATCCAAGCCATATTCACTAAGATCTGACACATCTTCTATCTTCCGTGTTGCCGTCATCGAGGTAATAGATGAGATCAGGGAAGTGACCTTATCGGCATCTGCCTCAAATGCTGCATCCGAATCCAGTGTCCATTTATCGGCATCCTTTGTAAAGGACACCATCTCTCCATCTATCTCATAGGCTATCTTACTCACATCATCCACTTTCAGATTCAACACAGTGCTCGTATCCGCACTGTCAGCTTTTTCCTGTTTATCATTATATTTGACCAGACAGACATAACCCGCACATAACACAAGCAGACACACTAACGCAATGATCAATGGTAATCCTTTCTTCTTCATAGCTTCTACCTCTATCTCTTCTTTCTTCTATGGCAGATCATTCCACCGCATACCAGACAACAGATTGGAAGTAAAATGCATACAAACAATGCAATCGCTGCTGCATCTCCTGTTGTTACTGTCAGATAATCAACCGCTACCGATTTACTTGCGATGGATACCCGGTTGGAATCTCCGGTATCCACTAACCACTTCATCGCATTCATATATAATGTATAGTTACCGTCTGATACCATACTGTTCATGGAAGAATCCAGAATTGCAGAGGATGCGATTGCCACTAACTGCGTTGTCTTTGTTTCGTCGGAAGTTGCGGTTTCCGTAGCAGCATTGTCTGTTTCTGTTGTTGCTCCATCCGCACCGGAAGAGTCACTGTCCTCATCCGATGTACCACTTACATCCTCCGATACCGTAACTGCCACAGAAAATGGCCCATCTGCATCACCATCCTCTTTGTCATAGCTGGTCATATTCTGTGGATCCGTCTTCACAAATGCACCATCGGATGGTGATAGTACCGTACTGATATCTAATGTATCCCGTACATTTTCGGACACCTTAAATCCTTGACAACCGCTCAACAAAACATTCGTAGAACCACCTGTCATATCCGTTGTAACCTCAGATGCACTGATCGTTGGAACAATATAATATGGTCTTTGCACATACATATCACTGTCTGTCTCTACAACAATACCATCCGTAACCTCGATTCCGTATTCTGCCAGAATACTGTCATAATTCGTATGTTCTTTTCCGGTGTAATCTGTCAGAATCAGTGTCTTCCCACCATTTTGTAAATAAGTGATTACAGCCTGTGCTTCATCTTTGGAATAATCCGTTTCCGGAGAATCTAATAACAACCCTGCTGCATCCGATGGCACTTCTCCTGCTGTCAGAAGGTTCAATTCCTTCAACTCCAGGTTAGCCTTTTCTATACGATTTTTTACCGCATCCGGCAATGTAACTTCATTATGTCCTGTCACATAATATACAACCGGCAGTTCATCCGATAATACATAGTCAATGGCACTCGTAAGCTGCCCTTCACCATCAAATCCGGTTGTTTTGGATTGATAGGTGGAATAATCGATCTCGGACTCATACATGCTGCTATAATCGATGACCTTATTTCTCTTTGCACTTGATACGATCAGACTGTTCTCGCTTACCTTATCGTCCGTAAACTGACTGGTGTAATTCGGACTGGTAACCGGATCGATCTTCTCAATTTTAATCTTTGAGGAATTATCTTTGTATTGATTCAACAATTTCTCAATCGTTGAATCTTCATTTCCCGACTGAACAATATAATGAATCGTGATATCCTCATCCAGATTCTTCAGTACTTTCTTTGTCTCGTCACCAATAGTGTATAATTTGCCG
>JABLTL010030764.1_pt1 | contig 15003 bp, 10 predicted proteins | sample 7160151 | NCBI WGS metagenome assembly JABLTL01 (sample SAMN14651223, study PRJNA627086) | human gut metagenome | isolation source: feces | host: Homo sapiens
GCAATTTGAGGAAGACGGCATAGAAGCGAAACAAACTATTCCCGCCCCGGCTGGCTGCGGCTCGGCAGAGATTGTAATTAAGCTTGCATCTCTGCTCTCGCCTTGCGTTATCTTTGCATCCCTAAAAAACAAACAGCGAGATGAGCATAAAATACGAGATACATTACGAGCTTGATGCCGATGACCTGCAGGCCATAGCGTCGCTCGACACTAAGCGCAGCCTCTTCTTCGACCCCACGACGGTGATGTGACAAAAATGTTTATGGGTTGGCGCTGACATCTGACGCCAGCTGAATAGACACCTCAGCTTGAAATTTGCATGCCCGCGCGCTCTTCATGCCTTGATGAGCGCGCGAGCTTTCGCGTTTATTACCCATTTCGCGCAAAAAAGCTTATCATTCAAAATATTCTTATAAAATTCATTAAGAAAGGGGCGCGATGTGGAAAAAAATGCGTAATTTTACACTTTGAAAAGGCATGCAAAATCGCTTATCGTGCGTCTAAATGCCCTTAAATTGAATTTTAACACAAATAAAGACATAAAGAATAATGGATGAGAATCTGACCATTGATCAGGATCGGATTATGAAGATCAACATTGAGGAGGAGATGAAGACCTCTTACATCGACTACTCAATGTCGGTTATCGTAGCTCGTGCCCTCCCGGATGTCAGGGACGGCTTCAAGCCAGTTCATCGCCGCATACTCTATGGCATGCTCGGGCTTGGCAACACAAGTGACAAACCTTACAAGAAATGCGCGCGTGTCGTGGGTGAGGTGCTTGGTAAGTATCACCCCCACGGCGACAGTTCCGTATATGGTGCCCTCGTGCGCATGGGGCAGGAATGGAACATGCGTTACAAGCTCGTGGACGGACAAGGCAACTTCGGTAGCGTGGACGGCGACTCTCCTGCGGCCATGCGTTACACCGAGTGCCGCCTCTCGAAGATGGGCGAGCACATCATGGACGACATCGACAAGGACACTGTCGACATGGCAAACAACTTCGACGACACGTTGAAGGAGCCTACCGTGATGCCTACGAAGATTCCTAACCTTCTCGTCAACGGTGGCAACGGCATTGCCGTGGGCATGGCGACCAACATACCTACCCACAACCTTGGCGAGGTGATTGATGCCTGCTGCGCCTATATCGACAATCCCGACATCGACGTGGAAGGACTGATGAGATATGTGCCGGCCCCAGACTTCCCCACGGGAGCTTACATCTATGGCCTGCAAGGCGTGAAAGACGCTTACACCACAGGTCGCGGACGTGTGGTCATACGCGCCAAGGCCGAGATAGAGAGCGACGAGAACCACGACCGCATCGTGGTGACGGAGATACCTTATGGCGTGAACAAGCAGCAGCTCATTGAGTATATCGCCGACTTGGTGAAAGAAGGCAAGCTCGAGGGCATAAGCAACGTCAACGACGAGACGGGCCGTCAGGGCATGCGCATCGTAGTCGACGTGAAGAGGGACGCCAACGCCAAGGTCATCCTCAACAAGCTCTTCAAGATGACAGCCTTGCAGAGCAGCTTCTCGGTCAACTGCATAGCACTGGTGCCAAACAAGCGCGACCATTCGCAGCTCCGCCCGAAGCTCCTCTCGCTGAAGGAGTGCATAAGCTATTTCATCGACCACCGTCATGAGGTGACCATCCGCCGCACCAAGTTCGACCTTGGTAAGGCCAAGGAGCGCGCCCACATCTTGGAGGGACTCATCATAGCCAGCGACAACATCGACGAGGTGGTGCACATCATACGTGGCAGCGAGAGCCCGTCGGACGCCCAGCGCAACTTGGAGAAGCGTTTCAACCTCGACGAGTTGCAGTCGAAGGCCATCGTCGACATGCGTCTCTCGCAACTTACCAAGCTGCGTCTCGATGACCTGCATGCCGAATATGATGAACTGGAGAAGCGTATCAACTATCTCCAGCAGATACTCGATGACCCAGAGCTTTGCAAGAAGGTGATGAAGGACGAGCTTAATGAGGTGAAGCAGAAATATGGCGACGAGCGCCGCACGCAGATAATCCCCGACGAGCATGAGTTCAACGCCGAGGACTTCTATCCTAACGACCCCGTGGTCATTACCGTGAGCCATCTCGGCTATATCAAGCGCACGCCGCTCAAGGAGTTCCGTGAGCAGGCGCGTGGCGGCGTGGGCTCAAAGGGTGCCCACACCAGGGAGAAAGACTTCACCGAGTTTATATATCCCGCGACGATGCACCAGACGATGCTCATCTTCACGCGTCTTGGCCGTTGCTATTGGCTCCATTGCTACGACATACCAGAGGGCGACAAGACATCCAAGGGCCGTGCCATCCAGAACCTTCTCAACCTGGAGACGGGCGACTCCGTAAACGCTTTCCTGCGCTTGCGTGGAGGCGGCCTCGGCGATGAGGAGTTTGTCAACTCCCACTATGTGGTCTTCGCCACAAAGAACGGCACGGTGAAGAAGACCTGCCTGAAAGAGTATTCGCGTCCTCGCGCCAATGGCGTGAAGGCATTGATCATCTCCGAGGGCGACGAGGTGGTGGACGTGCGTCTGACCAATGGCTCCAACGAGTTGATTATCGCCGACCGCAATGGTCGTGCCGTCCGCTTCGATGAGGATCAGGTGCGCATGTCTGGCCGTGCGGCAATGGGCGTTCGTGGCATGATGCTCGATGATGACGATGATGCCGTGGTGGGAATGATCGTCGTCAACGACGCGGAGAAGGAAACCGCCATGGTGGTGTCTGAGAACGGTTACGGAAAACGCTCGGAGATAGGCGAGTACAGGAAGACGAGCCGCGCCAAGAAGGGCGTGAAGACCATCGCCGTAACTGAGAAGACGGGCAAGCTGGTGGCCATAAAGAACGTGACCGACGAGAACGACCTCATGATTATCAACAAGAGTGGTATCGTTATCCGTATGGCCGTTGCCAACGTTCGCGTCATGGGACGCGCCACGCAAGGCGTGCGCCTGATAAACCTCGCCAAGAAGAACGACACCATTGCAAGCGTTTGCAAGGTGATGAGTTCGGAGCTTGAGGCCACTGTAGAGGAAGAGAGCAGGCAGAAGTGGAACGAGACCAACGAGAAGTTGCAGCAAGACATCGTAGCGCAGGACGCTGACGCCACAACCGATGAGGCTGGCGTTGACGCTCCAGAGGCAACGGACACGGACGACAATAACAAGACAGAATAAAACTAATACAAATTAATTATCGCTTATGAAAAAACTAATGTTTGCAGCCTTGATGATGCTTGGCACGTCAGCTGCTTTTGCCGGTGACAGCGAAGCCCTCAAGGCCGTGCTTGCCGCCAAGGATTTCGACCAGGCTTCACAACTGCTGAAGCAGAACCTCGGCTCCATGGCCAACGCCCAGGAGAAGGCCAAGGCTTACGACTACGTGACTAAGCTCGCGCTTAAGACCTTTGACGCGCAGAACGCTATCGAGGCTCAGAACGTGCAGGCAAAGATGCTCAAGCAGAAGACAACTCCTTACGACACCATAGCATTCTACCAGTCGGCTTACGACGCCACGGTGAATGGCTTGGAGTGTGTCAAGTATGACGCTCAGCCCAACGAGAAGGGAAAGGTAAAGCCAAAGTTCACTGATGCTCTCACACCTTCGCTCACCAACGCACGCATGCAGCTCGTCAACGCCGGCAACTATTACGCACAGCGCAACGACCAGGACAACGTCCTCAAATATTGGGGAACGTTCCTCGACACCGACGACAACCCCTTGTTTGCCAAGGCAAAGGAAGGTGAGAAGCAGTATCTCGGTCAGGTGGCTTACTACACGGCTCTCTATGCTAACCAGGCTAAGCTGTATGACAAGGCCGAGAAGTATGCCGACATCGCCATGCAAGACACTGCCATGCGCAAGCAGGCTGAGACATTCAAGTATTCAATGGCCCAGATGAACTTGAAGTCGAATGCCGACTCTGTTGCTTTCGCCAAGAAGATGCAGGCTTCTTACGAGGCTGACCCAAATAACGAGACAGTGCTTGGCATCCTGTGCAACATGTATAGCGGCTTGAACATGACTTCTGAGCTTAACGCGTTGCTCGACAAGGCTATCGCAACTGATCCTAACAACTTCACGGCTTGGGCCATGAAGGGCCAGATGCTTGTCAACAAGCTGTCCAAGGAGCAGAATCCTAACTGGGATGAGTGCATCAACGACTTCAAGAAGGCCGTGGCCATCAAGAACGACAACTCCGTGGTGCTCACATACCTCGGCTTCGCCATCAATGCCAAGGCATCTGCCATCAATGGCAACGTGGTTGAGCAGAAGCAGCTCTACACAGAGTCGATGGGCTTCCTGGAGCAGGCTAAGACCATTGACCCGAATCGCGCGCAAAGCAACTGGGCTTATCCTCTCTACCAGTGCTATTACACTCTCTATGGCGCTGACGACTCACGCACAAAGGAGCTTGAGGGAATGCTGAAGAAGTAAAGACTGATACTGAATTACATTATAACAAGAAAAGGCGCATCGTTATCGGTGCGCCTTTTCTTGTTGTTTTCCGATCTTTGTCCTATTCCGTCTTTATGCTGTCCACAGGATTGCTTGTGGCCACTCGCCACGACTGAGCCACCACCGTCAGCAGCACCACGGCTGCCACGGCCACAAACGCCAAGGGGAACAGCCACCAGTAGATGGGCGTGTGCTCGGCGAAGCTCTGGAGCCATTGCTGGCTGAGCCACCAGCCAAGGGGAGCGGCCACCACGTATGCAGCCACGAGCGGTAGCATGTATCTCATGGCGAAGAGCCTCACCACGGCACCGACGGAGCTGCCCATCACCTTGCGTATGGCTATCTCCTTGCGGCGATACTCCGTCTCGAACATCGTGAGGGAGAACACGCCGATAATCGTTATCACGATGCAGATTATGGCAAACAGCTTCACCTGCGAGATGAAACGGAACTCATCCACATAGGTGCGTTGCAGGTCGTCGTCGAGGAATTTCATCTCGTATTGTTGCGAACCGTCCATTTTGTCTATCACCGCGGCAATGCGTTTCTTGGCTTCGACCTTGTCCTGTCCCTTGGCCACACGCACGAATACTCGGGCCAAACGGTCGCCCCATCCCTGCATGTCGGGACCGAAGATGGCAAATGCTACGGCTATCTTGCTGTTGTCGTTGCGCATCGACTTTATCTTGAAGTTGTCGCACACGCCCACCACGAGATAGTTTCCATCGCCCCATTCGTTCTGCCTTCCTATGGAGTCGCCCACCACGAGCCAGTCGTATTGTTTAATGGCCGCCTTGTTCAGTATATACGCGCCAGTTTTCATGTCCGATTCGCGGAAGTCTCGTCCGTCCGCAATCTTCAGTCCCATGGTACGCAGATAATTGTAGTCGCACGGTATCACCTGCAGCGACATTTGCTTGTCCTCGCTGCCGCGTCCCCATCCCATGTAGTTGTCGCTTGCGCCTATCGCGTTCTGCGCGAAGCCAACGCTCTCCACGAACGGGAGTTTTGAGAGTTCGGAGCGTATGGCGTCCTTCTTCTTCATAGCCTCATCGGAGAGAGTGGTGTATAACACCTCGTTCTTGTGGAACCCATAGTCGGCATTGAAGATGTAGCGCGACTGGCTCACCATCACACCTATATATATAGCCAGGGCGAATGCCACGACAAACTGCACGCCCATGATAGCCATGCGCAGCTTGCGACCGCGCGGCGAGAGTCCGAAAGAACCCTTGAGAACCATTGCCGGAGCGAATGACGTGCCGTACCATGCCGGGACAACTGCTGACAGCGCACCCACAGCTATCGCAGCTATCACTACAGCAGCCACCAGCGTCCAATGGGCACTTAAGGCGATGTCGCCCGACACAAGCTTCATGCAAGCCTCGCTGCGCTCGAACGCCACAATCAGCAACACGCCAATCAAAAGGCCCACGACTGCCAGCGCCACATTCTCCATTATCAGCCGCAAACGCAGACAGCCTGCCGACGCGCCCATTACGCGCCGCGTGTTGATGCCGCGTATGCGAATAGGCATCTCTGAGAGGGTGAAGTTGAGCAGATTGAGCATGGCAATGAAGATGACGAAGAACGACGCTACGGTGAGCACGTCAACCACACTGCGGTTGCCCTTGTCCTTTATGCCTACGCCAGAGAAATACACATCGTCCATCGACGTGAGGCGAAACTTCATGCCCACCTGCCTGTCGAACTCCTTCTCGTCGTCGATGCCGTTCGCCTTCATGAACGCCTGCTTGAATCCGCGCTCCACCTTCGGCGCGTTGGCAGCATCGTCAAGCCGCACATATATGCTGAAGCTCCATTCGCTAAAGTCCTGCAATCCCTCATCGTTCTCACAGTGGTACAGACCATTGCCGATGGTGCAGTTGTCGGGCATGTCCTCGCTCACGCCCACGACAGTAATCTCCTTGTCGTCTGACAAGAATGTCTTGCCAACTGCATTTGCCGTGCCGAACATTTTCTCGGCTGTGCCGCGACTAACGATAGCGGTTGGTGCACCTGACATCCATTCTTTACTGCTGCCATAGATCAACTTGCCGCAGAAGAACTCGATGCCAGGCTTGCTGATATTGACAATAGGCACGGTTATCTCGCGTCCGTTCACCTTCACTGTCCCATCGTTCACGTATGGCGACACGTCCATTGCTGCCTCTACATGGGGCACATCCTTCAACAGCGTGACGAACGGGCGGCAAGCCTGGCCGCCCCAGCGGTCGCCGAACACACCGCCGTAAATCTCAAGGCGAAACGTGCGCTCATGGTTGAGTATGTTGCGATTGTATGTGCGGTTGTATATCACCTGCGTCATGAACAGGTAGAATGTCGCTACGGCGATGCCCAAACCTAAAAGGTTGAGCAGTGTTGCCGCACGGTAGCGGCGAAACATGTATAATAGGGTTTTCATCATGCTTACAGTATTGAGTCGTTGTTGTCCACCACTTGTCCGTCAAACAGGTTTATAACGCGGTTTGCCATCTGTGCGTCGTGTTGCGAGTGGGTCACCATCACTATCGTGGTGCCCTCGGCATTGAGTTGCGAGAGCAGTTCCATCACGGCCAGTCCACTCTTCGAGTCGAGGTTACCCGTAGGTTCATCGGCGAGTATCAGCTTGGGCTTGCCCACCACGGCTCTTGCAATGGCCACGCGCTGCTGCTGTCCGCCCGACAGCTGCTGCGGATAGTGCTTGGCGCGCTGGCTAAGCCCCACCTTGCGCAGGATCTCCGTCACACACTCGCGGCGCTCTTTTGAGGGCACGCCGAGGTAGCGCAACTGCAAATCCACGTTTTCCTCCACAGTCAGCTCGTCGATTAGGTTGAAACTCTGAAACACGAAGCCTATCCTGCCACGCCGATACTTCGTGCGCTCTTTCTCCTTGAGTTTGCCCACCGGCTCGCCGTCGAGCCAGTATTCGCCTCCATCGGGATTGTCGAGCAGGCCGAGGATGTTGAGCAGTGTCGACTTGCCGCATCCGCTGGGCCCCATTATGGCTACGAACTCTCCGTCTTCCACGTTTATGCCAACGCCGTTGAGAGCAACGGTTTCCACATCTTCCGTGCGGAAGACCTTGGTAAGGTTTTCAGTCTTGATCATGTCTTGTGTATTTTATATGTTATGGTTATTTCAAAATTAGAACCTCGTTGTCCTTAAACGCCTCATACCCACTCGTTATCACGCGTTCGCCAGGCTCAAGGCCGTCGGTCACCTCATAGTATTTCGGGTTCTGTCGTGCTATGCTTATGTTGCGGCGGTATGCCTTGTTGCCCGACTTGTCCAAGACGAAAATCCAGTTGCCGCCCGTGGCCTGGAAGAACGTGCCGCGCGGTATGAGCGTCGCCATGGACGGCTTGCCCAGGGCAAGCTCAAGATAGTAGGTCTGTCCGCTGCGCATCTGCGCGGGGCGTGAGCCGACAAACACGAAGTCGGTGCGGAAAGACCCGTCGCGCACCTCCGGATACACCTTGCGCACGCGCAGCCTGTACACCTTGCCGTCGCGCGTTATGGTGGCCATGAGCCCCGGACGCACACGGTCAATGTAGTGCTCGTCTATCTTCGCCTCGATCTTGAAGTCGGAGAGGTCGTTGATCTGCCCAATGTTTTGTCCGGCGATGATGTTCTGCCCCAGTTCCACGTCGAGCAATCCCAGCTCACCGTCTATGGCAGAACGCACTTCAAGCTTGTTCTTGCGCTCGCGCACGAGCAGCACGTTCTTGCGCATGTTGCTCAGGTTGTCTTCCATCTGCGCCATCTGCACGTGTCGGTATACGCTGTCTTGCTTCAGCCGTTGGCCTATGAGCCGCTTCTTTCGCATGGCGAGATTGTAGTCTTCCTTGCTTTGCGTGAACACCTCCTTGCTGATGAGCTTCTCCTTGTACAGGCGTGAGTTTTGTTGCCATGCACGCTGCTTGCGTTGGCAGTCCATGTCGAGCGTGGCTTGCTCTGTGCGATTGTTGAGCCTATCCTGCAGCATTGTCACTTGTGTGTTGCGCAAGAGGTTTTGCTTCTCGGCCAGCTCAGCCTCGGCGTTGAGAATCTGCAGGTCGAGGTTGCTGTTGCTCAGTCGCAGTATCACGTCGCCTTTGTGCACGCGCGCGCCTTCCTCTACGACTTTCTCTCGCACGATGCCGCCTTCCTCTGGCGAGATTTGCACGATCTGTATAGGCAGCACCTGACCGTTGAGACGCACGTAGTCGTCGAACTTGCTGCGAGTGACATCGCTGACGGTCACGTCGCTCCGGTCTATTGTCATCGTGCTTGCCGTGCTTCCGAGGATGAGCCAGGCAATCAAAGCCAGCGCGGCCACTCCTGCCACGGCATACCCGATGTAGCGGCGAGGAAATTTCTTTTTCTCAATTGGTTTGTCCATAATATACTGTTTTTGCCCTTGTTTTATGTGTTGATAATTGAAAGGTCATTCGTTCCATAGCTTTTCGCCATTGTAGTAGGCGAGGAGCTTGCGGTTGTAGGCCATGGTGAGTTGGCTTTGCAATAGCTTTACACGGCTTTGGAGAAATGTCACGGCGGACGTCTTCACATCTATCGATGATGCGAGGCCTTCCTCATACTTGCGCTTGGTGAGATGTGCGGCAATGCTGTCAGACTCAACTTGCACCTTCATCTTCTCAACCTCTTTCTTGCTGTTCTCCACGTCTGCCGCCGCCTCCACTATGATGCGGCGCAGTTCCGATTGCTCGTATTCGAGGTTCTCCTTGGCTTGTTCGAGGGCAATCTTTCGCCGCCGTATGGTCGATGACGTGGCGAGGCGGTTGAAGACAGGAATGGATAGCGACAACGAGACGTATTCGCCGGCATTGTTCTTGAATTGCCTTGAGAACGGTTCGTGCCCACCATGATCCATGTTTCGATAGAACGACGTGGAGATGCCGCCCGACAACGACAGCGAAGGCAGTAACGCCCCACGAGCCGAGCGCAGACTGTACATGGCCGCCTCCACGCCTTGCCTTGCCTTCTCCACTCGTGGGTTTACAATGTCGTCCCAGGCCCAGGTCTGGCTTGTTTCGTGGCTTATGCCCTCGTCAGCCTCAGGGATGAGCTGGGCTATGGTGAGGATGGAGTCGACAGGATAGTTCATTAGCTGTTGCAGGGCGAGGCGCGCCTTGGTGCTTTGCGTCCGCATGTGGGTAAGCTCGTATTCGTCGGCGGCGAGCGTGGCGCGCATCTGGGCCACGTCGGCATCGCTCTTCTGTCCCACCTCAGCCATCACGTCGGTCTGTTGGAGCAGGGCGCGGCTCTCGTCGCGTTTCTTCTCCACTTGCTCGATGGCTCCAAGGCAGTAGACCAAATCCATGTATGCCTTGTAGACCTTCAACGCCACGTCGTCTTTCTCAGCCGTCAGTGCGCTTCGCCCCATGGCCACGTTGGCCTTTGCCATGCGCAGTTCGTTGTAGCGTTGCAGGCCGTCGAAGATGTCGAGCGACGCTTGCAGGCCATATCCGTTGTAGAGGGTGCTAACGTCGGTGTAGGTGTTGGTCTCGGGGTCTATGGCGCGGCCAAAATTCATTTGGCCGCTAATGGAGCCGTAGACGCTTGGCAGAAACGCGCCTATGGCCTGTGTCCTTGCCGCGTGGCTGTCGTCGAGCGCGAACCTTTGTTGCCTTACGGCGTGGCCATGGTCGGCGGCGTATTGCATGCAACGCTCCACGCTCCATGGCTCAGAGGCATAGAGATGTATGCAGGCTGAGAAAATAAGCAGGGTCAGAAATCTTTTCTTCATATTGTCGCACATGTTGTTGTATTTACGTGGTTCATAAATTCGTTTTCTTGTCGTTGACATCGCAAAGTTATTGATAAACGCACACCGCATGTAATAATTATCAATGAAAACAAGGTTGACGAGGCGTTTTAGTGAAAAAGTGTATGAAAATCATACAACGAGTTATTTGAGCTTACATATTTTCTTTGTACTTTTGTTCAAGAATAAAACAATTCACCCATGGACCATACTTTCAAGACCATTGTAATAGTAGACGACAATACCGCCATTCTCACGGCATTGCGCATTTGCCTTGCCACGGAGTATGAGCGCATCGTAACGCTGTCGTCGCCCGACACGCTTGTGACGACGCTCGCCAAGGAGAACGACGTGGACATGGTGTTGCTCGACATGAATTTCTCGCTTGGCCTGAACTCAGGTCAGGATGGGTTGTTTTGGTTGCGCACGATTAAAAAACTTCACCCCAATACGCCAGTGGTCTTGATGACGGCTTATGCCAATGTGCAGTTGGCGGTGAAGGGATTGAAATATGGTGCAGCCGATTTCGTGACTAAGCCTTGGGACAACAATCAGCTTGTGCGAACATTGAGAGAGGCCATCGAGAAGAATCGTGAGGTCATGCCTCTCGACAAGATGGAGCAAGAGCACGTGCAAAGGGCCGTGGAACAATGTCGTGGCAACATGAGCCGAGCGGCGGAGATGCTGGGCATAACAAGGCAGACATTATACAAGAAACTGAAGAAATAAGAAGCGATGTCACTTTATCTCGTCATATTCATACTTTCGGTCATTATCATTGCGCTACTTGTTTGGCAGTGGCGACACCAGCGGATGCTGTCGCTCCGTGTGAGGCTCATTCGTGAGGCACTGCGCAATAAAGACTTCATGTTCAGGTTGCCGACCAAACGGATGCTACCTGGCGACCGTGATCTGCATGTGGCCCTTAACGAGATGTTTGGCGAGATAAACCGCCTTCTGGCGCGCAACGAGGTGGAATCGTGGCAGCGGCTCACGCGCGTGCTTACGCATGAGATAATGAATGCCATGACACCAATATCGAGCATTACGCAAGTTTACATTGACAGTTCGTTGGTAAAAGGCACTCCTCTTGAAGAGGGTATGAGGGCCATCTACGACACGAGCCTGAGCTTGGGGACTTTTGTGGACAGCTATCGCAAACTGACGCAGTTGCAGTCGCCACACATAGAGGAAGTGGCGTTAATCGACGTGTTGTCTACCGTGCGCATGCTCTATCCTCAAGTGGAGTGGCATGTTGACCTTGAAAACAAGCAGATGAGGGTCTTGGCAGATAGTGGGTTGATGCGCCAAGTGCTGGTGAACATCGTGAAAAACGCTGTTGAGGCAGGCGCACGCAATGTCGACCTGAGGATAGATGCAGACGGAAAAATGGCGCAAATGCTTGTCAGCAACGACGCTACGCCTATACCGCCAGAGGTGGCACGCGAGATATTCGTGCCATTCTTCACTACCAAGGCGTCGGGGTCTGGCATAGGACTTCCACTTGCCCGCCAAATGATGCTCGCCCAAGAAGGAAGTTTGAGCCTTGCCGACACTCCAGTCGCAGGCTATCATACCACGTTTACAGTAACGATGAAACCTGTTTGAAAATCAGAATAAAAGGTCTGTTGAAAATTGAATCATCGGGCTTGCCTTCTGTCAGAATTCGAACCTTACCTTTGCGTTTATCTGCCTTCGCGTGAGATAGTTTGGCACGGCGTACATTTGGTTTGTGACATCAGTAATCCAATAGTAAGAGTTTACGTTGCTGATGTCGAAAAGGTTGAGGCAGTCCACACCGAGCCAGATGTTCTTTAAGATGCTCTTGCGGTGATGATCCTCGTTGTTGAGAAGCCTGTAAGTCATTCCAATGTCAACCCTTCGATAGGCAGGGGCGCGGAAAACATTCCGTTCCAGTTCGCGGTGAGGCGCCGAGAAAGGCAAGCCGTCGGCATATGTCAGCCTCAGCGTCATGAGCCATCGGTCGGAGCCTGGGAAGAAGTCGGTATAGAAGAGGTGAGCCGCGAAACGCTGGTCGGTGGGCAGAGGCATTCTCCTGCCATTGACCTTCATGCCGGTGTTCATGACCGACAAGGTAAGCCACGAGTCGGTGCCAGGCACAAATTCGCCATAAAGCTTCATGTCGAGTCCGGCCGCGTGACCGCTTGCGTTGTTGTCGCCATAATAAGTTATCTTCATGTTGTTGACAGAATAAGGCACGAGGTTGGAGAGCAGCTTGTAATAAAGTTCGGTGGTGAACTTGAATGGCCTGTTGCTTATCCTGAACCTGTATTCCATGCCACCCGTGATGTGGATTGATTGCTGGCTCTTGATGTGCTGGTTTAGCGTGGCGTAGGTCATGCCGCCAACGGTAGTGGTGTCTCGCAACTCCTTGAAGAACGGGGCTTGATAATAAAGTCCTGCGGCAACGCGGAAGCTGAGGTTTTGGTTGAACGCCGGAATAATGCTCAGCGACACCCTTGGCGATACGATAGTCTCCCTGGTATAGCTCCAATTGGAGAAACGTATGCCGTAATTGAGCGTGTAAAGTGTTGGAGTGGAAACCAGCGCGCTGTCGCCACTTTCTTTGTTTCCCGACTTGAAGCGCCACGTGTCTTGCAGATACACCTCAAGGCGTTTGCTGTCAAGCTCGTTTTTCGCCCTCAAGCTGTATATCATGTACAGGTCTTTGCCCGTGTGGGGAATCACGTAACCGGCAGAGTCGCGCATCTCATATTCGGCAGAGTTCTCCTCAACGTGTTCCCATTTGTAAGTCATGGCTCCCTCAATGTCGTGTTGGCGAGCCTTGTGCCGGGCCATGAGCTTCAGGCTCTCCACGTTACCCTTTAGATAATTGCGCGCGTGCTGGAAATAGGTGCCGACACCGAGGTTCTCCGAAGTTTCGGTCTGCGTGAGCCAATACTGCCCCTCAATGTCATATTTCTCTTGTTCGTCGGTCTTGAAAGCCGACGTGATGAGCGATACCGATGTGGAGTCGCCATAATGCCGTGTGATATTCATAGAGCCGAAGAACGTGCGGAAGCGGTCGCGCTCCTTGCCGTCGAAATACACGCGAAACGAGCGCACGCTTTCCAGTGTGCCGAAGCGTGTCTCACGGTCCTTGGGCTTGAAGTTGTAGTGGTTGTCTGAAATGTCGCCTATCAAGTCGAAGCTCCATAGACGGTTGGGCCGCCATGACAGGAAAGTCTGGTAGTCGAGGAAATTAGGGTCGTATTCACCGTTGGTCTCGAACGTGCCGAGCAAGTAACGGTTTGTCTTGTAACGCAAGCCGTTGCTCCACGAAAACTTCTTGTTGGCAATGCCAACGTATGCCGAGGCTCCAAGCAACGACGCTTCAACAGCCGCCTCGAATCGCTTAGGCCGACGATACGTGATGTTGAGGGCCGAAGACATCTTGTCGCCATAGCGGGCCTCGTATCCGCCAGTGGAGAAGCCGATGCTGCCAACCATGTCGGGATTGATGACCGAAAGGCCTTCCTGCTGGCCACTCCTGACGAGGAACGGCCTGAATATCTCCACATTATTTATATATACGGAGTTCTCGTCGAAAGAGCCGCCTCTGACGTTGTATTGTGACGAAAGTTCAGAGTGAGTGCTCACGCCAGCCTGACTTTGTATTAGTTCTTCGACGGCGTTGCCAGTAGTGGAAGGCATGTTTTTCAGAGGCTTGGTCTTGAGCTCCTCCATTTGTCCCGATTGTATCTTCTGTCCTTCCACGCTAACCTCGCCAAGCGTGTTCTCTCCGTGGAGTAATGTCACCTGAAGCGATTGAGCGCCTTTAGGTTTGATTAGCACGCGTTTCTTAGTGCGGTAGCCCAACATGGAGAATCTTATTATAACAGAGTCGGCAGAGCGCAACGTCAGGCTGTAGTTGCCTTTCAGCGACGTGACCGTAGCCTTGCCTTGCGACACGCAAGCCACGGAAGCAAACTCTAATGGCTTACCCTCCTCGTCGACGACACGGCCTTTGAGAGTAAACGATTGGGCGAGCGTAGATAATGACGCAAGCAACGATATGATGATAAAAAACAGTCGGTTCATACAAGATATAACGTTTTTTTCGCGTTATTATTTTATTGAAAAACATAAAGGTATGAAGATTTTTATAGCGATTGATAGTTTTAAGAATTGTATTTCGTCGATGCAAGCCAATGAGGCCGCGCGACTTGGCATAATGAGGCGGAAACCAGACGCGGAGGTTAGTTGTTATGAAGTCAGCGATGGTGGCGAGGGCTTTCTTGAAGCCTCAAAGCCCGACGAGATAGTCAGTTGCCATGTTCACGACGCCTTGATGAGATGGTGTGATTCGGCCTTTGGGATAAAAGGTGGCAAGGCGATAATAGAAGTGGCAAAAGCCGTGGGCTTGGGCATGATAGAGCCGGAGAACAGAAATCCGCTTGTAGCCACGAGCTATGGAGTGGGAGAGTTGATGGTTCAGGCGCTGCGCCGAGGTTGCCGAGAGTTTGTGGTTGGTCTTGGTGGAAGTGCCACAAGCGACTGCGGCATTGGAATGTTGAAGGCGCTGAAACATGAATGGCAGGTCACTAATCGCAAGGCATGGTATGAGCCTTTTGACACGTCGTGGCTGAAAGACATAAAGGTGACACTTGCCACCGATGTGGACAATCCATTGTGCGGGCCAAACGGAGCCGCTCATGTCTTTGCCCCCCAAAAAGGCGCCAACGAAATGATGGTTGAGAAATTGTTCTACGGTGCAAAAGTAAAGAAAAAA
>JABLTL010034485.1_pt1 | contig 14986 bp, 8 predicted proteins | sample 7160151 | NCBI WGS metagenome assembly JABLTL01 (sample SAMN14651223, study PRJNA627086) | human gut metagenome | isolation source: feces | host: Homo sapiens
GCCATAGACATATAAACTGCTGACAGGGTAGCCTGTGCAGCCTGCTTTGTAGTCCAGACATCTACACCGAACAAGCGGCTAGGTTCCTTTTCATACTTAGTAGGAAGCTCGTTAACAGCAGCCTTCAAGTCAGAAACAATCAGTTCATATACCTTTTCTACACTTGATGGAGCAACGTCCAACTGAGAAACGTCAGTACCTGTAATCAATGGCACAGGACCGAATACACGTACCAGGTAGTAGTAAGCGTATGCACGCCAGAAGTGAGCATTACCCAAAGCCACGTTGATCTTTTCCTGAGCTACAGGAGCCTTGCTTGCACTCTCTGTAATCAGGTTGGCTGCCTTGATTACTGAATAATGCTGGTTCCATGCATCTACTACACCCTTGTTAGCACCATCAGATGCAAAGGCATCGAGGGCAGCACAAGCCTGCTTGTTAGAACCAGGGTTAGCAGTGATATCATCACCCTGCCACTGTGGGTACATAGGGTTGGTCCAGCTCTGTGTCTGGTTGATTCTGTCATACAGTGCGTTAACACTTGCTGTCAGGTCATCTTCGCTATTGAAGAAGTTGTCCGGGGTCAACTGTCCCTTAGGATCCTCATCCAGGAAGTCTCCACAAGAAGAGAATGTAAACAAGGATGCTGCCATGAGACAACCCATATATAATAATTTTCTAGTTTTCATAATTATTACAGTTTTTAGATTGTTGGAATTAGAAGTTAATACGAACACCCATAGTGATGGTGCGAGGGTTAGGGTAAGCACCCATATCCAAACCATTGTCACGGTCTACACCATTGTCACTGAATGAAGCACCTGCTGGGTCAATACCCTTATAACCGGTAATGGTGAAGAGGTTCTGAGCTGAGAGTGAGAGACGGATGTCTGCCAACTTGGTTACGCTGCGTGGGAATGTGTAAGCGATGCTGATATTCTCACAACGCAGATAGTTAGCATTTTCCAACCACTTGTCTGAGTTTCCGTATGTCTTGTTCTCTGCGCCTACTGTAGGCATGGTAACACCGATGTTGTTGAAGTAATCCTTATCGGTTACGAACATAGATGCACCTACCATTGAGTTCATGGCGTAACGAACCATATTCAAACGCTTAGCACCGAATGCTGCATTGAAGAAGGCGTTGAAGTCCCAGTTCTTATAACTTACTGTATTGTTCCAACCTAATGTGAAGTCTGGGTTTGAACGACCCAATACGAAGCGATCCTTTGATGCATCAGGAGTAGCTGTTGTTCCTCCATCAGCAGTGTAATAGGTATCAATCCATTCACCCTTATCGTTCTTCTGCAAACCAGCCCACTTGAAGCCGTAGAATGTACCGATAGCTTCACCTTCCTTGATGATGGTACATGGGTCAACAGTACCAGGAGAAGGACTTGTACCATAAAGAATAGGAGAATCAGCTGTCAACTTGGTAACCTCGTTCTTGATGTAGCTGGCATTCAAGGTAGATGACCATGACCAATCCTTGGTCTGGATAATCTGTGCGTTGATAGTTGCATCAAAACCCTTGTTGCTTACCTCACCGGCATTTACCCAGTAAGATGTACCACCCAAGTAACCTGGAGCTGATGTTGTCAAGAGAGCATCCTTTGTTTTCTTATTGAAGTAGTCTAAGCTGATGCTCAAACGGTTACCGAAGAAACCGAGGTCAACACCGAGGTCAAACTGATGAACCTTCTCCCATGACAAGTCAGGAGTTGCAAGACCATTTGCCCAGTAACCTGTGTAAGACTGATTAGTACCGTATGTGAAACCGGTTGTACCCAAAGAACCCAATGTAGAGTAAGGAGTAATATCCTGGTTACCGATGATACCGTAGCTTGCACGGATCTTCATGTATTCTACTGCATTCTTGATAGGCTCCCAGAACTTTTCGTTAGAGATGGTCCAAGCTGCAGCTGCTGATGGGAAGTAACCCCACTTCTTATTGGTGAAGCGGCTAGAACCATCCGCACGGAATGTACCAGTCAACATATAACGGTCTGCATAGTTGTACATAACACGAGCTACACCAGAGAGCATGGTCCACTTGCTATAGCCGTTGCTAGGAGTCTTGGAAGCAGCATCTGCTACGTTCCAGTAACCCAACTGCTCGTGAGCAATACCTGTTCCGGAGAGACCCATGCGGCGAACCTCGTTAGAGGTAACTTCCCATACGCCTGTAGCTGTCAAGCTGTGATCACCCCACTTGTTGTTGTAAGTCAAGTTGTTGGTAGACTGCAAAGCAGTAACGGTAGCATCGTTGTTGCCCATATTGTTACCGGCTGCGTTCACCTTGGTAGACATAAAGCTATACCACTTGTAATCGTTGTAGTCGATACCGTTGGTTGTTGTGAATGTCAAGCCCTTGAGGAGATTGAACTTCAAATCAACGTGACCTGTAACCATGGTACGCTTACGGTCGTTTTCAGTACCATGGAGAATACCGTAAGGGTTGTTCTGGATGTTATTGTATGGGTCTTTATTATACTTACCGTTTGCATCCATCATCTCCATAGTAGGAGAGTAGTTCAAACCAACCCAGATAGGGTTAGACTGGTTCTGGGCGAAACCTGCACCAGAGTTGTCAGTCTGAGAGAGGTTGATATCGGTGGTCATTTCCAACCAGTCGAAAATCTTGTTGTGCATGTTAGCCTTGATAGCGTAACGTCTAGACTTGGTATCAACGATAACACCCTTCTGGTCCATTACGTTGGCAGAGAAGTAAGTCTGAGTCTTGTCATTACCCTGAGTCAAAGAAACCTTATAGTTCTGGGTAATACCAGTCTGGAGCAATTCGTCCATCCAGTCGATACCTGCCTTTGTACCATTCAGATAATCCTGAACTGCGCTCTGAGAAACACCCTTGTGGTCTACCAAAGCCTGAGCATACTGCTTGGTGCTCATTACTTCAGGGATATGGTAAGCATTAGAGAAGCCGAAGCTACCGTCGAAAGTAACCTGAGTTGCACCAGCCTTACCGGTCTTGGTCTGTACCATTACAACACCATTTGCACCACGTGCACCATAGATAGCGGTAGAAGAAGCGTCCTTCAAAACCTGGATGCTCTGGATATCCTCAGGGCTGATACCCTCAAGACCTGTTTCGCGAACAATACCATCTACTACGTAGAGAGGGTCGTTGCTCTTGTTAACAGAGCTGGCACCACGTACACGAATCTTCATTGCACCACCAGGAACACCACTTGACATTACCTGCACACCAGACATACGTCCGTTGAGGGCATCCTCAACACGTGCAACAGGCTGATCCTTGAAGCTCTTGCCTTCCATGACAGCAACAGATCCTGCCAAGTCAGCCTTCTTTACAGTACCGTAACCGATAACAACAGTTTCTTCGAGCATGTTGGAATCGTCTTCCATGGTAATGTCAAAGCTGTACCGTTCCAAGTAAGAGTCTGTGGTTTGTAACCTACATAAGTGATTGTAATCTTAGCACCCTTAGCTACATTTGCAAGGCTAAAGTTACCGTCAAGGTCAGTAATCGTACCACCAGTCTTACCATCAATTCTGATGGTAGCACCGATAACAGGTTCACCGTAAGAATCCTTTACTGTACCTGTACATGAGTTTTGCTGCTGGGTAGCATTAGCAATAACCGAATTGCTCTGAGCTGCCAATGCAGTAACAGTGCTCAGTGGTGACATGGCACCCAATAGCGCTGCAAAATACAAATTTGCTCTTTTGTTCATAGGTTTGTAATTTTTTATGTTAGTTATAATTTCTTCTCGTATAAACTTTGTTTTTATCTTATTCTTTTGGCAGTTGGCTCAGATGAACCTGTCACCGCCTATTTGGTTTTTGAATTGTGGAGTAGCCGTTTTACCGGCTACTCCCAACTCCAGTCAAATGAATAGTTGATAAAAAGTTAGTTAGTAAAATCTTTAATGCTTTTGGTTTTGTCTAATAAGCTAGATTATTTATTTTCTTTCTTCGCTCAAGAGTCTGTGTCTTGCCATCAGACAGGCTCCCGTGATACCAGCCAGATCTTTCAGTTCTGAGGTAACAATCTGCGAATCCTCGTTCATGATGTTGAGCGAATACTTTTTTATACCCATGTTGACCGGTAGCGTCAGATAATCGCCAGTGACTGACATTTCTCCTCCGATGACCAGCATCTCTGGGTTAAAGATATTGATGATTCCTGCCAATTGCTTGCCCAGTTCGTCTGCAATATGTTGCAGGGTAGCTAGGCTAAGCACGTCTTCTTTTGCTATCGCATCAAGAATATCTTGAAGCGTGATGTCTTCTTTTCTGTTGAGCACTTTGTCAGACAGGATGGAAGTCTTGCCTTCCCGAATCTTCTCAGTCAACTTTCTCTTGAGTGCTCTACCCGAAACTTCAGTTTCAATACATCCAATCTTGCCGCAGTGGCAGATGATGTTGTTGTTGTAGGCTGTCATGTGACCAAACTCACCCGAATATCCGGATTTACCGTAGTACAGTTGACCTCCCATGATGATTCCGATGCCTAATCCCCAGCATACGTTCACAAAGATGACATCTTTCAGTCCTCTGCAGCGTCCCTTCACAAATTCAGCGAAAGCCATGCTTCTTGAATCGTTCTCGATGCAAACCGGCAACTGAATCAGCTCTGTTAGCTTGTCTGTGAGTGATTCCTTCAAGAAGGTGTACATGTTGTAGGCTCTTCCTTCGAAAGGATTCACGCGTTCTGCTACATTTACGCAAACTTGAAGTATTTCTTCTTTTGAAACAGGAAGAGAGGCGATGAAATCGTTGATGATTTTTCCTACTTTTTCCAGATTCTCAGGAGTATTCTCGTATACGTAAGGTATCCTTGTCTTTTCTGTTATTAGGTTTCCGCTGAAATCGCTGGCAGCTAGAGCCAGACAGTCCATTTCTGGGTTCACTCCGACAAAATATCCAGCGGTAGGAATCAGGTCGTATACCATAGGGATGCGTCCAGTAGAATTGTCTTTCTTGCCAATCTCTGTAACCAGCCCAGCCTTCATCAGTTCGTTGAGGGCGCTAGTGGCAGTCGGCAGACTTACTCCGACAGCCTTGCTCATCTCTGGAATGGTGGCAGCACCTTGAGAGATGAAATGCGCTAGCAGTTTACTCTGAACTGAAGGCTTTTTATTTAACTTCCTAATATATTTTATTATGTCAGATACCATAACTTAAAAATTTTATTTGCAAAGGTAGTCTTTTTATAAATACAAGCAATATTTTTCTTGTTAATAAAACTTAAATAGCTAAATTTTCTTTATTTTTCCCTGTTTCTGATAGTCTACACTGTCTATATACCTATTTATATATATAAGCATAATTGCCTGTTTATTTGTTTTTCCTATTTATGTTAATCAAATATACTATTTAGGTATAAATAGCTGAATTAGTGGGTAAAACTACACTCAATATAGGTTTTTACAGCCTGAAAAGATAAAAATGCTTTCATTTTAGAATTATTAACTATAAAAACATGGAAATGTATGATAAATCATGTAATTTTGCAAAATAAAAAATTTTAATAACAATATTGCTATAAATAAACGAATTTAAATAATTCGAATATTAAAAACAATGCGTTATCTTTATGAGTAGAAACCTAGTAAACATATTAAATAATAATCGTTAAAAGATATAAATTATGAGGCTCAATCTAAGTTCACAAATTGTACTTAACAAAGTACCAGTTGAATTCTACAAGCCTAAGACGACTGTAGAATACTCAGAAATCTCTAGAATGGAGAAGATTCGTACAGACATCTTTGCTTCAATGGCAGAAGGTGCCAGTCATGTTGCCGATGGCATTGCAGCAGGTATCAAGGCTGCTCAGCACGATGGCAAGTTCTATGTGATGGCACTCGGAACCGGTTCTTCACTCACTGCTGTGTATGAGGAACTCATCCGCCGTTATCAGGAGAAGACATTGAGTTTCCGCAATGTTGTGGTATTCAATGCTTATGAGTATTATCCACTCCAGCAGGAGAGTTCTCTCCGTACCATCAACCAGTTGAAGGAGCGTTTCCTTAGTCACGTAGACGTTCAGGAGCAGAACATTTTCTCTCTTGATGGTTTCGTGGCTCAGGATGCAGTACAGGATTGCTGCCGTCTTTTTGAGCAGCGCATCAAGACCTTCGGAGGTCTCGACGTAGCTCTTATCGGTATCGGCCGTTCTGGTAACATCGCAGCCAATGAGCCAGGTTCTGGTATCCAGTCAGTTACCCGCCTTATCTTGATTGGCAACACATCACGTGAGGAGATGGAAGCTAGCGAGCAGACCAAGGAAACCATTCCTCCATGTTCACTTACCATGGGTATTGCCACCCTTCTTTCTGCCAAGACGGTTTATCTTACAGCTTGGGGCGAGGAAAAGGCAGAAATCATGCAGAAGGTAGTAGAGAACTCTATTACTGATACATTGCCTGCATCATTCCTTCAGACACATCCTGATGCTCATGTAGTTCTCGACCTGAGCGCAGCAGCTCACCTTACTCGTATCGAGCATCCTTGGCTCGTAACTTCTTGCCAGTGGACAGATAAGTTGGTTCGCTCTGCATTGGTATGGCTCTGCCAGAAGATAGGTAAGCCTATCCTGAAGTTGACCAATAAGGATTATAACGAGAACGGTTTGAGCGAACTCCTGGCTCTCTATGGTTCTGCTTATAATGCAAACATCAAGATTTTCAATGATTTGCAGCATACAATTACAGGCTGGCCAGGCGGTAAGCCAAACGCAGACGATACCTATCGTCCAGAGCGTTCTAAGCCATATCCAAAGCGTGTCATCGTATTCTCACCTCACCCAGATGATGACGTTATCTCTATGGGCGGTACTATCCGTCGTCTGGTTCAGCAGAAGCATGACGTACATGTAGCTTACGAGACATCAGGTAATATCGCAGTAGGTGATGAGGAAGTAACAAGATTCATGCACTTCATCAATGGTTTCAACCAGCTCTTCGCTGATTCTAAGGACAGCGTAATCTCTGACAAGTATAAGGAGATCAAGACATTCTTCGCCAAGAAGAAGGAGAGCGACTTCGATACAAGAGACATCCTGACCATCAAGGGCTTGATTCGCCGTGGTGAGGCTCGTACAGCTTGTACCTATAATGAGATTCCTCTCGATCACGTTCACTTCCTTGATTTGCCGTTCTATGAGAGTGGAAAGATTGAGAAGTTGCCTATGACAGAGAAGGACGTTGAGATAGTTAGAGCTTTGTTGCAGGAGGTTAAACCTCATCAGATTTACGTAGCAGGTGACCTTGCTGACCCTCACGGAACTCACAAGAAGTGTACAGATGCCGTTCTTGCAGCTATCGACGAGGAGAAGAAGGCAGGTGCAGAGTGGTTGAAGGACTGCCGCATCTGGATGTACCGTGGTGCATGGGCAGAGTGGGAGATTGAGAACATCGAAATGTGTGTTCCTTTGAGCCCAGAAGAGTTGAGAGCTAAGCGTAACTCTATCCTCAAGCATCAGTCTCAGATGGAGAGTGCTCCTTTCTTGGGTAATGACGAGCGTCTGTTCTGGCAGAGAGCTGAAGACCGCAACCGCGCTACAGCTTCCCTTTACGACCAGTTGGGCTTGGCTTGCTACGAGGCTATGGAGGCATTTGTAGAGTATAAGCCTCTCTAATTTCTACATCTAGTAATATTATTTAATATACATGAAAAAAATCAATCAACTTTTAGGTTCTTTGATGGCTTGCGCTGCGATGTTGGGAGCTTTCCCAACATCGTCAGCTGCAGCTGATATCAATATTATTCCTGTTCCTGTCAAGACCCAGATCCAGAAGGGTGAGTTTGTTTTGCCACAGAAGGTGGTGATTTCTTACCAGACCGCAGACGGTAAGAATATCGCTCAGTACATGGCAGACAAGCTGAAGGCTTCTACCGGCTACGATGTAACCGTTGGTGGCAAGAAGGGCAATATCTCTATTCAGATTTCTCCATCCCTCAAGATGGCAGAAGAGGGCTACCGTCTCACTGTTACTTCCAAGGGTGTAGTCATCAAGGCTAAGACAGGCAAGGGTGCTTTCTATGGTATGCAGAGTTTCATGCAGCTGTTGCCTGCGCAGGTAGAGAGTGCAACCAAGGTGAATGGTGTCAAATGGGTGGCTCAGTGCTGTGACATCCAGGATGCTCCACGTTTCGGTTATCGCGGATTCCATCTTGATCCATGCCGTCACTTCATCACTGTAGAGAACGTAAAGAAGCAGCTCGACCTGATGTCTATGTTCAAGGTGAACACCATGCACTTTCACCTGACCGAGGACCAGGGCTGGCGTATCGAAATCAAGAAATATCCTAAGTTGACCTCTATCGGTGGCTATCGCCTTCAGGGTGACGGCTCTACCTATGGCGGTTTCTATACACAGGAGGAAATCAAGGACATTGTAGCTTATGCCGCTAAGCGTTACATCACCGTGATTCCTGAAATCGACCTTCCTGGCCACATGATGGCAGCCATTGCTGCTTATCCTTATCTCTCTTGCAAGGGCGAACAGTGGACTCCTCGAATGGTATGGGGTGTTGAGGATATCGTGATGTGTCCTGGCAAGGAAGATATGTTCAACTTCCTGGAGGATGTTGTTCGCGAAGTGGTACCTTTGTTCCCTGGCAAGTATTTCCACATTGGTGGTGACGAGTGTCCTAAGACCAGCTGGAAGAATTGTCCTACCTGCCAGAAGCGTATCGAGGCAGAAGGCTTGCAGGCTGACGGTAAGCACTCTGCAGAGGAAAGATTGCAGAGCTACGTCATCAAGCGCATGGAGAAGATGCTGGCTAAGTACGACAGAAAGATCATCGGATGGGATGAAATTCTGGAAGGTGGCTTGAGCCCTGATGCTACAGTCATGTCTTGGCGTGGCACATCAGGTGGTATTTCTGCAGCTCTCCAGAAGCATGATGTCATCATGACTCCAGGTAGCGGTGGTCTGTATCTCGACCATTACCAGGGTGATTATAAGATTGAGCCAGTTACTATTCCTAGTGCTCCGGCTTATCTTTCAAGAACCTATAATTATGAGCCTGTTCCTGATACCATCAAGTCATTGGGCTTGGAGAAGCATATCCTCGGTGTTCAGTGCAACAACTGGTCAGAGTATATGTATACCAATGCCAAGATGGAGTATCAGATGTATCCTCGTTCTCTGGCTCTTGCTGAGATTGCATGGTCTCCAGCCAAGAAGAAGAACTTCACAGACTTCGCACGTCGTGTAGATGCCAACAGCGTCCGCCTGGACGAGCGTCATGTACGTTATCATATTCCATTGCCAGAGCAGCCATACGGTTCTTGTGACAAGGTTGTGATTACCAAGGATACTGTAGTTACATTCCAGACATCACGTCCTATGAAGATGGTTTATACCTTGGACGGTTCTATTCCAACTCCATCTTCTGCAGTCTATACAGAGCCTATCAAGGTGAGCGGCAATACTACTATCAAGATTGCTACTGTTTTGCCTTCTGGCAAGATGAGCAAGGTGAGAACCATCGATGTAGAAAAGCAGACCTATGCTCCAGCAGTGAAACTCAACGATGCAAAGGCTGGTTTGCAGTTGCGCCGCATGAAGGGTAACTATCTGAAGGTTAATCAGCTGGAATTGGCTGATGCTGAGTGGCAGGACTGTGGTACTGTTGAGAATCTTAACAAGATGAAGGTAAGTCAGCCAGATGATGCTGCTACTTTGCGGGGTGCCAATAATTATGCAGCCATAGCAGAGGGTTACATCAATATTCCTGAGGATGGAGTTTACTATCTCTCATCCCGTATGGAGCAGGTTTGGATTGACAACAAGCTAGTCATCAACAACGAGGGTGCAGTGAAGGCTGGTACCAACTCAGACAACTCTGTAGCATTGGCTAAGGGCTTGCATCCTGTTAAGTTCGTTTATTTGTGCAATATCGTAGGCGGTTGGCCATCATGGTGGAGCAACCTTACTCTCGAAATGCGCAAGGACAACCAGAAGAAGTTTACCGGCGTAGCTGGAACTCAGTATTTCCATTAATATCGGATAACAAATCATGAAAATCAGAACCATCGCAAATGTATCACTTTGCCTTGCCATGCTTTCTATGAGCGGTGGCGTAGCGGCTCAGAGCGAGTCGCGCTGGCAGAATGTGAATATCAATCAGCAAAACAGGGAGCCTCGTCGTGCTTCTTTCTTTGCTTACGAGAACCTTGATAAGGCACAGAACTTTGACAAGAAGAAGTCGGCAAACTACCTTTCCATGGAAGGTATGTGGAAGTTCAATTTCGTGAAGGATCACAACAAGCGTCCTGCCAACTTCTTTGCTGTCAAGTATGATGATTCGCAGTGGAAGGACTTCCCTGTACCGGGATTGTTCGAATTCAATGGCTATGGCGACCGTACCTATAAGAACATCGGTTATGCATGGGCTACCCAGTTTGATCCAAATCCTCCTTACATCAGCGAACTCAACAACTACACCGGCTCTTATCGCCGCACCTTCGAACTTCCAGCAGACTGGAAGGGCAAGGATGTTTATTTCCATGTAGGTTCAGCCACCAGTAACCTGACTCTTTGGGTGAACGGCAAGTACGTGGGATATAGCGAGGACAGCAAGGTGGCTGCCGAGTTCAATATCTCCAAGTATCTCAAGCCTGGTAAGAACCTCATTGCCATGCAGGTGATGCGCTGGTGCGATGGTTCTTATTTTGAAGACCAGGACTATTGGCGCTTCACGGGTATTGCCCGTGAGGTGTATCTCTATGCACGTCCTAAGCTTCATGCAGCTGATGTACGTCTGAATGCCGGTCTTGAGAATAACTTCAAGGATGGTGTTCTGGATTATCAGATTTCTCTTCAGGGAGGCAAGAGCGATGTTTCCATCACCTTATGTGACAAGGATGGCAAGCAGATAGCTCAGGCAACAGGTGCTAAGGGTACTATCAAGGTGCCAAATGTAAAGCCTTGGACTGCAGAGACTCCTAATTTGTATAAGGTATTCATCACCTTGAAGAATAAGCAGGGCGTATCTGAGGTCATTCCTCAGAAGGTAGGTTTCCGCAATGTAGAAATCAAGAATGCCCAGCTCCTGGTGAATGGCCAGCCTATACTGGTCAAGGGTGCCGACCGTCATGAGATTGATCCTGATGGTGGATATGTAGTGAGCGTAGAGCGCATGATTCAGGACATCAAGATTATGAAGCAGCTCAACATCAACGCTGTCCGTACATGTCACTATCCTGATGATCCTCGCTGGTACGACCTCTGCGATGAATACGGATTGTATATCACAGCCGAGGCAAACCTGGAATCTCATGGTATGGGATATGACGAGAAGTCTCTCGCTAAGTTCCCTGAGTACATCGTGCCTCATATCGAGCGCAACGAGGGTAATGTCAAACCGCTCATCAATCATCCTTCCATCATCGTATGGAGCTTGGGTAACGAGTGTGGTTATGGCGTCAACTTTGAAAAGGCTTACGATTGGGTCAAGGCTTACGACAAGACCCGCCCTGTGCAGTATGAGCGTGGCGGATATGACAGCAAGACTGATATCCACTGTCCTATGTACATAGGTTACGAAGAGAGCGAAAGCTACTGCAAGAGCAATGGTACCAAGCCATACATCCAGTGTGAGTATGCCCACGCCATGGGTAACTCTATGGGTGGATTCAAGGAGTATTGGGATCTGATCCGCAAGTATCCTAAGTATCAGGGTGGGTATATCTGGGACTTCGTAGACCAGGGTGTTCGCGACAAGAGCCCTATCACCGGCAAGGAAATCTTTACCTATGGTGGTGACTATGGACGTTATCCTGCCAGCGACTACAACTTCAACTGTAACGGTATCATTTCTCCAGACCGTCGCTTGAATCCTCATGCTTATGAGGTTCAGTACTATCTCCAGAATGTATGGATCAAGGATCTGGATGCAGCTAATGGTACTTTCAATGTCTATAATGAGCATTTCTTCAAGAACATTGACGACCTGAAGCTTACTGCAGCAGTCTATGCCAACGGCGTTCTCCTGTCTACAGTAGAGATTCCTGGAACCAAGGGAATCGCTCCTCAGACCACCAGGTTGGTGAAGAGTGATGCTTTGCAGGAGGCTGTTGCCAAGGCAGAAGCAGAGCATGCCAGAGAGGAAATCACCGTCAACTTTGCCTTTGCCAGTGATGGTTCAGAGCCTTTGGTTGACAAGGGACAGGTGATGGCCCGCCAGCAGTTTGTCATCAACGGTTATGAGTTTGACAATGTTGATACACCTATCGCTGAAGCAGCTCCTGCCAAGAAGGGTAAGGCTAAGGTTCAGACCGCCAGCAACCTGGAGGTAGAAGAGACCAATTCCTATGTAAAGGTTACAGCCAAGCGCATGTCGGTTACTGTAGGTAAGCTGACCGGTATGATTGATTATCTCGATGTAGATGGTGAACCAATGTTGAAGTTCCGTGAGAGCATGACTCCAGAGTTCTGGCGTGCTCCTACCGATAACGACTATGGCGCATCCTTGCAGAAGGAGATGAGAGTATGGAAGAACCCTCAGATGACTCTGAAGTCATTCGATAAGAGTGAGAGTCAGGACAGCGTGGTTCTTACTGCAATCTTCGATATGCCTGAGGTTAAGGCACAGCTGGAACTCCGTTACCGCATCAATTCAGAGGGTGAAGTAGCTGTTACTGAGAAGATGACAACCGATAAGGAAGCTAAGGTGGCCGACTTGTTCCGTTATGGTATGCAGTTGCAGATGCCTGCAGCCTTCTCTAAGTTGGAGTACTACGGTAGAGGTCCTGAGGAGAACTACATCGACCGTCATTCTTCCTCTTTCATCGGAAAGTACGAGGCTGACGTAAAGGATGAGTATTATCCATACGTTCGTCCTCAGGAGAGTGGTAACCATACCGACATCCGTTACTTCTCTATCTTCAATCCAACCACCGGCAAGGGAATCACCTTCGAGGGGTATGCACCTATGGAGTGCAGTGCCATTCCTTACCTGGTAGAGGATTTGGATGCAGGCATCGAGAAGAATCATGCCTGGGGCCAGCACAGTGGCGACCTGGTAGAAAAGGGCTTGGTTCAGTTGCACATCCAGCAGCGTCAGTACGGTTTGGGCTGTATCGACAGCTGGGGTTCAAAACCAATGGATAAGTATCGCATGCACTATCAAGACCGCAACTTCAGCTTTGTAATCAAGGCTAAGAAATAATAGGCATTAATGAATTATTAAATCCTGGGCATCAGCTGATTGCTCAGGATTTTTTTTATTCTGTCCTCATCTCCAAGCATTCTCTGTCTACATCAATCCCCTCACTCTGAATGATGCTGCAAAGATACAAAATCTGGAATCGGCACTTCATACTTCCTCACACTTTCTCACACTTTCTCACACTTTCTCATACTTTCTCACACTTGGTGTATCTCTTTAACAGCTTAAGCAAGATACTTGTCTTTCTAAAGTAAGATACTTACGGGGCAAAAACACGCTATTTTATGTAAGTAATTGAAAATGAAACATCTTTTTGTTTCATTAGAAGAAGAGGTTACGAATTAGAAATATACAGGATGTAGTATCCTGCTGTAATTTGCATAACCAATTAAAGAACTCTTTCGGTTGCAAAAGTACAAAAATAAATCGAAGATAAAGAATGTTTCCAGCACATTTTTATCTTCTATTTATTATTTAGACGAAAATCATCATACCGACATTTCTGTTTCTCGAACAGTTTTAGCCATAAAGACACCTCTGACAGACAACGCTCCAAGTTCTAATAGTTTCTTCCCAATTTGAACTAAACTTGTACCTGTAGTGATTACGTCATCAACAAGCAACACATGCTTGCCTTTTATATGTATCCGATTGAATGTCAGATTTTCAATTTTGTTCTTCCCAATTGTACCTTTCATCTTTTCTCTATCAAATTCAATCCACAGAGTTCGGAATCCATCGGCAATATCCAATCGTTTTGCCAACTCTCTGCAAAATCGAGTAAAGCGTCTACCATGTGCTTTCTTTGTTGAAGCGGGTATCGGCACAAGCACAGCATTCTCTTTTATTGCGTCAAAACACGATAGCTTAGAGATGCATACAGAAAACACCTTAGCCCAAAGCAAGGATTTTTCTCCATCTTTGAATGCATAGACGGTATTTCGAACTTGTCTTGCTTTATGGGATACTTGCTTACATGTAAGCGGATAATAGTCATGAATATAGTAATATTCTATATCATGTGCATAATCCTGTCCTATAAAAGAGGTGTCATAAGAGAAATAATCTATATTCGGGAGACCATTACCTAGAAACACAAAATGCAAGACATCTTTCCAAATCTTATATATGTCCTCGTTTTTTGTTCGAAAAATGGTCATGTCCGACATACCCTTCTCTGCAAGGCCCATTCCTATGACTAAATCACGATTAAAGAGTTGCTGGTGTACTATTGCCCATCCCATATCTTTGCATACAGTCTGTAAATTACACTTTATGCGATGAAGGAAATAAAACTTGTCTGAATTTTCCAGACAAATGACCATAAAACTACCTTTTGTTTGTGACAAGAGTTTCGCAGAAAGATCATACAGATGACCTTTCTTTCCATATTTATTGTTTATGCCTGCATATTGTTGCCCCATAAGCTATAACTATTTAGAATTCAAAAATACGCATTTTATCTTGGGATATTACATTCTGATACAATCTTTATGCTCTTTTATTTTTCATTAGCATTTTTGTTTGCCGTTTCTAGTTTTTTTAGGTTCACATGATAGCCTATTCACACTGTCAAAGTACTATATAAAAGTCAGCCGTCGTCGAAGAAAGACAGTCCCCGTACCTCAGACTAACTTCCTCCGACTATGGCACGGAAAGAAAAATTCTTGGCGGTATGCCTTGAAATGCTTCAAGACTATACTGCCAAGGACTTTTCTTTGTTTGCCGTGCTGACAACGGCTGACTTTTATAGCCACAACTCGCAGTTCCATTTTTATCGCACAATCCAAACGACATGAAACAGTGGCACGCCACC
>JABLTL010108262.1_pt1 | contig 14979 bp, 15 predicted proteins | sample 7160151 | NCBI WGS metagenome assembly JABLTL01 (sample SAMN14651223, study PRJNA627086) | human gut metagenome | isolation source: feces | host: Homo sapiens
AGCTCGCTGAAGGCGTTGCCCATCTCACTGTGGCAGATGAACAGCTCGAACCGTTCGGTCAGGCGGGGGTCAGCGGGGGAGCGCTTGGCCAGGGGGGACACGTCCACGGGATGCATGGTGATAAAGGTGGGCTGGATGAGCTGTTCTTCCACCTTCTGGTCGAACACCTCGTACAGGGCGTTGCCCCAAGTGGGGTCCTGGGTCTCTGCCAGCTCGACGCCCACGCTCTTGGCCATCGCCACGGCCTCTGCGTCGTCAGTCACCGCGTCAAAGTCCAGGCCCACATACTGCTTGACAGCCTGTGCCATGGTCAGACGGGGCCAGCCGGGCGCCAGGCTGATGTGCTCACCCATCCAGTCCAGTTCGTACGTGCCCAGCAGGTCACGAGCGGCACCGGAGAGCAGGTCTTCAAACAGGTCCATCATGTCGTTGAAGTCGGCATAGGCTTCGTACAGCTCGACCGTGGTAAATTCGGGGTTGTGCTTGGGGTCCATGCCCTCGTTGCGGAAGATACGACCCACTTCGTACACCCGTTCCAGACCGCCCACGATGAGCCGCTTCAGGTGCAGCTCGGTGGCGATGCGCATATACATGTCCAGATCCAGGGTGTTGTGGTGGGTGATGAAGGGACGAGCGGAAGCGCCGCCGGAGATGGTGTTCAGGACGGGGGTCTCCACTTCCATATAGCCCCGGTTGTCCAGGAAGTCACGGAGGTACTTGACAAACTTAGAGCGCAGCTCGAAGGTCTTGCGCACGTCGGGGTTGACGATCAGATCCACGTAGCGCTGACGATAGCGAGTTTCTCGGTCGGTCAGGCCGTGGAACTTTTCGGGCAGGGGACGCAGGCTCTTGGCCAGCAGCTTCACCTCGCTGGCGCGGACGGAAATTTGTCCCTTTTCGGTCTTGAACACCTCGCCCTTGACGCCTACGATGTCGCCGATGTCGCACTTCTTGAACCAGCCGTATTCCTCTTCGCCCACCAAATCCTTGCGGACGTACAGCTGCACCCGGCCGGACTTATCCTGGAGGTCGCAGAAGCTGACCTTGCCCATGCCGCGCTTGGACATGAGACGGCCTGCAACGGACACTTCCTGGCCTTCCAGTTCGTCGAACCGGTCGGTCACGTCGGCAGCCTTGTGGGTAGCGGTGTACTTGGTGACGGTGAAGGGGTCGCGGCCGGCCTCCTGGAGGGCGGTCAGCTTGTCCCGGCGAATCTGTAAAATCTCAGATAAGCTCTGTTCTGCTTCCGGCTGAAAATTCTTCTTTCCCATAGTCTATCGTTCCTTCCAAATTCTCTGTCTAAAATCTGATTCTAAAATGCCAGTTTTTTGCGAGCTCCGCTCCGGTCAGGAGATGGAGATATCCAGCACCTTGTAGTGCAGGGCGCCGGCGGGAGCTTCCACCACCACTTCGTCGCCTACGCTGTGGCCGATGAGGGCCTTGCCGAAGGGGGATTCCTCCGAGATGAAGCCGCCCAGGGGGTCAGCTTCCTGGCTGCCCACGATGCGATAGGTCTCCTCCTCGTCCAGGTCGAGGTCCAGGACGGTGACGTTGCAGCCCAGGTTGATGACGGTGTCGTCGGAAGCGTTCTCGTCGATGAGGATATAGTTGTCCAGGATGGCCTGCACTTCTGCCTCGTGGGAGAACAGCTTGCCCTGCTGGTCTTTGGCTTCGTCGTATTCACTGTTTTCGGAGAGGTCGCCGAAGGAGCGGGCTTCCTTGATCATCTCTGCGATCTCTTTCTCCCGGACGGTCTTCATCCAGACCATTTCCTCCTGGAGTTCTTTGAGCCGTTTGGGCGTCAGTTTTACTGGATTTGCCATACGATAAACACCTTTCTATTGATGGAGTTGATGAGGGAGGATGTTTTGGTGCGGCGCTGCCATGGAGCGCGCCGGGGAGCCAGGCTCATGAGGACGGGCGTGGCCGCTGCAAAAAACGGCTTGGGGCGAGGATTCTGCCTGGATGGAGCCGGTGGTTTTTGCAGATAACAAAACATACTATAGTAGTATAGGCGATTTTCAAACGGGTGTCAAGGCAAGGAAAGAGTGGGAAAACCTTCTTTCGTGGACAATTCTGTGGAATCTTGCTATAATGAGCCAAAGGAGGGGATACCGTGGAGGAATATCGTGTCATCCGGTCAGCCCGCAAGACCCTGTCGCTGGAGATCACCGAGGACCTGACTGTGCTGGTACGGGCGCCCTATCAGGTGTCCCAGAGCCGCATCGACGCCTTTGTGGAGCGGCAGCAGGATTGGATCACCGCCCACCGGGAGCGCTGCCGTCAGTGGCAGGAGCAGCACCCGGAGCCGACGGAGGAGGAACGACTGGACTGCATCGCCCGAGCCAAGGAGATCTTACCCCAAAAGGTGGAGTATTATGGCCGCCTGATGGGTCTCATGCCCACCGGCCTGACCATCACCGACGCCCGGAAGCGGTTCGGCAGCTGCAGCGGCAAAAACCGCATCTCCTTCGCCTGGCGGCTCATGCGCTACCCGGAGGAGGCCATCGACTATGTGGTCGTTCACGAGCTGGCTCACATCCGCCACAAAAACCACGGCGAAGCCTTTTACCAGCTCATCGTCTCGGTGCTGCCGGACTATAAGGAACGCATCAAACTGTTGAAAGAATAAAGATAGGAACCAGACGTTATGAACAGAGAAAAAAACCGGAATATCATTCTCATCGGCATGCCCGGCTCCGGCAAGAGCACCCTGGGTGTCCTGCTGGCCAAAGCCCTGGGCCGCCGCTTTGTAGATACCGACCTGCTCATCCAGGAGCGGGAGGGGCGCTTGCTCCAGGACATCATCGACCACGACGGCATCGAGAAGTTCCTGCAAATTGAGGAACAAGTCCTGCTGTCCGTGGACGTGGAACACGCCGTCATCGCCACCGGCGGCAGCGTGGTCTATTCCCAGACGGGGATGGAGGCGCTGAAACGGAACGGGGCTGTGGTGTACCTGTCTGCCACCTACGAGGAGGTGGAAAAGCGGGTGACCAACATCACCACCCGGGGCATCGTGCTCAAGCACGGGTGCAGCTTGCAGGACGCATTTGTGGAGCGGGTGCCTCTGTATGAGCAGTACAGTGACTATACTGTGGATGGGACGGGGAAGAGTATTGAGGAGTGTGTGGAGGAGATTGTGAGGCTCTTTCGCTGAACATACATAGAGCACAACGAAGGGGAAACCCCCGGCGAGGGTTTCCCCTCTTTTCGTCTGCGACGAAAATTCACCCCTTCCTGCGCTTTGAACGCATAGGAGAGTTTCGCTGACTGCGGTCAGCGACCAGGGGCTTTGCCCCTGGACCCCACTTCATTTTCTTCGAGAAGAAAACAAAGCAAAAAAAGCTTAATGCGCCCTGCGGGGCTTGACCACCGGAAGGTGGTTCTTTTTTTGTCCGGTATCGCATATCCTCCTCCCAACCAAACAAGGAGGCGATACCATGGACTGGCAGTTACCCATCTACGACGGCACCACCCAACGAGGCATCCTCACCGCCCAACGGCAGGGTCTGCGCACCCTCTTCCACGTCCGCTGTCCCAAGTGGGGCGAGGGTGTGTACAAAATCTGGCTCCAAGGGGAGCGGGAGGCGCTGCTTTTGGGCACGCTGGTGCCGGAAGGGGAGGTGTTCACGTTGGAGCGGAGCATCTCCAACGCCATGCTCCGGGAGAAGGGGGTGGAGCACTGCGCGGCGGCTATGGTGGTGTCCGAAGGAGTGGCGGAAGCGCCCCCGGCGGAGCGGACAGGCTCCGAATGGCGTTCCACCCAAGGGCTGGAGCTGCCGGCGCTGGAGGCTGGTCTGGCGCGAGAGATTCGAGGGCTGAAAGGGGGGCGCTGGCGTCCCATCCAGGGGGGCATTGCGGTGACCTGTCCCTGGGTCATCGGGCAGCCTATGCCCTGTATGCCGCTGTGCTGTTTCGCGTCCTGGTCGCCGGAGCGAGGCGGGACGCTGGCTTGGATGCTGGATGAGACGGGAAAACCCATGGGATTGGGGGTATAAAATCAGGAAGCGGTGGCAGAATAAGGACGCAAACTGTGAAAGGAGATGATACCATGGCCAACCTGACCAGCAAGGAACTGGACGCCCTGGAAGATCAGCTGAACTTTGAACACACTTGCGTCTGCAAGTACCAGGCAGCCGCCCAGGAGACCACCGAGACCGCCCTGCGCAACAGCTTCAACCAGTACGCCGGGCAGCATCAGCAGATTTTTAACAACCTGCTGAATTTCCTGCGCTGAGCACCAAAGAAAGGAAGGGTTTATCCATGAACGATCAGGAACGTATGACCGACCTGCTGCTGACGGAGAAGAAGATGTCCACCAACTACAACCTCTTCGCCTCCGAATGTATCCACCCCAAGCTGAAGGACGCCTTCCTGGACGCCCTCAAGCAGGGGCAGACCATCCAGTCTGACCTGTTCTCCGCCGCCCAGAGCCGGGGTTGGTATCAGACCATGCCCGCCGACGGCACCCAGATCAATCAGGCGTATCAGAAATTCTCCGCCATGAGCTGAACAGGAGGGGCTTCTTCCCAGGTTTCTGTGGGAAGGAGCCCCTTTTTCTCCCGCCGTCCGCTTGCCAAAAAGAGGGGGATATGTTACAATTTCAGTAATGGAAATCCCCAAGAAAGGAGGGAACGCCTGATGAAGTGTCCCTATTGCGGCATGAGAGAGAGCAAGGTCATCGACTCCCGTCCCACAGACGAATACGATTCCATCCGCCGTCGTCGGGAGTGCCTGTCCTGCGGCAAGCGGTTCACCACCTATGAGACCGTGGAACGTCTCCCCCTGATGGTCATCAAGAAGGATGGCAGTCGGCAGAGCTTTGACAAGGAGAAGGTTTTGCGTGGGATGATGCGCGCCTGCGAGAAGCGGCCGGTGCCGGTGGATACGTTGATGCGTCTGGCGGACGAGATCGAACAGGAAGTGCAGAACTCCCTGGAGCGGGAGATCAGCAGCCGGAAGATCGGTGAGCTGGTCATGGATCGGCTCAAGTGCGTGGACGAGGTGGCTTATGTACGCTTCGCCTCGGTGTATCGCCAGTTCAAGGACATCAACACCTTTATGACCGAATTGAATAAGCTCCTGGCGGAGCGTGCCTGAACACACGGAGAGAGCAACCCGGTTTTTTCGGATTGCTTTTTCCGTGTTTTCTTCCATTCACAGCAGATTGGCCAGAGACAGCTCCTCCACCTCCGCCAGATGCTCCACCTCCGCGATGAGCACCCCATTGGCCGCGCTGTACTCCTCCTTCGCCTCCTGCTGCAGCAGCTCCAGCACCTCCCGGAACCCGGTGTTCACCGCGTCCGCGTTGGCGTGGCAGCTGGTGACATACAGCAGCCCCGTATAACCGTCCCACGCCTCCTGCGCCTGACGGGTCAGGGTCGTGGCACGGCGCCACTGACCGGCCTCCGCTTCCTCCTCCGCCTGGTTCAGCAGCGTCACCAGCTGGTTGGACGCCTGGGCGGTGTAGCGGATGTTGGACAAGCTCAGGCCGAAGATGGCAAGTAAGATGCCCAAAGAGATCCACAGTCGTTTCAATGCCCATTGCCCTCCTTTGGTACATAGTACACCGTGCCGCTCTCGTCCACCGTCAGCAAGAACACCTGCTCCGGTTTGCTGTGCCCGTGCTGGGTCAGCTGGTCTTGGAGCCAGGCGCGGTCTAAGCTGCGCAGGGTCAGATTTTGATTTAGCACTTTGCCGTCGCTGATGATGACCAGGGGCAGTCCCTGCTCGTCCGGCGTCAGATTCATCTGCGCCGGTGTCACCGGCTGATGCTGGGGGTAGAGGAGGACGGAGACCTGACCGGAGTTCTCCAAGATGGCGTATTTCACCGTGGACAGGTCGGTGATGCCCTGCAAGCGCAGCTCTTCCAGCAGCTCGTCCAGCGTGAACCGGGTCTTGGCCATCTCCCGCTGTAAAATCGCCCCATGGTCGATGATGACGCTGGGGCGGCCGCAGAGGAGGTTGCGGAGGGTGACGCTCTTGAGGGAGAGGACGGACAGGAGCATGGTCAGGGAGAAGAGGGTGATGATGGGGATGAGGCCGTAGGCCAGGGGGATGCCGAAATCCTGCATGGGCACGGCGGCAAGGTCCGAGATGAGCATGGTGAACACCAGCTCCACCGTCTCCAGCTCCCCCACCTGCTTCTTGCCCATGATGCGGATGCCCACGGTGAGCAGCAGGTATAAGATGATGGTGCGGATGAATGCGATGGCCAAACCTCCCAACTCCTTTCCGGCCGAAGCGTTGTTAATATATCCAAAAGGGCGGGGGGATATGTGCCGGAGGGGGAAAGATTGCCGAAAATCGCGGAAGCCCTTGCAAAAGGGCGTCGGATTGTGGCATAATAGTCAAGATAATGAGAATTGGCAGATGGGTGTGTATATTTATACAGAAATTTCGCTGAATATTTAAAGTTTATACACACCCCGTCTTTTGGACAGCGACGAAGGAAGGACGGTACGCGATATGCAGGCAACGTTGATATTGGAAAACGGACAGACCTTTGTTGGCACCAGCATTGGCAGCACAGAGGATCGGGTCTGTGAGATGGTCTTCAACACCTCCATGGTGGGCTATCAGGAGATCCTCACCGACCCCTCTTACGCCGGACAGGGCGTGGTCATGACCTACCCCCTGATCGGCAACTACGGCGTCAACGAGGAGGACGATGAGAGCTTCCGCCCCTGGGCAGAGGCGTTGATCGTCCGCCACCTGGCCGCCAGAGGCAGCAACTTCCGCTGTCAGGGCAGCCTGGACGACTACTTGAAGACACACAACATCACGGGCATCGAGAACGTGGACACCCGCGCCATCACCCGCATCCTCCGCAAGCAGGGCACCATGAACGGCATGATCACCTGCGCCGAGGAATACGACCTGGACGAAGTGCTCCAGAAGATCAAGGCCTACCGGGTGGAGGGCACTGTCGAGAAGGTGTCCATCCAGACCAAGGAAGCGTACCCCGGCCAGCCCGGCGGCACCGGCTACAAGATCGCCCTGTACGACTTCGGCGAAAAGCGGAACATGACCCGCTGTCTGACCAAACGGGGCTGCGATGTGACCGTTTTCCCCTGCCACACCCCGGCGGAGGAGATTCTACAGGGCGGTTTTGACGGCGTTATGCTCTCCAACGGCCCCGGCGACCCGGCAGATTGCGTGGACATCATCCAGGAGATCAAGAAGCTGTACCAGTCCGATCTGCCCATCTTCGCCGTCTGCCTGGGGCATCAGCTCATGGCTCTGGCCACCGGCGCACAGACCGGCCCCCTGCCCTACGGCCACCGGGGCGCCAACCATCCGGTGCGGGACATCCACCGCAAGCGGGTCTTTATCACCTCCCAGAACCACGGCTATTACGTCAGGAAAGAAACTGTCGATCCTGCCATCGCACGGGTGGAGCACGAGAACGTCAACGACGGCACCTGCGAGGGTCTGGGCTATGTGGGGAAGAACATCTTCACCGTCCAGTTCCATCCGGAGGCATCCCCCGGCCCAGTGGATTCCGACTACCTCTTTGACGAGTTTATGGATATGATCGCTCTGGCGAAGAAGGGAGGCATCCGTCATGCCTAAGGATACCAACATCAAAAAAGTATTGGTCATCGGCTCCGGCCCCATCATCATCGGCCAGGCCGCCGAGTTCGACTACGCAGGCACCCAGGCCTGCCGCGCCTTGAAGGAAGAAGGCATCGAGGTGGTGCTGGTCAACTCCAACCCGGCTACCATCATGACCGATAAGGATATCGCCGACCACGTGTATATCGAGCCTCTGAATAGTTATTCGCTCACCCAGGTCATCGAAAAAGAGCATCCCGATGCAGTTTTGCCCACCCTGGGCGGTCAGATCGGCCTGAACCTGGCCATGAACCTGTACGAGGACGGCACCTTGGATCGTTACGGCGTCAAGCTCCTGGGCACCTCCGCCGACTCCATCCGGCGGGCAGAGGATCGCCAGGGGTTTAAGGACACCATGGAGTCCATCAACCAGCCCTGCGTGGTCTCCAAGGTGGTGCATACGGTGGAGGACGCCGTGGAGTTCGCCAACTCCATCGGCCTGCCCGTCATCGTCCGTCCCGCCTACACCCTGGGCGGCACCGGCGGCGGCATCGCCTATGACGAGTTCATGCTGCGGGAGATCTGTGACCGTGGTCTGGAGCTGTCCCGTGTCCATGAAGTCCTCATCGAACGCTGTATCGCAGGCTGGAAAGAGATCGAATTTGAAGTCATGCGGGACAGCGCCGGCAACGTCATTACCATCTGCGGCATGGAGAACATCGACCCGGTGGGCGTCCATACCGGCGACTCCATCGTGGTGGCGCCCTGCCAGACCCTGGCCAACAAGGAGTATCAGATGCTCCGTACCGCCGCCCTGGACATCATCAGCGCCCTGGAGATCGAGGGCGGCTGTAACTGTCAGTTCGCCCTGAACCCGGACTCCTTTGAGTACGCGGTCATCGAGGTCAACCCCCGTGTCTCCCGTTCCTCCGCCTTGGCATCCAAGGCCACCGGCTATCCCATCGCAAAGGTAGCCGCCAAGATCGCCCTGGGCTACACCCTGGACGAGATCCCCAACGCCGTCACTGGCAAGACCACCGCTTGCTTTGAACCCACCCTGGACTATTGCGTCCTGAAAATCCCCCGCCTGCCCTTCGATAAGTTCACCACCGCCAGCCGTACCCTGGGCACCCAGATGAAGGCCACCGGTGAGGTCATGGCTATTGGCAACAGCTTCGAGGCTGGTCTGATGAAGGCCATCCGCTCCCTGGAACAGCACGTCCACTCGTTGCAGCTGCCCAAGCTGAAGGAGCTGAGCGATGACGAAGTACACCAGAAGCTGTCCGACATTGATGACGAACGGATCTTCGTGGTGGCCGAGGCACTCCGCCGCGGCATCACTCCGGAGGAGATCAACGCCATCACCAAGATCGACATCTGGTTCATCGACCGCATCCAGAGCATCGTGGACATGGAACACAAGCTGGCCGAAGGTCTGCCCGACAGCGCCACCCTGCGGATGGCCAAGGAACTGGGCTTCGCCGACACCTTCATTGCCGAGCTGGTGGGCACCACGGCCAAGGTCATCAAGGAGCTGCGGAAGAAATACGACATCCATCCGTCTTTCAAGATGGTCGATACCTGCGCCGCCGAGTTCGACGCCCAGACACCTTATTATTATTCCACCTACGATGGGGAAAATGAGGCCATCATGGAGGACAACGGCAAGAAGAAGGTGCTGGTTCTCGGTTCCGGCCCCATCCGGATCGGCCAGGGCATCGAGTTCGACTACTGCTCCGTCCACTCCGTGTGGGCGCTGAAGCGGATGGGACTTGAGACTATCATCATCAACAACAATCCGGAGACTGTCTCCACCGACTTCGACATCGCCGACCGGCTCTACTTCGAGCCGCTGACCGCCGAGGACGTGGAACACGTGGTGGAATTGGAAAAGCCCTGGGGCGCAGTCGTCCAGTTCGGCGGGCAGACCGCCATCAAGCTGGCCAAAGCCCTCACCGAGATGGGCGTGCCCATCCTGGGCACCTCCGCCGACGGCGTGGACGCGGCAGAGGACAGAGAACGGTTCGACGTCATCCTGAACAAGTGCGAGATCCCCAGAGCGGAGGGCCGTACCGTCTTCACCACCGAGCAGGCGTTGGCTGCTGCCAACGCAGTTGGGTACCCCGTCCTGGTGCGTCCCTCCTACGTCCTGGGCGGCCAGGGCATGGAGATTGCCTATAAGGATCAGGACATTGTTGACTTCATGAAGATCATCAACATGACCGTTCAGGAGCATCCCATTTTGGTGGACAAGTACCTGATGGGTCGAGAGGTGGAAGTGGACGGCGTGTTCGATGGGGAAGATGTGCTCATCCCCGGCATCATGGAACATGTGGAACGTGCCGGTATCCACTCCGGCGACTCCATCGCCGTCTATCCGCCCCTGCACATCGATGAGATCCACAAGGAGACCATCCTCAAGCACACCCGCAACCTGGCCAAGCACCTGGGGGTCATCGGCCTCATCAACGTCCAGTTCATCATCTACAACGACACGGTGTATATCATCGAGGCCAATCCCCGTTCTTCCCGTACCATCCCCTATATCTCCAAGGTCACCAACGTGCCCATCATCGACCTGGCAACGAAAGTCATGCTGGGCGCCAAGCTCAAGGATCTGGGCTACGGCACGGGCATCTATCCGGAGGCGGACTATTTCGCCTGCAAGATGCCGGTCTTCTCCTTCGAGAAGCTCACCGATGTGGACATCAACCTGGGTCCCGAGATGAAGTCCACCGGCGAATGCCTGGGCATTGCCGAGTCCTATCCCCAGGCACTGCTGAAAGCCTTCAAGGGCGCCAACATGAAGGTGCCCAAGAAGGGCAGCCGGGTCATCATCACCGTCAAGGACGAGGACAAGGGCGAAGCAGTGGGCGTCGCTCGCGAGCTGAACGACCTGGGCGTGGAGCTGTTCGCCACCCAGGGCACCTATGAATACCTGAAGAAGGCGGACGTGGACGTCCAGAAGGTCAACCGCCTGGGGCAGGCACATCCCAACCTCCAGGATATGATCCAGTCCGGCAGTGTGGATATGATCGTCAACACCCCCCAGCGCCGGAGACAGGCAGGCAGCGATGGTATTAAAATTCGCCGCATGGCCGTGGAGCACTCCATCCTATGTCTGACCTCCTTGGATACCGCCCACGCTATCCTCACCGCGCGGGAACGGGCCAAGAGCGAAGACCTGACGCCTATTGACATTACCACGATTTAATTGTAAAGTAAAAACGCTCCGGCGCTGCTTTGAGCGGACGCCGGAGTGTGTATTTTCCTTAGAACGAGAGAAAGGGATGGAATGCATGAAGCATGAACTGGTCATTGTACTGGATTTCGGCGGACAGTATAACCAGCTGATCGCCCGCCGCGTCCGTGAGTGCAATGTATATTGTGAAGTCAAGCCCTATACGACCCCCCTGGAAGAACTGAAAGCCATGCACCCCATCGGCTTCATCTTCACCGGCGGCCCCAACAGCGTCTACGACGCAAAAGCACCCCACTACGACCCCGCCATCTTCCAGCTGGGCGTGCCCATCCTGGGCATCTGCTACGGCTGCCAGCTCATGGCGCACACCTTGGGCGGCAAAGTCACCGCTGCCCAGGCGGACAGCGCCAGAGAGTACGGCAAGACCGAGACCTTCTATGAGACCACCTGCAAGCTGTTCAAGGGTCTGCCCGCCCAAGGCATCTCTTGGATGAGCCACAGCGATTACATGGCACAGGTGCCCGATGGGTTCCAGCTCATGGCACACTCCGACGCCTGCCCCAACGTGGCCATCGCCGACGAGAGCCGTGGGTTCTACGGCGTACAGTTCCATCCGGAAGTGAACCACACCGAGCACGGTGTGGATATGATCCGCAATTTCCTCTATGAAGTGTGCCACGCCGCCGGCGATTGGACCATGGGGGACTACTGCAAGCAGGCCATCCAGGCTGTCCGGGAAGAAGTGGGGGACGGGAAAGTCCTGCTGGGTCTGTCCGGCGGGGTGGATTCCTCCGTTGCCGCCGCACTGCTGGCCGAGGCAGTGGGCAGCCAGCTCACCTGCGTCTTCGTAGACCACGGCCTCATGCGCAAGAACGAGGGGGACGAGGTGGAAGCCGCCTTTGCCAAGTGGGACCTGAACTTCGTCCGGGTGGACGCCGAGGAGCGGTTCCTGACCAAGCTGGCCGGGGTCAGCGACCCGGAGAAGAAGCGTAAGATCATCGGCGAGGAGTTTATTCGGGTCTTTGAGGAAGAAGCCAAGAAGCTGGGCACGGTTGACTATCTGGTGCAGGGCACCATTTATCCGGACGTCATCGAGTCCGGCGCCGGTGATGCCGATGTCATCAAGAGCCACCACAATGTAGGCGGCCTGCCCAAGAACGTGGACTTCAAGGACATCATCGAGCCGCTGCGGATGCTGTTCAAGGATGAAGTGCGCCAGTTGGGCCGAGAACTGGGCCTGCCCGAATACCTGGTCATGCGTCAGCCCTTCCCCGGCCCCGGTCTGGCCGTCCGTATCCTGGGCGCCATCACCAAGGAGAAGGCGGACATCCTGCGGGACGCCGACGCCATCTTCCGGGAGGAAGTGGCCAAGGCTGGCTGGGACAGCAAGATCAGCCAGTATTTCGCTGTCCTCACCGATATGCGCTCTGTGGGCGTCATGGGGGATGGCCGTACCTATGACTACACCGTAGCCCTCCGCGGCGTCACCACCAGCGACTTCATGACCGCCGATTGGGCACGCATCCCCTATGAGGTTTTGGATAAGACCTCCGTTCGCATCGTCAACGAGGTGCGGAGCATCAACCGGATCGTGTATGATATTACTTCCAAGCCTCCTGGAACCATTGAGTGGGAGTGAGTTTTTGAAACTCCGAACCCGTTGCGGCACAACGATTTTGCGGTTTTATATCTCTCTTTTGATAACGATTTGATAACGCTCCCCATAGGCCGTATCATTCTGTATCCCCAGTGGATTGCGGGTAAAGAATGTTCTTTTGCGGCTTATAAGTGAGGACAACCATATTAGAAAGCCCTTACCGATGGCAACGTCGGTAAGGGCTTTTGCTGTCTATTCATCAGTATCGGGGCTATCTTTGAGTGCATCCACCAGGAAATCACTCAATTCCTGTGAGGGAACTTTTGCCCACCGCAGGGTGGTGTCGTACTTGGGGTAGTTGTACCGCCAGCGGTCATAGTCCTCCCTGGTGATCTCCCCGGCCTCCAGCTTCTTGGCCTGCTCCGCCCAGGCGGACAGCATATCAAGCATATTGGCATAGGTCTTGCCTTTGGATTTGTCCAGACGCAGACAAACCTCGCCGTCAATCTCCCCAATAGTCAGCCCCCGAATATCCTCCAAAGCAAAGAGGGTGTGCATCAGGCCGATGTCGGTATCTATGTCAGGGACGGTCAGGGCATCAGGGGAAATATCAAAGAAGTCAGCCAGGGTCTTTGTCAGGTCGGCCTTGGGGGTGCGGCTCCCGGTTTCATACTGTGCCATACGCACATCGGCGGAGCGTTCCGGGAAACCCACCACCATGCCAAGATACTTCTGTGTGATGCCCTTCATGTTGCGGAAGAAACGAATACGTTCACCAATCGCCATAACTGCCAACTCCAATCTATGTAATGGGGACACTTGAAGTATAACAGATATGTTTAGACCAGTCAAGAGAAAAATAAATAAATTTGTTTATATTTTCTCGTTGGAAGGTCTTGACATAACGGAATAGAGTTAGTATAATAGGACTACGTTAAGCAAATAGCGTTAAATCAAAAGAAAGGAGGAATCCATATGGAGAACAGATTCATCCGGGCGGAAGAAGTTGCGGACGAGCTGGGTGTATCGAAGCCCTACGCCTATAAACTCATCCGGCAGCTCAACGAAGAATTGAAGGACAAGGGCTTCATCACCATCGCAGGGCGGGTCAACCGCCAGTATTTCAACGAACGGCTCTACGGGGCCAGAAAGGAAGGGAACTAAATGCCAGTCTTTAAGGACGAAGCAAGAGGAACATGGTACGTCATGGTGCGGTATCAGGACTGGACGGGGGAGCGCAAACAGAAGTGCAAGCGTGGCTTTGCCACCAAACGGGAGGCCCAGGAGTGGGAGCGCAGTTTCCAGATGCAGACCTCCGGCGACCTGGATATGACCTTTGAAGCCTTTACCGAGCTTTACACCAAGGATATGAAACCCCGGCTCAAGGAGAACACCTGGCTGACCAAGGAGAACATCATCCAGAAGAAAATTCTGCCCTACTTTGGCAAGCGGAAGATTAGCGAGATCACCACCAAGGACGTGATCGCATGGCAGAACGAGTTGCTGGCCTACCGGGACGAGAAGCGCAAGCCCTACTCGGCTACCTACCTCAAAACCCTGCACAACCAGCTTAGCGCCATCTTCAATCACGCTGTCCGCTTCTATGAGCTGCGCTCCAATCCCGCCGCCAAGGCTGGGAACATGGGGTCAGAGGAACGGAAGGAAATGCTGTTCTGGACGAAAGCGGAGTACCAGAAGTTTGCAGATGCCATGATGGACAAGCCCGTTTCCTACTACGCCTTTGAAATGCTCTACTGGTGTGGTATTCGGGAGGGGGAACTGCTGGCCCTGACCCCGGCAGACTTTGACTTTGAGGCCGGGACGGTGAAAATCAGCAAGTCCTATCAGCGGCTCCACGGCAAGGACGTCATTACCACGCCAAAGACGAAGAAAAGCAACCGCACCATTAAAATGCCCAACTTCCTCTGTGACGAGATGAAGGATTACCTGGGGATGCTCTACGGTATCAAGAAGAAGGAGCGCATTTTCACCATCACGAAAAGCTATCTCCACCATGAGATGGACAGAGGGGCGAAGTCGGCAGGGGTCAAGCGTATCAGAATCCACGACCTCCGGCATTCGCACATCTCACTTCTGATTGACATGGGCTTCTCCGCTGTGGCGATTGCTGACCGTGTGGGGCATGAGAGTATCGAGATCACCTATCGCTATGCCCACCTGTTTCCGTCCAAGCAGACGGAAATGGCAGACAAATTGGACTTTGAAAGGATGGGAGCGTAATGTCAGCTAAGAATTTGGACACTCACAACCGCTGGAGGAACAAGACCGTGGCCTTCCGGGTATCCCCGGAGGAAAACAAGCAGATTGACGCCGCTGTGCGGCTCTCTGGCCTGACGAAGCAGGACTACATCACCCGGCGGCTCTTAGACCGGGCCGTGGTGGTGCAGGGCAATCCCAGGGTCTACAAGGCCCTGCGTGACCAACTCGCCGCCGTCCTGGGGGAACTGCGGCGCATTGAGGCCGGGGGCGACGTGGGGGATGAACTTCTCGCCACCATTGACCTTATCTCAGTGACGCTGGGCGGCATGAAGGAGGATTGATAGATTGATGGATTCCAGAGAGACGAAAAGGACTGTCCCGATTCCGTCTGCGCCAACAG
>JABLTL010000422.1_pt1 | contig 14966 bp, 11 predicted proteins | sample 7160151 | NCBI WGS metagenome assembly JABLTL01 (sample SAMN14651223, study PRJNA627086) | human gut metagenome | isolation source: feces | host: Homo sapiens
CTATTAGTATTTTCTTTCTCTTCATATATACTTCCTATTATTCTATATAAGTGTTTATCAGGACAAGTACTACCACCTTCCATATCTAAACATATATAGTTATTAGCATTAGCACCATAATATCTATAATCAGTTACTGCTGGTATCTCACTACCTGTTGCACTGTTACTGCTCGGGGTAGCGTCGTGCTGTACTTTATATACTCCACTTCCGCTATCCCCTGTGGTACCGTCATCTAAACTAGCTATATAGTCTGCACCTGATGGCTTCTTATACAACGCATTCTCCCCACTAGCTCCTAAGGTAAAACTAAATGACTGTCCGCCCATAGTTGTTGGGTTATCTTGGTTTCCGTCAATATAGATATAAAGGGTATATTTTTGAGTGGTATCTTTGGTTAGGGTTTTGGTATTTAGTAAGTTATATATTTTACCAGTAGTTGCGTCGGCAAAATTACCATTTGCTATTTTGCTAGTACCATCATATAATTCATATATAAATGACTGTTCTTTGAGACCGTCATCGATGCTATCTACTTTTAGAGTTAAGTTAGCAGTTACTCCTGCACATTCGGGAGTCATTGATATTTTTTTTGATATTACATTAGTGGTATCATCTTTTGTTAAGGCTGGTCCAAAAGATGCACCACTAATGTTAGATCCTGCATCATAAGTTACATAACATCCTTCAACGTTAAAAGTTACATCAGAGTTAGTACTTGTCCACTTAAATATAGCATAAGTTACACCTACCGAGATAGTTAGTAATAATAATATTAGTAGTATTAATTTCTTTTTCATTTTTCCTCCTTAGATATGTAAAAAAGGATATAACAAGTTAGAGTACTGTTGTACTCGTATTGTTATATCCTATTAATATAGTTAGGAAAGCAGATTTATATTGTACATCTATTCGATGCACCCCCCCCCAACAAACGTTTACATTTATAATCACTTCTCATTAGGGAGGCACCTCTCTTTCTTTTATTATTTATCTTTAATGAAGAGGGGGAGAACCTTTTTAAGGTTGGTTTCTCCGAGGACTTCATTAAAGTATGCTCTATCATTTTCATAAGATATGGTTATTATTTTATAGTTATCTTTGATATCGTTTTTTTCATCATTGACTTCGGCTACATAAAAGTATTCTTTGTCATCGCTTACTACTTTATCTATGATTAAGTATTCATCACCACTAGCTAGAGTTACTATTTTATCTACTTCTATTTTCATATATAAGTTTCCTTTCTATTCTTCTTAAAATGGGAAGTTTGGTAATTCAAACTCGGCATTATTACTTGTATTTAAGTTATTTGGTTTAGCTGTATAGCCAGTGCCTGTAGGGAGACTTGGCATTTCAAAGAATAAATCTTCTTTTGGTTTTTCAGGGGTAAATGCTGGTGTCTCTGGCACACTTGGCATTGGAGATGGGTTATTTACGAAGATGTCGTTAGGCTTTTCTTCAAATAGATCACCTAGGGGAACTGTGTTTTCACGTGGAGGAAGAGTTGTTACTTTTGGAGTAAATACTTCCTCTGTTTTAGGAGGAGTTACAGGTCTACTTGGTTTAACTTCTACTTTTTCAGGGGCTGGGCCAATTGGTCCAACTGGGCTTATTGTTTCTACTTTGGGTACATTTGTGTTAGTGATATTAGGAAGCACAGTTCTTACTGGTTCAACCTCTTTAATAGGAGTTTGTTCTACCTTTATTGGTTCCTCTCTTACTACTTTTGGTTTGGGAGCAACACCTAGAAGTTTACTTACCCTTGACATTACCGTGTTAGTTTTACTTCTTATACTTAGTATATCCATACCTGGATATAGAGGGGTTACATTTATTATGGTATTTGGTTTTAGTTTTGGTCTTTCTTTAGGTATTTCAAATGTTATTTCCTCTTTTTTTACTTCTGGCTCTTTAGTGTTATCAACCTTAATGATATTGTATTCTATTAGTATTCTTCTGATGTTTTCTTCATCAAGGATTTGTTTGTACTCACTTAGTTTTCCTTCTTTGAAGTTTATTTTTTCTTCTAGTTTCTTAATAGTACTTATGTTATCGTATTGTTTTTTTATAGAATCATATTGTTTATCGATTAGTACTTCTAGTTCACTCATATAGTTATCTTCGGTTAGATTGAAGTCTCTTCTTATTTTGGTAATTTCGGCAATAAAACTTCTTATTTTATCTCTTTTAAAGAGCATTTCTTCATAGTTTAATTTAACAGAACCGGTTACTACTTCATATATTTTAATAGTAGCAAGTTTTTTCTTGGCAGTATAATAGGCTTTTCTAAATTCACCTCGATCGCTTTCATATCTTGTGGCTTGTTCTATGGATATTCCACTATTTTTTATGGTATTAAAGGCTACATTGAAAGCATCTAAACCGTTTTCGGTTTCTTTTACTTCTGCTTTTACTTCTTTCATATACTTTTCGGAATTGGTATCGTTTAAATCTTTTAGGAATGGTAATCTTGATATGATACCGTTTAGTTTTAATTTTAGATCAGTTTCATACTTTTTGTTATTTTCTAAATTTATTAATTCTGTTTTTTTGGCATCCTTCATAGAAAGAGATAAATCAGCAAGTTCTGTTTCAAGAGTGTTTATTTTTTCTTTGGCATCTAGATATCTATTTATATTGTTATAGCGTTCTCTGTATTCTTCGACTTTGTCCTCGGCTTTAATGTTATCAAGTGGTTCAAGGGAAGCACCAGTTGCACTTTCGAATTCTTTTACTAGTTTATTTCGTTTATCTACTCTCTCATCGATTAGGCTTACTAATTCTTTTAAACGTACTTGTTCTTCTTCAAGTGTATCTTTTTTATCAAACTTGGATATGGTATGGGCGTTATACTCAGTGGTATCTATTTCATCTAGTTTACGAGCTGTTGTTTCAAAACTTCTTATCATATCAATACCGATATTTTGTTTATCTAAGTTAAAAGCCATTTTTTGAATATTGTATAAATTTCTTAACATTTTTTCGTTCTTTTCTTCTAGCATATTATCACCTCAAATCTCCTACGGGGATGTCTGGAAAAATGGTATCACTTCCAAAGAAGGCGTTGCTCTCTTTTTTAGGAGCTGGTTCATTAAAACTTTTCATATAGGTATCGAAGTCACTATTTGGAAGGGATGTGGCCATTTTTTCTTTATTGATAGTATTATTTCCTATTACTGGTATTTCGTCAGATGCGAGTAAGTTGGTTTCTTCTGTTGTCCAAAATTCTTCGGGTTCATCATCCTTAGGTAATGGTGATGTACGTGAGAATTCAGCAAATAGTTCTTTTTCGATGTCGCTCTTTGGTTCTTCTCTTTCTGTAAATACTGGTTTTGGTACTTCTCTTGAATTCTCTTTTGGAGGGGCTTCATAGGTATTTATGGGACTAGGACTTATGGCTTTCTCCTCCTGCAAATGTGATGTTATATTTGGTGTAAGTGATTTTCTTTCGGGAGCGGGGTTATTTACTTTGTTCTTTATGGTTTCAAAGCTATAACCGTTAGGGTTTGTTTCTTCTAGTTTCTCCTTACTTAGTATTGATTTTTCTTTTTCTTCAAGAAGTTGTTTTATTCTTTGTTCCATTTCTTTTTTGCGACTTTCCTGTGCTTGCTTTTGTCGTTTTAGTAGTTCTTGTTGTTTCTTTCGTTCTACTTCTTGTCTTTTTTGCATTGCTTCTTCTATTTTTCTTTGTTCTTCTTTTATTTGTTCTTGTTTCTTTTTCTTTTCGTTAGCTATTAAGTCTTCTAATACTTTTCTGAATTTTTCACTATTATTTTCTTCATCTATTTCTTTTATTTTAGCATCTTTTTCGTTTTTCTCTATGAGTAAGTAGTTATAGGTATTTATGTCTTGTTTTTCTATTTTAATTGTATTGTATTCTTTATTTATTTCGGGATATGTTAATTCATATAGTTTGGTATTTGTTAGGTTACCGAAAATATCATTAATTTTCTCCCTTTTATTTAACAAGTCTTCATAACTTCTTACCTTGGTATTGAATATTTCCATTAGTTTTAATATATTGTATTTTTCTTTGTACTCGTCATAATCTTTCTTAACGCTAGCCATCATTTCTTCACACTCGGATAAGATATCTCCACCGCCGTTTTCAGCCATTTTTACGTTATCACGGGCTAGATTTAGGGAGTATTCTAATTCCTTATAGGCTTTCTCTATTTCTTCACTATTCTTGGTATAATCGTATAACTTTAGTTTAATGAATGCTCCTTGCAAGACTTCAATCATTTTGGACTCTAACTCTCTATTTAGAGCTTCGTTTATTTTGATTTTTTCCTCAGCAAGGGTCATTTTGTTATTTACATCTTCAAGAGTTTTTAGTATTTCTTCTTTTTCTTTGATGTTTTTTGTATATTTTTCTATAATTTTTATTCTTTCTTCTAATTCGCCTAAAAGGTTCTCACCAAGTACAGAACCATAGTTTACTTCGTGTCCAACTAATAGTTTATGATTATTTTTTCTTGTTTCTATGTATGTAAGTCTTTGACTTATTAATTCTATTAACATTGTTATTCTTGTTTTTTCTTCGTCTAATAGTGAAGTTTTTCTATTTAAGAGTGTTACGTATTCTTCTTCGTATAACTCGTTAGTTAGTTTTATTAGTTTTTCTTCTAATCTATCTAATTGGTGATAGATATTATCTCTATCCTTAGGATTAGTTATCATATCTAAACTATTAGCGAACATTTCGTATTGTCTTAAACAAGCGACGATATCGTTGTTTGTGTAATCCATATAACCGACCACCTTATCTATATATATGTACCGCGGTACTTTCTACTGTTGTCATTATAACATACTTTTATTTTTTTGTCTATGGTTTTTGAAGGGATATTTGTAAAAAATGGAGAGTTTAAAATTATTTTTAATTTTATTTTCGGTATTTTTAGGGGATAAAAGGGGCTTTTTTGGGGGAAAATTAAAGAAAATTGAAAATTTTTTAATTTTTTTTCAAAAAAGGGTTGTTTTTTTATTTTTTTTAGTATATAATGAACTAGTCAGCACGAAAGAGTGCAAACGAAATGCCTGAGTGGCGGAATAGGTAGACGCACAGGACTTAAAATCCTGCGAGATTTAACCCTCGTGTCGGTTCAAGTCCGACCTTAGGCACCATATCTGGAGGAATACCCAAGTCTGGTTGAAGGGACCGGTCTTGAAAACCGGGAGGTCGTGAGAGCGGCGCAGGGGTTCGAATCCCTTTTCCTCCGCCACTTAATTTGTTATCGCGGGATGGAGCAGTCTGGTAGCTCGTTGGGCTCATAACCCAAAGGTCGTTGGTTCAAATCCAGCTCCCGCAACCATTTGGTTCCGTAGTGTAGTGGTCCATCACGTCTGCCTGTCACGCAGAAGATCGCGGGTTCAAATCCCGTCGGAACCGCCATTATATTGGTCTCATAGCTCAGTCGGTAGAGCAGAGGACTGAAAATCCTCGTGTCACTGGTTCAATTCCAGTTGAGACCACCATTTTCACAAAATCTAAACTAATTTATATGAAACTTACGATGAGTGAGTTTTTTTTTGTATTACTCCCCTACTTTATCACTAAAAAAAAGAACGGGATTAGGTTCTTTCTTTATTCAATACATCTGTTATTGTTTTAGTTCCATAGAACGAATTTTGGCATCTTTTCGTTCTATAAATTTTCTTAGAACGAATTTTGGCGATTTTTCACTCTATGGACCCTAGAATAGGATAGTCTTTCAGCATTAAAACATCTTTCTAACAAGTAATTTCCCATTTCATCTATCCTTGCTACTTTTTCCTTGTATAAAGGATCTGTAGTTATTACATAATATATTTTAGTACCACTTGTTAAAATTAAACTGTATTTTCTTGGTTTACCTGACCTTATTATAACTTTTCCTATATATATTCCATCTATTTTTTCTATTGGCACAGCAACTACATTATATATGTCATAAGGTTTACTTGTATGTACTATATAGTTTTCTGTTATATATAAGCCATATCTTGGAAATTCTTTATCTAATTTATTATCTAGTTCATCACATATCATTCTTTTTTCGGTCATTGAATAATTATATCTAGTAGTAATTATTTCGTAGAGAATTATTAATATAAATATCACTAGTATTATATAAAAGTAAATTACGTATTTTTTTTCTATATATGGAAGTAAATCTATAAGAACTATTTTTGTTAGAAAGCCTATTATTAATAGGGCTGTAATGATATGGGATACTATAACTAATTTCAGTTTCTTTAAAAATTTTTCACTATTTTTCATAAACACCTCTGATATTTTATTTATAATTATATTTTTTGGGCCCCGCGATAAGGCAATTTATTATAATTCTAAACTATTTTTCTTTAATAAAAATTCTCTTATTCCTATAATCAAAATTCCATCTTCATTATGCCATAAATTTATATCTTCTCTAACAACAATTATTTTTTTGAAGTTATCGCCAACACAATTTAAAGGGCGTGACTCTTGGTAATTTTTTTCGGGAGTATCGATATTTAGGGCTGATTGGATATAATATCTGTTACTTGCCATATTACATACAAAATCTATCTCATAGTATACTCTTCCATCATTATTTCGAGATTCAACTACTCCTACGTCAATGTTATATCCTCTAATTAATAATTCATTATAAATTATATTTTCCATTATATGATTTTCTTCTTGCTGTCTAAAATTTAATCTAGCATTTCTAAGACCTAAATCAGTAAAATAGTATTTAAATGGTGTTGATATATACTTTCGGCCTTTAACATCGTATCTTTCGACTTTATTTATTAAATAGGCGTTTTCTAGGTGTTCAATATAAGATGTTATGGTATTAAGGGAGATGTCCTTATCTCCGTTTGATTGGTATGTTTTGTATATTTTCATTGGATTGGTTAATGAACCGATAGATGATGCTAAGATACTTACGATACTATCTAAAACGTCCTTTCTTTTTATATCATTTCTTTCAATAATATCTTTTAAATAAGTGGTTTCAAATAGATTTAGTAAATATTCTCGCTTTTGCTTTTCACCTTCTTGAAGTACAACTGGTGGTAATCCTCCATAAAATATATATTCTTTCCAAGCTTTTTCTTCGGGTAGTTCCTTTATTTCTACAAATTCACTAAATGATAAGGGATATATTTTTATTTCTGTGCTTCTTCCTCTAAACTCTGTTATTATATCACTTGATAAAAATTTGGAATTTGAACCTGTAACATAAACGTCTAAATTTGGTTTTCTTAGAAAACTATTTAATACTTCTTCAAAATTTTTTACTAATTGTATTTCATCTAAAAGAACATAGTACATATTTGTGTCTTTAACACAATTTATTACATAATTATACAATTCCATTGGGTCCCTATACTTACTATTTTCAATTACATCTAAGTCTAGTTTTATAATATGGTCCTCGTTTACACCGTTAGATTTTAAATAATTTTTGTAAATTGGATCCAAGAGATAGGACTTCCCACATCTTCTTATGCCGGTAATTACTTTAATTAATTTATTTTCACGAGCTGATATTAATTCATTTAGGTAATTTTGTCTCTTTATTTCTTTCATTTTTCCTCCTCATTGAAATTCACTGACAGTTTTGCCGTTAATTTTCAATACAATTATACCACATTTTTGGGAAAAATACAACATTTCACTGAAATTTAACGTCATTTACGTCAGTGAATTTCAATGGCACTCCTATATAAGCCTAATTATTTACTTGATGATGTACTTCTTTGGTATTTTCGGTTATTTTATCAAAGGTGTATCCGTTTGCTTTGGCATATTTTATTATATCTCTTAGGGCTCCGAGGGTATAATTGTTGTTTTCAAAGTCGTGCATTAGGACGACGTTAGCCCGATTATGGCTTAGAGCACTTGTTACGTTATTATAGACTTCGGCACTAGAAGATACATCACCGGCATCTCCAGAGAGGACATTCCAATCGAAATAGTGATAGCCGTTATTTGTTACTTCTTTAGTTAGTATAGTCATTATACCGTTATAGTACCTTCTACTTACGGTATTGCTACTTCCTCCTGGAAATCTTATTATTGTGGGTTTTATTCCTATTATGTTATTTACTTTATTTTGGATTTGCGTTAAATCGGCCCAATAGGCACTAGGACTGGAATAGACGGTGCTATAGTTATGGGTATTGGAATGCAAGGCTATGGTGTGTCCTTCGTTGTATTCTCTTTTTACATATTCGTTAAATGAGGGTGATGTTCCTATTACAAAGAAGGTTGCTTTGATATTTTCTTCTTTTAGTATTTCTAAGACTTTGGGGGTGGTTGTATAACTGGGACCATCATCAAATGTTAGGTATATTACTCCCCTACTTTCTTGTTTGTTACTGGTTACGATAATGGTTCTTTGCATTGCCCTTTCGTTTCCGGCTTTATCTTTTACGGTATAGGTTAATTTATTGGTTCCTTCTTGATTTGTATTTATGGTTCCTTCTACTTTGACATTATTTGTTAGATCTCCATCACAGTTATCACTAGCGGTGTAGCCTTTCTCTTTATAGGTTGTTCCTTGTTTTAGATATATGGTAGTGGGTCCCTGTAGGGCTAGAAGAGGAGGCTGTTTATCTTCGTATATGAGTTTTCTTTTAATGGTTGTTTTGTTTTTTGAGGTATCTTTTACGGTATAGGTTATGTAGTCCTCCTCTTCGTTTCTTTTTACTTTACTTGTTATGTCGCCATCGTAGTTATCGAGGGCGGTGTAGCCTTCTTCTTTATAGGTTTGGGCGGGGCAGACGATTGTTTCTGCATTTCCTTGAAGGGTTATTTGCGGAGCGGTTTTATCGATTATTATTACGTTCCTTGTTTTTTTTAGTTTGAAAATGAGATAGGGATAGGTGTAGGTTACTTGGTACTCTCCTAGTTTGGTTTCGTCGATATTGTTTTTTATTTTTACTTTGGAGAGGAGGTTTTTTTGGTATTTGGGGGTGGTTACGCCTTGTTCTTTGTAAGAGTTTGGATAGGTTACTTTAGTGGGATTTGTTCCTTTTAGTTTTATATGGGGATAGGTTACTAATATAAGGATTGTTAGTACTAGTAATATTGTTATAGTGATTATTGTATAGGGATGTTTGAGGGTTCTTTTTATTTTATTTTTTTTCTTCATACTGCATACTCCTTTTTATTTCTTTATTTATTATAACACAATTTTTTTTATTGGTAAAAAGTTTGTGAAAGTTTTGGTATTTTTGTAGTATATAGGTTGTTATTATGGTATAATTATAGTGTGCCAAAGGCATATATTATATATTTATAAAGGAGGAAATATGGAACTTAAAGGAAGTAAGACAGAGAAGAATTTAATGGAGGCTTTTGCAGGAGAAAGTCAAGCTAGGAACAAGTATACTTATTATGCTAGTAAGGCTAGAAAAGATGGTTATGAGCAGATTGCTGCTATCTTTGAGGAAACGGCTAATAATGAAATGGAACATGCTAAGATGTGGTTTAAGGAACTTCATAATGGGATGATTCCTGATACTTTGGTTAATCTTGCTGATGCTGCTAATGGTGAAAACTATGAATGGACCGATATGTATGATAGAATGGCTAAGGAAGCTAGAGAAGAGGGCTTTGAAAGGATTGCTTTTCTATTTGAAGGTGTTGCCAAGATAGAGAAAGAACACGAGGAGAGGTATAGAAAGTTAATTTCAAATATTGAGGGTGGCATAGTATTTTCTAGAGATGGTGATAAGATCTGGAAATGTAGAAACTGTGGTCATATTGTGATTGGTAAAGATGCTCCAGCGGTTTGCCCTATTTGTGCTCATCCGCAAAGTTATTTTGAAATTAAGGCCGAAAATTATTAGTATATAGGAAATTATTTGTATATTAGAGGCTTGAGTGGAAAGGTATATTTTCTACTCATCTTTTTTTATATATAAAGAAAGAAAGCATCCGTGGGGGTGCTATCTATCTAGATCTTTTGGTAATATCATTAGGCTAACGAGACCTGATATCATTACTAGGATATATACTATTCTTGTAAATAGGGTTCCATCCCCGAATAGGTATTCGACTAGGTTAAAGTTGAGTATTCCAACTAAGCCCCAGTTTATGGCACCGATAGTACTTATTACAAGGCAAGCTTTTAGTAGCGTATTCATTTTTTTCCTCCTTTATTGTTATTGCTATTAGTATTTTTTACAGAAACTTCAAAATTATACAAAAATTTTTATTTGGTATCATAATGGATAATGGAATACATATATTTTATCAGAAAGATGAATGAGGTGAAAAATGAAAAGAGTTGTACTTACTTTGGTTTTATGTGGTGTCTTTCTTCTTACGGGATGTAAGTCTTATAATGAAAGGGATATTGTTAAGGAACTGGAAAATAAGCTAAATAAGGCGAATTCGTACTTTGTACAAGGGGAAATGGAGATTACTAATAACGAAGATATTTACACTTACAGTGTTGAGGTATCTTTCAAGGAAAAGGATAATTACAAGGTTGTTTTGACTAATACGTCTAATGATCATACGCAGGTTATTTTAAGGAATAGTGATGGGGTTTATGTGGTTACGCCTTCGCTTAATAAGAGTTTTAAATTTCAAAGTGACTGGCCTTATAATAATTCGCAAGTTTATTTGCTTAAATCTTTGATAGAGGATATGAGTAATGAGGACGGCAGGAGTTTTGAAAAGAATGATAAGGGGTATGTTTTTACGACGAAGGTTGTTTATCCTAATAATGAGAAGTTAGTTAAGCAGTCTATTTCTTTGGATAAGAAGCTTAATATTGATGTGGTTAGGGTTTTGGATAAGGATAATAATACGCAGATTAAGATGAAGTATAATAGGATTGATTGGAATAAGGGATTTAGTGATGATTATTTTGATTTGAGTAGTATTATTGATGTTACAGAAGCAAGAGAAAAATCGAGTGTTGATAATGGAAATATGAATAGTAATAGTAATGATAACTCTAATATGAATAATAATAGTAATAGTGATAATAGTGTTAAGGACAGTGATAATGACAGGGGTAACCTTAATGGGGATAATAGTGATAATAGTGATAATTCTAATATGAATAGTAATAGTAACACCAATACTAATACTAACACTAATACTAATACTAATACTAACACTAATACTAATGAGGATAGTAGTAAGACAGAGACTAAGGAAACGGCTAGTTTAGATGATGTTATTTATCCTATGTATCTTCCTAGTAACACATACTTAAAGGGCACAGAAAAGTTTAAAACGGATACGGGACAGAGATTAATTCTAACGTTTGAGGGTGATAATCCGTTTACACTCGTAGAAGAGACGGTCACGAGAAGTAAAGACCACGAGATTATTCCGACATACGGGGAATTGGAACTTCTTCTAGATGCGGTAGCAATTGTGAATGATAATTCAGTGAACTGGATTAGTAATGGAATGCAGTACTACATCACGAGTGATACTCTCGCTACTTCTTCCCTACTCGAAGTTGCAAGGTCTATTAGTGTTCTTCCAGTATCTAAGTAGTTTAAAAAAATCAAGGTCATTCCCTTGATTTTTTTGTCTTAATGATAGTTAACTTAATGCTATTTGATAGGGATTGGTTGATGAGCCATCACCAGAGGTTATGGAAGTGTTTGGCTTTAGATAGAAGGCAGGACGTATCGAAAAAGTATTATTTGCGTTATTCGTGTCATCATCAATGTACCCAAGCCCAAATAGTGGGAATACATAAATAGAGTGACTAGAATATGGTGACATTAACCACTCACTTTTATTATTAAAGAGCCAATCTGTATTCTTGCATCCTCCATCAAAATTGCCATAATGTGATAAATTAGTACCATCTACACACGTTTTTCCCGCAGCATATCCATAATCACTTGGATACATCAGGCCTATATTTCCATCCCAATATAGTGGCCTGCTAGCATCATATCTGCTTACTCCTCTTTCATTTCCATACATTGCTGTTGTTTTTATGTCTGCTGTGCTATATCCACCTAAATAATATCTGCTTATATTTATATAACTTTTAGCTTTATCACTTAACTTATAATTAGTAAAATTAATACTTGTTGCTGTCGTACTATTATTATAGTAACTACCACTTGTCCCATTCCACCAAGCACCACTATTTAAGAGTTTCATAAGCTGACTACCACTTGTTAAACTATTACTATAGTTACCACTAGTAACAGTTGCCCATATATTATCAAAAGTACCATCACTTTTACAATCCCAACTAAATGTACTTGTAGTACCATCTGTAAGTGGTGTTGCCTTTATTACTTTTATTCTATTAGTATTTTCTTTTTCTTCATAGATACTTCCTATTATTCTATATAAGTGTTTATCAGGACAAGTACTCTTCCCTTCCATATCTAAACATATATAGTTATCAGGACTAGGTCCATAATACCTATAATCAGTTACTGCTGGTATTTCTTTTCCTGTTGCACTACTTTCGGCAGGTATGGCATCGTGATGAACAGCATACACTCCACTTCCATCATCCCCGACAGAACCTGTATCTAACCCCTCAACTAAGGTTACAGCATTAACTGGGGGAGTAGATACTTCTACATTTAATGTTCCTTTAAGGCTTTTACCTTGCATAGTTTCATTATTTTCATTATTACCATCTATCCAGATATAGAACTTATAATAGGTTTTACCATCTGTAAGAGGGGTATCTGTAACTATACTTAACTTACCAATACTAGCATCTTTAAAACTACTACTAATAACTTCATTATAAGTATTACCATCACTGCTACTTAGTAGTACATACTTAAAATTATCATTCTTTAATTCATTGCTTATACTAGTTATATCTAAGTATATACTAGTATTAAGTTCTGTAGTTAGTCCTTTTTTCTTTCGTATTGAAAACTCTGTTAGGGCTCCATCATCATAGTAGAAACTTGGAGATAAATTACTAATGTTAATATCATTACCAGTCTTAAAACTTACATCAGCTAGATCCCCTATTGTTACATTCATCTTTGTATTATCTTTACTAGACCATACTATCCAAGCAAAAGTTCCGGTTGCAATAACCATTGTAAGAAGTAAGATAGCAAGTATTTCCTTCCCTTTACTTATCTTGTTTTCTTCCATATACTTACCTTCTTTCTGAAACAGAAAAAGACTATAACAAACTAGAGTACTCCCATACTCTTTATGTTATAGTCTTCTATATTTATTATTATAGCTCCGCTATTTAATGTATCTGTCGATACAACCCCTCCCCCATTTAATAAATGCAATTTTGTATTATTCATCTCACTATATATATTCATAATGGGGTACCTCCTTTGTTACTTTCTATTTCTTCTTAATCTTATCATATATATATAGTTAAGTAAAGAGATTTTGCTTTATTTTACAAAAAAAGGACTTAGTCCTTCTTTAAGTAGTCTACTACTTTATGGAATTCCATAGAGTGAAAGGCTTTTAAAAGAATTGTATCGCCCTTAGTTAGTATTTTATCTAATATGGGATATGTTTCTTCTATATTGGTAATAGTAAGTATTAAGATAAAACATAAGGATCATCTATACTACCTGTACCGGATACAATAGTAGTAGTAGATGTAAGGTAGAAAGTAGGAAATACGTAACCATAATCTCGTACAAATCTTCTTTCATCTCCCACTTCAAGACCGCATTTTCTTATTGTACTACTTGAATCGCCACTTTTATAATATCCACCTAATAGATTTCCTTTTTTTGATAAAAAATTATTAAATGGAATACCACTAACACTTATTCCAGGAGACATTACCCATTGCCAGCTACAAGAATTATAAAGCCAATTTATTGCCTTACAAGATATGTTATAATTGTACAAAGAAATATTTGTTGCACAATTATTCCCAGATGCGTATCCATAATCACTTGGATACATTAGTCCTACTTGACCATCCCAATAAAGTGGAACATCATCATATTTATTATTAGTTCCTCTTTCTTTATTATACAAACTACCAGTAGTATCATTACTAACTCCTCCTAAATAATATCTACTTGAAGATATATATTTCTTTATTTCATTTGTCAAACCATATCCTTGAAAATCATTAGTATTATTCCACCAATCACCAGCATTAAGAAGTTCTTCTATACTTTCCGTCAAATTACCACTATCAGTAGTCGTTACCCATACATTATTAGCATATTTAGTTGTTCGTGCCCAACTAAAACCATTATTAGTTTTATTTTCTAAAGGGTTCGCTTTTATTACTTTCAATCGGTTTTCCCCCTCTAACTCTTCATAGATACTTCCTATTATTCTATATAATCCTCTGTCTGGACAAGTACTACCACCTTCCATATCTAAACATATATAGTTATTGGGATTAGGTCCATAATACCTATAATCAGTAACTGCTGGTATTTCGCTTCCCGTAGCACTACTACTAGCTGGTATTGCACTATGGGTAACTCTATACACTCCATTTCCAGTATCTCCTATAGTCCCATCTTCTAATTGTTCTATAATATATGTACCTTTTGTTAATTCACAAGCATTACCTTCTATACTCTCTCTCTTATTCTCTTTCTTCTTACCACTATTTAATCTTATATCTATATTACCACTAATACTTTTACCACCACTATCACTAGTTAAACCCTTAGATATATCACATTTAGTTATATCTTCTTCATTACAACTTTCACTTATCCATAATATAAATACATACTTATCTGCTGTCTTACTATAAGGAACTAAATCTTGTTGTATATCTGTAAGCATTATTTTTCCCTTTAATATATCTTTATCATACTTAGGAGATGTAGTACCACTAGTAAGTAAGTTATTATTCTTATATAAATTCCACTTTACACTTTCATTTTTAAGACTACAATCAGCAGTTAGATTAAGTAATACATCATATATAATATTACTTCCTGTATTAGTACTAGCACCCTTTACATCAAAGGTTATCCTAAGAACATTACTAGTAGTATTAATGTTA